>Ga0209018_1000851_pt1 | contig 26945 bp, 22 predicted proteins | sample YNPBryBLVA2012_FD_185814 | JGI IMG/M metagenome (GOLD analysis project Ga0209018, IMG submission 185814) | Anoxygenic and chlorotrophic microbial mat microbial communities from Yellowstone National Park, USA - YNP Bryant BLVA 2012 (SPAdes)... ...
GAGGGGGTCCGGTTCTATCAGGCGCTGGCGGTGGAGCCCGGCGGTGCCCGCGTGCTGGCGGCGCTGGCCGACGGCACGCCGCTGCTGATGGAGCAGCGCGTGGGCGAGGGGACGGTGCTGGTGTTGTCCTCCCCGCTGGACGGCGTGGCGAACGATTTTCCGCTGCACGCGGCGTTCGTGCCGATGGTGGAGCAGGCGGCGCGGCGGCTGGTGGAGTGGGAGGATTCTACGGCGGCGATGGCTGCTGGAGAGATTCTGGCGCCGGCGGCGGGCGCCGGGGCGCGCGCTTTCGAGGTGCTCGATCCGCGCGGGCAACGGGCTTTGGGCTTCGCCGAAAGCGCAAGAGGCGCGGCCGTTGAGCTGGAACAGACCGGCTTCTGGCGCGTGATGCGCGGCGGCGGGCGCGACAGGATGATCGCCGTGAATGCCGACAGGCGGGAGTCGGACCTGGCGCCGGTTCCGGAAGAGACGCTGCGGATGTGGCCGGCGGCTGCGGCTGTGGCAGGGCAGGGCGGGGGGGGCGCGCCGCCGGAAAAGCCTCTGGCGCTGTGGATTCTGGCAGCGGCGCTGGCGGCGGCGGTGGTGGAGGCAGTGCTCGCGTCGTACTATCTGGGCAAGGAGGCGGTATGAGCGCGCGGGAGCGGTTCCTCGAGTATCTGGGCGCAGTGGAGCGGCGGCTGCGGCTGCGGTCGCTGGGCGTGGGCCTGGCCGTCGTGGCGGGCCTGTTGCTGGCGGCAACGCTCGCGGGCGCTTGGCTGGGCATGCGCTGGGCCTTCGACGCACGGCTCATGCTGGCGGTGCGCGTGGCCTTGGTGCTGGCGGCGGGGGCGGGACTCGCACTGGCGGTGGCCGCGCCGCTGCTGCGGATCAACCGCAGGCGCGCGGCGGAGCTTGCCGAGCGCAAGCTGGACGGGTTGCAGGAACGGGCAGCGACGCTGGCCGGGCCGGCGGTGGAATCGCCGCTGGCGGAACTGGTGGCGGAAGAGGCGCTGCGCTGCGCCGAGGCTGTGCCGCCGGCTGTGCTGGTGGGGCGAGCGGCGATGATTGGGGGCGGCGTGATCGCCGGCGTGAGTGTGGCGCTGCTCGTGTGGCTCACGGTTGCGGCGCCAGGTTCACTTGGCTATGGCGCGCATCTTTTGTGGGCGGGCGCGCCGCCGGCGGGGCAGCAGGCGCTGTTCCAACTGACGGTGAAGCCCGGCGACGCGAAGGTGCGGCGCGGCGGGGACCAGCTGATCGAGGCCGTGGCGGCGGGATTCGATCTGGCGCCGGCGCGGCTGCGGTTGCGCCGCGCGGGCTCGCCGCAGTGGGAGACGCTGCCCATGGAGCCGAACGCGGCGGGCGCGGGCGTGGTGTTCCTGCTGGCGGGGATCACCGAGGACGTCGAATACCAGGTGGATGCGCAGCGGATGCGCTCGCCCGTGTACCGGCTGAAAGTGGTGGACTTGCCGCGCATCGTGAAATACCGCGTGCGCTATCGCTATCCGGCGTGGCTGGGATTGCCGGAAAGCGTGGAAGACCCGGGCGGCGACATCCGCGCCGTGGAGCAGACGCGGGCGGTGGTCGAGATCGAAACCGACAAGCCGCTGGAGAGCGGGCTGATGGTGCTCGATGACGGCACTCGCGTGCCGCTGGAGCGGCGCGAGGGAGCGGCGGCGCGCGCCGAGCTGGAAGTGAATCGCGACGGCTCGTTTTATTTCGCGGCGCTGGACGGAGGCGCGCCGGTGCGTCTGAGCGAGGACTACTTCATCGAGGCGCGGCCCGAGCGCGCGCCCGAGCTGCGGCTGTCGCGGCCGGGGCGCGACGCGCGCGTGAGCCCGATCGAAGAGGTGACGGTGGAGGCCGAGGCGGCCGACGACTTCGGGCTGCAAGGGCTGGAGATCACCTATAGCGTGAACGGCGGCGAGCCGCGCACGGTGAAGCTGCCGGTGCAGCGCGGGGCGAAGGAAGCGCGCGGGCGCGCGGTGATCGCGCTGGAGGAGTTCAGGCTGCAGCCGGGCGACATCGTGGCGCTTTCGGCCACGGCGCGCGACGCGCGCACGTCGGCGCAAACCGACATCTTCTTCCTGGAGGCGCAGCCCTACGAGCGCGAATTCCTGCAGTCGCAGACGATGGGCGGCGGCGGTATGGAGGGCGAGGGCGAGGAGGAGAACGACATCGTGCAGCGGCAGAAGGAGATTATCGCCGCCACGTGGAACCAGCTGCGGGCGGTGAAGCCGCGCGGGCAGACTCGGGAGGACGCGGCGTTTCTGTCCGGCATGCAGCAGAAGCTGGCCGAGCAGGCGCAGTCGCTGTCGCAGCGGATGCGGAGCCGGCAGCTGGCTGGCACGAACGAGGAGTTCCAGAAGTTTTCCATCGAGATGGGCAGCGCGTCGAAGGCAATGCAGGACGCGGCGGCGAGACTGCGCGCGCTGCAGTGGAAGGAAGCGCTGAGTCCGGAGCAGCGGGCGCTTCAGCACCTGCTGCGCGCCGAGAGCCTGTTCCGGCAGATCCAGGTGGCATTCGGGCAGCAGGGCGGCGGGCGCGGCGGCTCCGGCGGGCGGATGCGCGATCTGGAAAGCCTCTTCGAGCTGGAGCTGGATCTGGAGAAGAACCAGTATGAGACGGTGCAAAACGCATCGTCGGCGGCCAGCCGCGAGCGGCAGATCGACGAGGCGCTGAAAAAGCTCGAGGAGCTGGCGCGGCGGCAACAGCAGCAGGCCGAACAGCAGCGGCGCAACGAGCAGAGCTTCCAGCAGCGCTGGGCGCAGGAGATGTTGCGGCGCGAGGCGGAAGAGTTGCGCAAGCAGCTGGAGCAGCTGCAGAAGGAGCAGCGGGGACAGGGTTCGCAGAGCGCCCAAAGTTCACAGACGGGCCAGCAGGGCCAGACGAGCGAGAGTGGCGCGCAAGGGCAGCGGCGCGCGGGCGGCGTGCAGAGCGAAAGGCTGAGCCGCGCTCAGCAGCAGGTGGAGCGGGCGCTCGAGGATATGAGACGGGCGCAGGCGGCTGCGGGCGGCGAGGCGCAAGAGAATGCGCGCCGTGCGGCGGAGCGGATGTCGCAGGCTTTGGAAGAGCTGGGGCAGATGCGGAGGCAGCAGGCGGGCGACCGGATGGAGTCGCTGAGCCGCCGCGCCGCGGAGCTGGCCGAAAGGCAGCGGCGCTATGAAGAGCAGGTGCGGAAGGCGTTCCCGCAACCGCAGCCCGGGGCGCAGCAGCCCGGGCAGCCGGCCGTGCCGGCGGCGGAATCCGAACGGCTGGCGCGCGAGAAGGAGTCGATGCAGCGCGACTACGCGCGGCTGGAGCAGGAGATGCGGGATGCGGCGCGGGCCATGGACGGGGCGCAGCGCGGCGCGGCTTCGCGGCTGCGCGAGGCGTTGGGCGAAGCGCAGCAGAACGAGGTAGGGCTGCGCATGCGGCTGGGCGCGGAGTGGATGCGCCGCGGGCTGGGGCCGTACCTTGCGCCGCGCGAGCGGGTGTTGACCGAGGCGCTCGAGCGGCTGAGCGAGCAGGTGGAGCAGGCCAAACAGATGGCGGGGCGAGAAGGGAGCGGAGGACAGCAGCGGGAGCGGGTGGAGCGCGCGCTGGGGCAGATCGAGAATCTGCGCGAGCAGCTGGAAAGGGAGGCGCGCGCCGGGCGCGAGTCCGGGCAGGGGCAGCAGCGCGAAGGCGGGCGCGAAAGCGGGCAGCAGCAGGGACAGGGCGGCCAACAGGGCAGGGAGGGGCAGAAAGGGGAAGGACAGCAGGCGCGCGGCGGCGGCCAGCGCCAGGACGGGGCGGAGCCGGCGGGCGCGCAGCCCGGCGACCGCAGGAGGCAGACCGGGGGCGAGACATCGTTCTGGCGCGGCGACTACGGCGCCTTGAACGACGGCACGGTGCAGCCGGACTGGAACCGCAACGCCGAGGCGCGGCGCAGGTCGTGGGCGGAGGCCATGCGGCAACTGCGGCAGCTCCGGGAGGAGGGCGCGGTGAGCGACGAGACGCAAGCGGAGCTGGAACGGCTCCTCCGCCGCATGCAGCAGCTGGATCCGGCGCGGTTCGGGTCGCCGCTTCTCGGCGCGCGGATCGAGAACGAGCTTTTGCCGCAGCTCGAACAGGTGGAGCTGCGGCTGCGCAAGGAGCTTTCCGCGCAGAGCGGCGCCCCGCGGGAGGCGCCTGCGGCGAAGGCGCCCCCGGGGTACGCCGAGGCGGTGGCGGAGTATTTCCGCAGGCTGAGCCGCGGGCGGTAGCTGCACGCTGCGCGGGACAGGAATTGACGAGCGCCGGGTGCTTTGAAAGGATGGAGGGCGGCGCCCGAGACGGCCGCTGCTGATCCATGGCCCGGCATCCCATTTCAAAAGGGGTCTTCTGCCTCGAGTGCGACTGGTGGGGCGATGCGCGCCGCCGCTACAGCATGGAGTACCTGCTCGACCTGCTCGATCAGATGACTCCCGCCCGCTGCCGCCACATCCACTACGACGTTTCCACGCGGGAGGAGTTTTTCTTTCTGTTGAAGAAGTGGAGGCAGAAACGGTACCGGTCGCATCCGCTGCTGTATCTCGGCTTCCACGGCAAGCCGGGCATGGTGATGCTGGGCGCAGGAAAGCGAGCGCCAAGAGTGACGCTGGAGGAGATCGGCGAAGCGCTGGCGGGCAAGTGCAACGGGCGGGTGATCCTGTTCGGGAGCTGCGAGACGATCCGCGCCGTTCCCTGGCAGCGCCGGAAGTTCCTGGATGCGACGCAGGCGCTCGCCATTTGCGGGTATCAGCGCGAGGTGGACTGGATGCTCTCGGCGGCGATGGATCTGATCGTGCTCGACGCGATGGAGGAATTCACGTTCACGCTCCAGGGCATCTCGGCGACCGCGGAGCGGATTCGCGAGCGCTCCCGGGGTCTCGGCAAGGCGCTGGGCTTCCGGATTTACACGCGGCAGGGAGAAGCGTGACCTCGGGAGCGGGTCACAGGGCGCGAGCGAGGGCTTCGATGTCGCTCCCGTCGTTGTAGAAGTGCGTGGAGACGCGCAGCAGGCCGTGGCGGGCGGAGACGAGCACGCGCTTTGAACGCAGACGCGCGGCAAGCGCGGGAGCGTCCTCGACCGGCGCGGCGATGATGGGCGAATCCTGGTGCGGAAGCGCGTCCGGGAAGAGCGCGCGAACTGATGAAGCCAGCTCCAGCACCCGGCGTTCGATGGCCTGCGGCGTGAGTTCCAGCATCAGGTCCACGCTGGCTTCCAGCGCATAAAGCAGCGCGGAGGGCAGCATGCCGCCCTCGTATTTTTCCGCGGACTCCTTCAGTTCCGGCTTGCCGTGCCAGAGATGGTTGACATTGCGCCAGTCGCGGTGGGAGCGCCAGCCGATGGCGAGCGGCGGGACCTGCGCGCGCAGGCGCGGGTGCACGGCGGCGAAGGCGATGCCGTTGGGCGCCAGCATCCACTTGTAGCAGTTCACCGCCAGCATGTCCGGCTCGAGGCCGGCGAAATCGAACTCCAGCGCCCCGCAGAACTGCGTGCCGTCGACATACAGCGGAATGCCGCGGCGGCGGCACTCCTGGCCGAGCGCCTCCAGCGGCGCGCGGTACCCGGTGGTGTAGTTGACGGCGCTGACAGCCACCAGGCGCGTGCGCGGGGTGAAGCTCTCAAGCAGCCTCTCCGGCGGCGCCTGGATCAACTCGAGCCCCGGAAACAGGGGCGCGTAGATCTGGTTCGGGAACTCGTGCTCGAGCGTGAGAACCTGGTCGCCCTCGCGCCAGCGAATGCCGTGCATCAGCACTGCCAGGGCGGCGGAGGCGTTCTGGAAGAACGCGATGTCGTCCGGCTGGGCGTGGATCAGGCGGGCGATCTTTTCGCGCAGGCGGTCGTGATCGTCAAACCAGGAGAGGAAGTCGGCGCATGCAGTTTGGTCGCGGCGCGCGAAGTGCGTCATAACGGCTTCCACCGAACGGGTGGAGAGCTGCCCAAAGGTGGCCGAATTCAGATAGGCGCAATCGCGCAGGGCGGGGAAGAGGGCCCGGACCGCCGCCCAGTCCGGCATCAGTGCCTCGCTTGCGGCCGCGCCTGTTCGATGGCGTGGCGGATGGCTTGCGCGGCGGACTCCACCGGGATCTTCGTGGCCTGGCGGGTGCGGCGCTCCACCAGTTCGAGCTTGCCTTCGGAGAGCTTGCGGCCGATGTTCACGCGGAACGGGATGCCGATCAGGTCGGCGTCCTTGAACTTGACCCCCGGGCTCAGGTCGCGGTCGTCGTAGAGCACGTCGACGCCGAGCGACTTCAGCTCCTCGTACAGGCGGTCCGCCGCCTCGCGCAGCACGGGGTCGGCGGACTTGACAGGCGTGACCACTACCTCGAAGGGCGCGATGGAGACCGGCAGGCACATGCCGTCGGCGTCGGAGTACAGCTCGACGGCGGCGCACAGGACGCGCTCGACGCCGATGCCGTAGCTGCCCATGATCACGGGGATCTCCACCCCGTTCTGGTCGAGAACCTTCAGCCCCATGGCGTGGGAGTACTTGTAGCCAAGCTTGAAGATGTGCCCGATCTCGACACACTTGATGATCTCGAGCGGCGCGCCCGTTTCCACATCGGTGTCGCCCTCAGCCACCTGCCGCAGGTCGTGCCACTCGCCCTGGAAGTCCTCTTCGGGGGTGACGTTCTTCAGGTGGTAGTCGTCGCGGTTGGCGCCGCAGACCATGTTCCTGCGCCCGCGCAGCGCCTCGTCGACAAGGATGCGGGCGCCGGAAAGACCCACCGGACCGAGCGAACCGGCGGACGCGCCGAACAGCTCGCGCATCTCTTCGGGGTGCGCGGGGCGGAACTCCTGGCAGCCTGTGGCGGACTGGAACTTGGTCTCCGAGAGCTGATGATCGCCGCGCAGGATGGCCACTACCGGCTGGCTGTCGGCCACCAGGCACAGCGTCTTCATCAGCGAGGTCTCGGGCATGCCGAGGAAGCGGGCGACCTCCTCGATGGTCTTCTGGTCCGGCGTGTGAACCGGTTCCGGGGCGAGGTCGCCTTCCGGGTCGGGCGCTGCTGGGAGCTTGGGGCGGGAAACAGCCTTTTCAAGGTTGGCGGCGTAGCCGGTCTGCCGGCACAGCACGACGTAGTCCTCGCCCGCGTCGGTGGCGACCATGAACTCCTGTGACTGCGAGCCGCCCATGGCGCCGGAGTGCGCCTCGACGGCGACATAGTCCAGCCCGCACCGGTCAAAGATGCGGCAGTAGGCGATGCGGTGTTTCTCGTAGGACTCGTCGAGCCCCTCGGGGCCGAGGTCGAACGAATATGAATCCTTCATGAGGAACTGCCGCACGCGGAGGAGTCCCGATTTCGGCCGCGGCTCGTCGCGGAATTTCGTCTGGATCTGGTACCAGATTTGTGGCAGCTGTTTGTAGGAGCGCAATTCGCCCCGGGCGATGAAAGTCATGACCTCTTCGTGGGTCATTCCGAGGCAAAGAGGCCGTCCATAACGATCTTTGAGGCGGAAAAGATTGTCACCCATCACCTCGTAGCGGCCGGATTCCTGCCAGACTTCGGCCGGATTCAGGGCGGCGAGATGGAACTCCTGGGCGCCGATGGCGTCCATTTCCTCGCGGATGATCTGCTGGATTTTCAGCATGGACCGCTGGGCGAGGTAAAGGTAATTGTAGATGCCGGCGCCGAGCTGGCGGACATAGCCCGCCCGCAGCAGCATTTGATGGCTGACGACTTCCGCCTCGGCGGGCGTCTCGCGCAGCGTGGGAATAAAGGCACGGGACCACAGCATGGTAAACCCTTGAGTGTAGCATGGGGGGCGGGGCGGCCCGCGGGTGCGGGCTCAGCAGCGCGCCGCGAAGCTGCGGCGGAGCCGCACGGCGCCGGCGAAGGCGATGACGGCGAACAGGGCGAGGGAACTCCAGACGAGAATTGCGCCGCGGCGGCGGTCCGCCGGCTGCGGGCGCGGCGGGAAGGGCAGGGCGGGATCCAGCAGGCGCACCAGGAGCCGGAGCCGTGTCATGCGCCGCTCGCCTCCGCTCGCCTCGACGGCCAGCACCAGTTCGCGCGGCGTGGAAACGAGGCTGGCGAATGTGGCGCCGGTCGCGAACTCCGTCGCACCGAGTTCCTCGTAAGGCTTGCCCTCCACCCAGGCGTCGACGCTTTCAGCCGGGAGCAGCAGGAGGCGGATGCCGCCGCCGTGCAACACGCGCCAGGAGCACGCCAGCCGCGCCGGCGCATGGCGCACGGGGAGGGCCAGCGTGCGAACCTGTCCCGGCGCGACATCAACGATGTCGTCGAACAGCACCCGGGCGGGCGGATGCGCGCCGCCCGTCACCACGAGCAGGGCAAGCGCAGACGGAAATCTCATTTCTGTTCGTAGACCAGGCGCCCGCCCACAGAGTGCATTCTCACCCGGGTCTTCAGAATTTCCGCCTCCGGTGCCGTCAAAATATCCCGGTCCAGCACGATGAAATCCGCGTATTTCCCCGGCTCCAGAGTGCCGCGTACTTTCTCCTCAAATGCGGCAAAAGCGGCGTGAATTGTCCAGGATTCGAGCGCTTCCTGGCGGGTCATTTTCTGGTCCGGCATCCAGCCCCCCGGGGGGTGGCCCTGAGCGTCCTGGCGGGTGACGGAGGCGTAGAAGCCGCGCAGCGGGTCCGGCTCTTCCACCGGAAAGTCGCTGCCGTTGGGGACGGGAATTCCGAGGGCGAGGAACCGCTTCCAGGCGTAAGCGCCGGCCACGCGGTCCGGCCCCAGGCGGGCCTCGGCCCACCGCATGTCGCTGGTGGCGTGCGTGGCCTGGATGGCCGGGATCACGGAGAAATCCTTGAACAGGCGGAAGTCCGGCAGCGAGACCACCTGCGCATGCTCGATGCGGAACCGCTTGTCGTTCGGGCCGCCGAGAACGGCCGCGTAGGCGTCGAGCACGGTGCGGTTGGCGCGGTCGCCGATGGCGTGCGTGCACACCTGGAAGCCCCGCGCGGCGGCTTGCCGGGCGATCTTCTCGATCTCCTCACGGGAGGTGATCAACAACCCGGTGTTCGATTTCTCGTCGCTGTAGGGCTGCCACAGCGCCGCGCCGCGGGAGCCCAGCGCTCCGTCGGCGTAGAGCTTGATGGCGCGCACGGTGAGAAACGGCCCGGTCTCCGGCCCTTTCTTGAGGTATTCCTGCCACAGTGGGCCGGGCCCGCCAATCATGGCGTAGATGCGGACGGGCAGCTTGCCTTCGGCGATCAGGTCGCGGTAGGCGCGCAGGTCCTCGGCCGAGACGCCGGCGTCGTGCACGCCGGCCAGTCCCAGCCGCGCGCACTCCTGCGCCGCCAGTTCCAGCTGGCGTTTGATCTGGACGAACGAGGGCGGCGGGATTTTCTGGCGGACCAGCCCCATGGCACGGTCGATCAGGATGCCCGTGGGACGGCCGGAGGCGTCGCGCAGGATTTTGCCGCCGGGCGGGTCCGGGGTCTTTTCCATGATCCCGGCCAGAGCCAAGGCGCGGGAGTTGACCCAGGCGGCGTGGCCGTCCACGCGGGAGAGGAACACCGGGTGGTCCGGCGCGGCGGCGTCAAGTTCAGCCGCCGTGGGGAAGGCGCCGCCCCAGTTGGTCTGGTCCCAGTTGCGGGCGACGATCCACTCGCCGGCAGGCAGGCTGGCGGCCCGCTGTTTGACATAGGCTGCGATTTCCGCCACCGAAGCCACATGGCGCAAATCGCGAGACTCCAGCAGCGCCCCGAGACCGCGCATATGGGCGTGCGAGTCGATGAAAGACGGGAAGACGGGCGCGCCTCCGAGATCGAGCCGCTTGGTGGAAGGCCCGGAGCGCGCCAGCGCCTGCTCGCAAAGAGCCAGAACGCGGCCGTCTTTCACCGCCATGGCGCTGACCGGCTGCGAGCGGGCCGTAGCATAGATGCGGGCATTCACTATCAGCAGGTCGGCGTCCGCCGGCCCCTGTGCCCCAAGCAGCAGGGCCATCGGGACTAGAATGGGGAGCATGGATGACAGTATTCCACAGGCGGCCGCGGACGGCGCGGAAACCTATGAAGGCTGGCGGGGCTGGGTGGCTGCGGGGAGCGCGGTGGTGCTGGCGGTGCTGTTCCTGGTGGCCGGAATCTGGAAGCTGAGCGACCCGTTCGCGACCGAAGCGCGGATGACGCAGGCGCTGATCCCGAAGCCGCTGGCGATGCCTGTGGCGCTGCTGGCGGGGATCGGCGAGACCTGGGCGGGGGTTCTGCTGCTGGTGCCGCGCTGGAGGCGGTGGGGCGCGTGGCTGGCGGTCGCCGCGCTGGTGGCGTTCATGGCTTATTTCGGCGCGTTCTACAACCAGTTGCGCGGCGCCGATTGCAGCTGCTTCCCGTGGCTGAAACGGATCGTCGGGGTGGAGTTTTTCGTCTCCGACGCGCTGATGCTGGCGGCGGCGGTGCTGGCCGGCCTCTGGTCGGCGCGGTCGACGCACGTCAAGCAGGCGGGAATGGCGCTGGCGGCGATCGTGGTGATGGCCTTGGCGGTGTTCGGCGCCACGCTGACGCAGCGCTCTGGCGTCCAGGCGCCGGCCGAGATCCAGGTGGACGGAAAGCCGTTCGCGCTGCGGGAGGGACGGGTGATCCTGTACTTCTTCGATCCCGAGTGCATGCACTGCTTCCACGGGGCGCAGCAGCTCGGGTCCTGGAACTGGAAGGACGTGCGCCTGGTAGTGGCGCCAACAGTGAACCCGCAGTGGGCGACAGCGTTCCTGCGCGATACGAAGCTGCGCGCCGGGGTGACTTTTGATGCCGCCAAGCTGCGCCAGACGTTTCAGTTCGGCGATCCACCTTACGGCGTGGCTCTGGAGGGCGGGCGCGTGGCCTACAGTTTCACGTTTGCGGAAGGGGAGGACGTGGCGGAAGCGCTGAAGCAGATGGGCTGGATCGATTGACGGGCCGGAGGCGAAGCGGCCTCAGCCCTGCATCTGGAGCCCGCGGCGGCGCGCGTATTCCGCGCCCAACTCCCGGAGCCGTTTGGGGCTGAGCCACTGCCGCACGAGATCGAACAGAACGCGCTCCTCAACGGCGAAGTGCTCGCGGGCGAGCTCCATCAGCCGGGCGAGCGCGGCGCCGGCGCGGACCGTCTGCCGCTGCCTCTTCAGTTCATCCAGAAGGCGGCGCATTTCCTGATGCTCGCCGTACATGGCTTCCAGGGTGCCGCGCACGGCTGCCGGCAGCTCGCCAAGCGCGCCGAACAGGAGCTGATCTTCCTCAATGGCGTGCGCCTGAAGCACGGCGTCCAAAGCTGACCCGCATTCCTTCAGCTCGCGCAGGGTCATGGAGGGGAGGCGGCGCTCCTGATGCTGGATAAGGGCAAGGATGCAGCCGTGCTCTCCCAGCAGGATATCGACCAGATCCGCGCCAGCCTCGAACTTCACCGCAGCCATTCCGAAGGGACGCCTTCCATTTTGCCAGAATCCGGTCTGATTCACCACGAAAGGCCGGAGCTCCTGGCCGGGACGTTTTGATAGCATGGCGGATGCACAGCCATGACAAAGGTGTTCCGGGCGGCCGGAATGGCCGCGGCCGTGCTGCTGCTGGCGGAGGTGGCCGCGGACGGATTCCAGCGGAGGAAGAAGAAAGAGCAGGAGGAGATCACGCAGACGCTGGAGCTGCCTCCGGACCCGCCGCTGGCGACGGCGGCGGATCCGTCGCGGCTGGCGTTTGCGGCGGCGCCGCTCTCGGCGCGCGGGCTGCTCTCCCGACAGACGCGCGACGCCCTGCGCGTGCTGATGCAGAATGCGCGCGGGGCGCGGTTCGTGCGCATCCGGGCCTTTGTGGCGGGCACGGGCGATCTGCGGCGGGTGCAGTCGATCGTAGCGGAGACGTTTGCGGAGAAGAAGCAGCCGCTGCCGGTGCTGACGGTGACGCAGGTGGGGCTGCTGCCGCTCGATGGCGCGCAAGTGCAGTTGGAAGCCACGTTAGAGCAGCGCAAGGCGACCGGCGCGGGCGTGCTGTTTGCGGCGGTGACGGCGGAAACGCCGGCGGCAGCCGTAGAGGCCGTCGAGCGGGAGTTCCAGGCTGCGGAGACGGCGCCGGACGCGCCGGTTTCCCTCCTGTGCGGAGTGTCGGAGGCCGAGCTGATCGAGCCTCTCCGGCAGGCGGCCGCCCGGGCGCGCCCGCGCGCCGCGTTCGTGGTTTTCCAAAGGCAGCGGATCCCGGCGGCGCCGAAGGTGGCCTGCCAGGCGTCGGCGGTGATCCGCCGCCCCGTGCCGGGAGGAGTGCGGCGAACGCCCGCATCAGCGGCGCTGAGCGCGCCGAAGATCGTGTTCAGCGGCGCGCAACTGGCTTTCCGGTATGAAGAGAGCGATGCGCGGCTGGCCTACCAGCGGCTGGACCGCACGCTTCAGCAGGCCGGCGCGTCATTGAAGTCCGCCGCCGTGCTCAATATCTATCCGCTGTCGGAGCAACTGGCCGGATTGGCGGCCCGGATCCGCGGCGAGTTTGTCGATTCGGCCCAGCCGCCTTGCGGGCTGGTGATGCCCACCGAGGGGCTGCCGTCCATCGACGGCGCCTTCGCTCTGGAGGCCGTGGCCCTGCCGGCGGCGGGCCAGTGATCTTCGTCATTCCTGCAAACTGAAAGCGAGGTACTCATCCATGTCCCAGGCACCGGTTGTGACGTTCGGTGAGATCATGCTGCGGCTGGCGCCGCCGGGTTTCGAGCGGCTTCTGATGTCGCCCACCCTGGTAGCCACCTTCGGTGGCGGCGAGGCGAACGTGGCCGTCTCGGTAGCCAACTACGGCCATCCGGCGCGCTACGTGACGGTCCTGCCCGACAACCCGATCACCGACGCGTTCGTGTACCAGATGCGCGGCTTCGGCATCGACACGTCGTTCATCCAGCGCGCTCCGGGGCGGTTCGGCATTTACTTTGTCGAGCCGGGCGCCAACCAGCGGCCGTCGAAAGTGGTCTACGACCGAGCCCACTCCGCCATCGCGCTCGCCAAGCCCGGGGATCTGGACTGGAAGGCGATCTTCGCCGATGCCGGTTGGTTCCACGTCACCGGCATCACCCCGGCGCTGTCGCAATCGGCGGCGGATCTGGCGCTGGAGGCGGTGAAGACGGCGCGCGAGATGGGCGTGCCGGTCTCCTGCGACCTGAACTACCGCAAGAACCTGTGGAAGTACGGCAAAACAGCGCAGGAGGTGATGACGGAGATCGTCCGGTATGTCGATTACGCGATCGCCAACGAGGAGGACTGCCAGAAGTCGCTGGGCATTCAGGTCGACGTGGACGTCCACTCGGGCAAGCTGGATCAGCAGCAGTACCAGAAGCTGGCGGAGAAGGTGCTGGCGGCGTACCCGAACCTGAAATTAATCGCCATCACGCTGCGCGAGAGCTACTCGGCGTCCCACAACGGCTGGTCCGCCTGCCTCCACGACGGCAAGCAGTTTCTGGTGAGCCGGAGATACGACATCACGCACATCGTCGACCGCGTCGGCGGCGGCGACGCCTTCGCCGGCGGGTTGATCTACGGCCTTCTGCACCTGCCTTCGGCAGCCGACGCGCTGGAGTTCGCCGTGGCGGCGTCGTGCCTGAAGCACTCCGTGCCGGGCGATTTCAACCGGTTCACCCGCGCCGAGGTGGAGGCGCTGCTCAAGGAAGGCGGCAGCGGGCGCGTGCAGAGATAAACGAATGGCGCCGGGGTCCGGCCGTGCGGCCCCGGCGCCTGCGACGCGGGGATCGCGATTCCGGCAGGAGATCTTCCCTCAGCTTGTGCCTTTGCGAAGGAAGGCAAGGAATTCGGCGGCGTCGCGCGTCAATCCGGGGAAGGTGACGATCACCTTCTCGTCGGCGTCGAAAACGGCGTAATAGGGGATGGCCACGGTCTGGAACAGTTGCTCCTGCCGGCGCTGGTTGTCCTCGCTGGCGGTATCGGTGCCGTCGGTGTAGAGCTCCACCAGCACGAATTGCCCGAGCGCCTCGGCGATCTCGGGGCGCGGGAACATGTTGGCCTTCATCCAGTGGCAATTGGTGCAGGCGTAGCCGGTGAAGGCTGCCAGAATGCGCTTGTTTTCGGCCCGGGCGCGGGCAATCGCTCCCTGCCAGTCATTCTTCATCCAGCGGTTGACGGCTGCGCTCCCACCCGCCTGCGGAATCGAACCTTCCGCGGGAGCGGGGATGTAGGCTTCCAGTTCTCCCAGGCGCACGCCGAACATCCCAGGCAGCAGGCTGAGGGCGAAACCCAGGAAGAGGGTGGCGATCAGGAGGCGCCCCGGCTTCACTTCCTCGTCCCGCCGCACGCCCTCCATCGGCACGAGTCCCAGCAGGTACAGCCCCGGGAGGGCGAACAGCACCGCCCAGAGCGCGAGGAAGCGCTCGCGAGTGAGCAGGTTCCATTGCAGCACCTGATCGACGTTCGACAGGTACTTGAGCATGGCGGCCAAAATTACAAAGCCCAAAACGACTTTCAGGCGCGACATCCAGCCGCCGCTCTTGGGCAGCTTCTTCAGATAGGACGGAAACAGGGCAAGGAAGAAGAAAGGCGAGGAGAGCGCCGCCGAGAACGCCAGCATGCCCAGCGCCGGCTGGAGCCTGTCGCCGGTGACGGAAGCCGCCAGAAGCGTGCCCATGAACGGACCCACGCAGGCGAAGGCAGCCAGGGTGAACGTCAACCCCATCAGCAGAGTGCCCAGCAGCCCCCCGCGCGAAGACGCCATGTTCAGTTTGGTGAGGAGTCCGGTCGGGACGGTGAGTTCAAACGCTCCCAGAAGACTGAACCCGAAGGCAAAGAAAACGAGGGAGATGAATCCGTTGACCCAGGGGTTCGATCCGAGCTGGACCACGGCGAACGGACCCAGCGCCGCGCTCAAGCCGAGTCCGATGCCGGTGAACAGGACGATGATCCCGAGGCAGAACACGGCTGCCTGCTTGAACACCTGCGCGCGCGAGTCGCCCGCCTGGCTGAGGAAAAAGGTCATCGTGATCGGGATCATCGGGAAGACGCATGGCGTGAAGATGGCGGCAAGCCCGAAGCCGAAGGCGATGAGCAGGAAGGCGCCCAGGGGTTGCGCTGCCTGCGGCTTGCGCGCGGGAACGGGGGCTGGCTGCGAGGAAGATGGGGGCCCGGATTGCGGCGAGAAGAGGGCGAGCCCGTCGAAGCGCGCCTGGGGGGGAGCCGGCGCGCCGGGAGCGATCTCGATTTGCGCGGCGGCGGTGATGCGCCGCGGGGGCAGGCACTCCTTGTCGGTGCAAAGCTGGTAGCGCATCCGTGCCACGAGCTCTGCGGGGCCGGCCGGGGCGTCGGGCTTGAGGCGGATCAGGAACTGAAAAGTCGCCTCTTTGTCATATGTTTCCGCTTCGATCCCGAAGTTGGGGTCGAACTTCCGCACTGGCGCCGGATAGTAGATCTGCCAGGAGGCGACGGCCGGGTGATCCTCGAGCACGATGGTCGTGATAATGGGACCGCCCTTGGGCGTGGTCATCGAGTACATATGCCACGGCTCGTCGAGCTTCAGTTGGAGCGCGGCGGTGAACTCCGCCCCCGGAGGCACCCGGGAGGCGGCCGGCGTCAGGGTCCAGTGGGCGGGGTGCGGGCGCTGGGCGGGCGCCGATGCGGCGGCGAGCAGCAGCAGTGCGAGAAGGCTAGCCAGCCGCCACTTGCCCGTTTTCGGCTTGCCAGCGGGCGATTTCGCTTTCGATGCGGGCGTTGACGCGCTCGGCGGCGGACTCGGTGGCGACGCGGATGGCATTGCGGATCGCATTGTCGTTGGATCTCCCGTGACAGATGATGACGACTCCCTTGACGCCGAGCAGCGGAGCGCCGCCGTATTCGGAATAGTCCATGCGCTTGCGGAAGTCCTTGAGCGCCTGCCGGCTGAGCACATATCCGATCTTGCTGGCGACGGTCGACTCAAAGGACTCCCTGAGCATATGTTTGATGATCTCCACCAGCCCTTCGCTTACCTTCAAGGCGACGTTGCCGATGAAGCCGTCGCAGACGATCACGTCGGCGTGCCCGGTGTAGAGATCCCGCCCCTCGACGTTGCCGATGAAGTTCAGCGGCAGGGTGCGGATCAGCTGGGAGGCCGCCTTGGTGAGCTCGTTGCCCTTCTGATCCTCCTCACCGATGGAGAGCACGCCCACCCGGGGCGACTCGGTGTGGAAGACCAACCGGGAGTAGACGTCGCCCATGACGGCGAACTGCGAGAGCATCCGGGGGGTGGAGTCGACGTTGGCGCCGACGTCGATCATCACCGCCGGCTTGCCCTGGATGGTGGGAAACGGGTTGGCGAGCGCCGGGCGGTCGACGCCGGGGATCATGCCCAGCACGGTCTTGGCGATGGCCATGACGGCGCCGGTGTTGCCTGCGCTGACCAGTCCGTCGGCCTGCCCGTCGCGCACGAGGCGGGCGGCGACGCGCATGCTGGAGTCACGCTTGGTGCGGAGTACCTTGGCGGGGTTGTCCGCCATGGTGACCACCTCGCTGGCGTGGACGATCTCGATGGGCAGCTTTTTCCAGCCCTCGTGCCGGCCGAGTTCGGCACGCAGCAGGTCCTCTTTGCCTACAAGAAGAATGTTGACGTCCTGCGTGCGGGCGGCGGCGACGGATCCCTGGACTTCCGGGATGGGGGCGTGATCACCCCCCATTGCGTCCACGGCGATGGTCAGCATGCACGGGGTGGGCGGAACGGCTCCGCCCGGCCTCTTGGCTTTATTCCTGGACGATTTCAATAACTTCGCGCGTCTTGTACCACCCGCAGTGCGGGCAGGCGCGGTGAGGCAGTTTCATCTCATGGCACTTCGGGCATTCGCTCAGGCCGGCGCGCTGCAGATGGTCGTGAGCGCGGCGCGTGGACGTACGACGCTTGGAGTGACGGCGTTTTGGGTTCGGCATGGGACTCGTTCCTGGAATCTCCCGTCCCGGCCCTCAGCCGGAACCGGATGACAGGTAAGACTTTCTCATTGTAGCCGATCCGGGCGGCAGGTGTCATCTTTTCCCGCCCGCTACAGGGATTCCGGCATCCGGGTACAGCCCTTCCGGGATTCCGCCTCAGGGCAGGGCACGGGACACTGGTATGGAAAGGAGCAGAGCCATGTCCGACTTCATGCAGGCGGGGAGCATCACAACGATCCACACGCTGAAGCCGGAGGCGTGGCAGCGGCTGGACGGGGATCTGGTTCGGTGGGGACGGCGCAAGCCGCTGGGGCTGGTGCTGCCCGCGCTTTACAGCGAGTTTGAAAACCCGGCGATCCACCAGATTCTGGCGGAGTTGGAGAAGCTGAACTGGATCGAGCGCATTGTTTTGGTTCTCTCGCAGGCGGACGAAGAGCAGTATGAGCATGTTTGCCGGCTCTTCGCCCGGTTTGGCGACCGGGCCACCGTTCTGTGGCGGGAGAGCGAGGAAGTGCAGACTCTGCTGACGGAGGTCAATGAGGCGGGTTTGCCTGCCGAGATTCCGGGCAAAGGGCGCGCTTGCTGGCTGGGCATGGGCTATCTGCTGTCCCGCGGCGATGTGGAAGTGATCGCCTTCCAGGACTGCGACATCAAGACCTACCACCGCAAGATGCTGGCGCGGCTGGTGGCGCCGCTGATGGCGCCGGACCTCGGTTTCGAGTTCTCCAAGGCCTACTATGCGCGCTTCCATCACAAACTGAACGGGCGGCTGACGCGGTTGATGGTGGGCCCGCTGCTTTCGGCGCTGCGCCGCTGCGGGGTGTCTTCCCGGTTCCTGGACTATCTCGGCTGGTTCCGGTATCCGCTTTCGGGCGAGATTGCGATGGATGCGCGGCTGGCGCATTCGATCACGGTTTCCCCTGACTGGGGGCTGGAGATCTCGACCCTCGAACAGGTCTACCGGCGCGTGCCGGTGGCGCGGATCTGCCAGGTGGACGTCTCGGAGTGCTACGACCACAAGCATCAGGTGGTGTCCGCCTCCGACCCTGCCCGGGGGCTGCACCGCATGGCGCGCGAGGTGGCGCAGGCCATCTTCCGAGGCGCAGCGGCCGACGGCGCGGTCTTCTCCGGCGAGATGCTGACCGCGACTCTGCCCTTGGCCTACCGCGCCGAGGCGCTCGATGTGGTGATGAAGTACCGCGCCGACGCGCTGCTGAATGCGCTCGATTACGACCTGGGCGCGGAGACCGAATCGGTCGAAGTCTTCGCGCGGGGCCTGGAAGAAGCTGCCACCGAGTTCCTCGCCGAGCCGGCCGGGCGTCCCCCGCTGCCGAGCTGGCAGGAAGTGGAGGCGGCGCTGCCCGGCATCCACGAGCGGTTCGACGCCGTCCAGGCCGTCGAGAGCGTCTGGCAGGAACAGGCCACCGCCTGAGGCGCTCACAGGCCCAGCGAATCGAGCAGCTCTCCCATGCGCCGGTTCCACGCAGCCGGGCCTGTGTCGCCGGGCAGGAGCCGGATGGGATGGTCGACCAGCGCCAGGAAGCCCTCGTCGTTGGGAGCGTCGCCGATGCCGATTGTCACCAGATGACCCTGCTGTTCGAGCCAGCGGCGGATGAGCCAGGCGACCGCGCCGTGCTTGCCTTCGTGCGCCAGCGCGTGGTGGAACCTCCCGCCGCGCGTGAGCCGCAGGCCGCGCCTATCCAGCGCCTGGCGCAACAGCGGCTCCTTCTCTGCGTCCTCCAGCACGAAGGGTTCGCTGAATTCGCGCGCCGCCGCCAGCCGCGCCCGCTCCGGGCCCATCTGGCAGCGGGCGGCGATCTCCTCGACGTCCATGTCGGCGAAGCAGCGAATGCGCGCGCCCGCCTCGGCGGCCGCCGCTTTCAGCGCGGGGGTGATGAGAGCACGCTCGCGGCCCAAGGCTTCCACGCTGCCGTCCGCGAGCACGACACCGCCGCCGTTTTCCACGATACTGGGATGGGTGAGGCCGATCTCGCGCAGCCAGAATTCGACCTCCAGCCGCGTCTTGCTGGTGGTGCAGACCACGGCCGCCCCGAGCCGCCGCAGCCGCTCCAGGGCAGGCTGCGCCGGCGCATGATCGTAGGTGTGATGATCGAGCAGGCAGTTGTCGAGATCGGTGAACACCGCCAGCATGATTTCATTGTGACAGGCGGCGAGCGATGAAACCCAGGCTCGAATTCGTGCTCCTGGCCGGTTTCGGCTCGATGATGCTGCTGTCGAGCCTGCTCGGCTTCTCGCAGATGCGCCGCTCGGCGGCCTTGCAGCGGGAGCTGATCGACGCGCAGGAGCGCTATGCGGCCACCGAACGGCTGGTGTCCGACCTTCGCGCCGACCTCTACCGCATCAGCCTCGACCTGCGCGACTTTCTGCTGGACCGCGACGCCTCCGATTCGGCCGAGGTGAGGCAGGAGATCGTCGAGTCGCGCGAGCGGATTCTGCAGTCTCTCGAGGATCTGGAAAAGTCGCTGGGCGCGGCCGTGGAGCCCGGATCGATGGCGCGGCTGCGCGAGCGAGTGGAGAGCTTCTTCACGCTGCTGGGGCCGCCGCTCGAGTGGAAGCCCGAGGTCAAGCTGGCGCTGGGGGGCAGTTATGTGCGACGCGTGCTGCTCGGCAGGCGCACCGAAATCAGCCTGATCGCCGGCGAACTGCAGGCGCTGAACTACGAAAACCTCAAGCGCAGCCAGCAGCGGCTGCTGGAGGCGCAACAGGACTTCCGCAGCCGCCTGAACCGCCTCACCTACAGCATCCTGGTGCTGAGCGCCATCGTGGCCGTGGCCAGCATCTGGTGGATCTTCCGGCTCGAGCAGCGCGCCCGCGCCGCGGAGCGCGAGATGCGCGAGCTGTCGCAGAAGCTCGTGCAGGCGCAGGAGGCCGAGCGCAAGCGGCTGTCGCTCGAACTGCACGACCAGGTGGGCCAGATGCTCACCGCGTTGCGCATGGAGATCGCCAATCTGGGGCGGATCGGCGCCAGAGACCCGCAGCTGTTCCGCGACCATCTGCAGCAGGCCAAGGAGATGGCCGAGGCGACGATGAAGACGGTCCGCGACCTGGCGATGGGGCTGCGGCCGTCGATGCTGGACGATTTGGGGCTCGGCCCCGCCATTGAATGGATTGCGCGGGAGTTCTCGCGCGTCTCCGGCATCCCGGTCGATGTCAGCGTGGAGGGCACGCTGGGGCGTCTCACCGACGCGCAGAAGACCAGCCTGTTCCGCGTGGTGCAGGAGTCGCTGACCAACGTCGCCCGGCACGCCGAGGCGAAGGGCGTCTCCGTGCGCCTGGTGGAGTCCGCCAGCCGGCTGGAGCTGGTGGTGAGCGATGACGGCAAAGGCATTGAGCCCGGGAAGCGCCGCCGGGGGCTCGGGCTGCTGGGCATGGAGGAGCGTGTCCGGGAGTTGGGCGGCACGTTCACGCTCAGCTCAGCGCCCGGGGCCGGAACCACGATACGCGTGGAGATCCCTCTGGCGCCAGTGGAGGTGGAGGCATGACCAGGGTTTTGCTCGCGGACGATCACGGCGTGGTGCGCAAGGGGCTTCGCTTCCTGCTGGAACAGGAGGCGGACTTCGAAGTGGCAGGCGAGGCGGCCGACGGGCGCGAGGCCGTGCGCCTGGCACGCGAGCTTTCGCCGGACGTGATCGTGATGGACATCGCCATGCCGCAGCTGAACGGCATCGACGCGACGGCACAGATCGTGCGGCAGAACCCGCGCATCCAGGTGTTGATCCTCTCGATGCACAACGACGAGACCTACCTGCTGCGGGCGCTGGAAGCGGGCGCGCGCGGATTCCTGCTGAAGGACACGGCCGAGGAGGACCTGGTGCGCGCCGTGCGCGTCGTCGCCCAGGGCAAGCCGTTCTTCAGCCCCGCCATCGCCCAGGCGCTGCTGGAGGATTACATGCGCAACCTGCAGCAGCGCAACCAGCAGGACAGCTACAGCCTGCTGACCGACCGCGAGAAGGAGGTGCTGCAGCTGCTGGCCGAGGGCCGCTCGAACAAGGACGTTGCGCAGCTGCTCAACCTCAGCGTCTACACGGTGGAGACGCACCGAACGCGCATCATGCAGAAGCTGAACCTTCACAACACGGCCGAGCTGGTGCTCTACGCCGTGCGCAAGAAGATCATCCCAGGTCTTTGAGCGAAGCCCAGCGGGGATCGCGGAAAGGCGCGCGGCAGCCGCAGTCCCGCTCGTTGCGGTTGGCGCCGCAGTAGGGGCACAGCCCTTTGCAGTCCGGCCGGCAGAACAGCTGCATGGGCAGGCTCAGCAGGATCTGCTCCCGCAGCGCGTCGGCCAGCTCCACGCCTTCGCCCTCATAAAAGGCCAGGTCGATCTCGCCCTCTTCCAGGTGGATCTCGGCGTGGTTCGACGTGCGCACCACGGGGCGGTAGAACAGATCAAAGTCGGTGTCGATTTCGAGCCGGGCCGGCTCCAGGCAGCGGTCGCAGACGCCTTCCATGCTGGCCCGCAGGTGGCCGCGGATGCGGATCTCGCCCAGCGTATTGCGCAACAGCTCCGTGCGCCCGGCCGCCGACAGCGCACCCAACTGATGGAGGTCTTCGGGGAAGGAGATTTCGCCCGGCTGGTAGCGGACGTCGAACAGGATCGGATGATGCTCCAGCTCGGTGATGGAAAAGAACACGGCCCGCCTCCTCTCCCTTCATCATAGCCGTCCGTTCAGCGGCCGCGGAGGGATTTGCGGATCGTCAGATCGTAAAGTCCCGCGCCCAGAAGCCCGCCCAGCAGGGGCGCCGCCACGGGCACCCACCAGACGCCGCTCCCGTCGGTGAGCCCGTTGACGCGGTAGCCGGCGATCACGGTCCACAGGCGCGGGCCGAGGTCGCGCGCCGGGTTGATGGCGTAGCCGTGGAGCTTGCCGAAACTGACGCCGATGGCCAGCACGATCAGCCCCACCATGGCCGGCACAAGGTACTGCGGCAGGTCCAGGTTGTCCTCGTCGGTCACGGCGAAGACCAGGAACAGCAGCAGCGCCGTGCCGATCACCTGATCGAAGAAGCCGGCAGCGGGCACATCGGGGAAGGCAGGGAACGTGGTGAAGATGCCGGCGCTCTTCTCGAGCAACGGATCGAACCGCAGGATGGCCTCGCGGTAGTTGAACCACACCAGCGCCGCGCCCGCCATCGCGCCCGCCGTCTGGCTCAACACGTAAGGCGCCGCCTTGCGCCAGGGAAAGCCGCGGAACGCCGCCAGCGCCAGCGTCACCGCCGGGTTCAGGTGCGCGCCGCTGATCCGCATCGACGCCATGACTCCGAACATCACCCCCAGCGCCCAGCCCATCGTGATGTTCGTATAGCCCCCGTGCACAACCTCTCCCGGCGTGCCGGCGCCAAAGAGGAGGACCATAGCCACCACGCCGGCGCCGAAAACCAGAATCAGCATCGTGCCGATGAACTCCGCGGCGAGCTCCGCGGCGAAATGAGACCGCATGGATCAGAGCCTACTACGGCAGGCGGGCGGCCAGCCAGCGGAGCATCTCCAGCTGCCGGTCCAGTTGCCCGTGCGCCACCTCGACGTTGACGTAGCGCACCGTCCGGGCGGCGCACCACCTCGAGAGCGAGCCGTCGTCCTCACCTCCGGGCTGGTCTTGCAGGACGGCGTTGTAAGTCCCGCGCGCGGCAATGTCGTAGTCCGCTGCGGAAGCGAAGAGGAAGAAATTCCGCGGCTCGTCCGGGCGCGGCCGGTGGACGCGCCGGGAGATGGGCGCCTCGGTTTCGATGGAATATCCGGGGCCATTGTTGTGCGCCGCGATCCACAGCCCGCCGGGCGGCGGCGCGAGGTTTTCCATCAGGGCGGGCCGTTCCTGGTCCAGACGGTCCAGCAGCGCCAGCACCGTTTCCGGCGGCGCCTGCGGGTTCAGCAGGCGCAGGTTCTTCTCCGCGCCCGCGCGGGAGAACATCCTGTTCGGGTCGAGCCGCAGGCCGTTGATGGTGACGTGGCGCGTTTTCGAGTCGACGATCCAGGCTTCGCCCGGGATGTCTTCGAGGAGCCGCTCCACAGCCTCGCGCGCGGTCTCTTCGTTGCCGTGGATCCGCAACAGCCGGCGCGTCGACTGCCCGTGCCGCAGGCGGTGAAACCCGATGCCGGCCAGCTCCAGCCGCTGCCGCTCGACTTCGGCCGGCGCGCGCACCGTCAGGAAAATCGCGGGCACGGCCAGCAGCGCTCTTCTGGAGATTTTCGTCCTGATGCTGGTTGCCGGGGCCATTTCCTCCGAGGATAATGGGGGCGGAGGTATTCCTGCATGATCCTCGAAGCCACGAAGCCCGGTCAGGATCCGGCCCTGGAACGCGAGTTCAATCCATGGCTGGCCGCCGAGGCGCGCTTCAACGAGGCCGCCACGTTGCTCGGCCTGGATGAAGGACTGCAAAAGGTCCTTCGCACTCCCACGATGGAGGTCACCGTTTATATCCCTGTCCAGATGGACGACGGCCGGATCGAGGTGTTCACCGGCTACCGCGTGCAGCACTCGCTGGCGCGCGGCCCGGCCAAGGGCGGCATCCGTTTCGCCCCCGATGTGACGCTGGACGAAGTGCGCGCGCTGGCGTCCTGGATGACGTGGAAATGCGCCGTGGTCAACATCCCCTTTGGCGGCGGCAAAGGCGGCGTCATCTGCGACCCGTCGGTGCTGTCGCTGGGCGAGCTGGAGCGCATCACGCGGCGCTACACGGCCGACATCATCGAAATTCTGGGCCCCGAACGCGACGTGCCCGCGCCCGACATGAACACCAACGAACAGACGATGGCGTGGATCATGGACACCTACTCCATGCACAAGCGCACGACAGTGACCGCCGTCGTCACCGGCAAGCCGCTGGATCTGGGCGGCTCGCGCGGGCGCGCCGCCGCCACCGGACGCGGGTGCCTGTTTGTCACGCTGCAGGCGCTGCGCAAGTTCCACATGGAGCCCTCGCAGACTACCGTGGTGGTGCAGGGCTTCGGCAACGTGGGCGGCAACGCCGCGCGACTCATGCACAAGGCGGGCATGAAGATCATCGCCGTCATCGAATACGACGGCGCCGTTTACAACCCCAACGGCATCGACCCCGTGGCGCTGGACGAGCACCGCAAGCAGACCGGCTCGATCACCGGCTTCCCCCACGCCGAGGATATCGACCGCGAGGAGGCGCTCTTCCTGCCTTGCGACGTCTTGGTGCCCGCCGCCAAAGAGAACGTGATCCACTCGCGCAACGCCGACAGGATCAACGCCCGCATCGTCTGCGAAGGCGCTAACGGCCCCACCACGGCGGAAGCCGACCGCATCCTGCAGCGGAAGGGCGTCTTCGTCATCCCCGACATCCTCGCCAACGCCGGCGGCGTCACCGTGAGCTACTTCGAGTGGGTGCAGGACCGGCAGGGCTTCTTCTGGAATGAACAGCTGGTCAACGGGCGGCTGGAAGAGATCATGGTGAACGCCTTCCGCGACGTTGTCGGATACGCCGAGCGGCACAAGGTTCACAACCGCTGCGCCGCCTACATGCTCGCCCTGGACCGCGTGGCTTTTGCCATCAAGCTGCGCGGCATCTACGCTTGAAAGGAGTGGGCCAGGAACCGACGACGCCGCTGATGCGGCAATACCACGCGGCAAAACAGCAGGCGCCCGGCTGCCTGCTGTTTTTCCGCCTCGGCGATTTCTACGAACTCTTCTACGAAGACGCCGTCACGGCGGCGCGCGAGCTGGAAATCACGCTCACCTCGCGCAACAAGGAGCGCGGAGAGCCCGTGCCGATGTGCGGCGTCCCCTATCATTCGGCCGAAGGCTACATCGCGCGCCTGATCCAGAAGGGCTACCGCGTCGCCATCTGCGAGCAGATGGAAGACCCGCGGCTGGCCAGGAAGCTCGTGCGGCGCGAGATCACGCGCATCGTCACGCCGGGCACCGTCACCGAGTCCGCCCTGCTCGACGCCGCGCGCAACAACTATTTGGCCGCGCTGTGCTCGCGCCGCGGGCACTCCGGGCTGGCGTGGGTGGATGTCTCCACCGGCGAGTTCTGCGCCACCGAGTTGCCGGCGCAGGAAGCCGGCGCCATGCTGGAGCAGCTCAACGTCCGCGAGTTGCTGGCAGCCGAGCCGGACTCCGCGCCGCGCGGCCGCTGGGCGGTGACTCCCGCCGAGCCCTGGACCTTCGATCCGCCCCACGCCGAGCAACTGCTGCGCGAGCACTTCCGCCTCCTGGCGCTGGACGGCTGCGGGCTCGCCGGGCGCCCTCTGGCCACCGGCGCGGCGGGCGCCATCCTCGCCTATCTGCGCGAGACGCAGCGCTCGGCCCTCGGCCACCTCGACCGCCCCCTCTACGCCGACCGCTCCGGCGCGATGATGCTCGACGCGGTCACCGTGCGCAATCTGGAACTGGTCGAGCCGCTGTTTGCCGCCGACGCCGGCGGCGGGCGTGACGCCACCCTGATCTCGGTGATCGATCAGACCCGCACCGGCATGGGGGCGCGCCTGCTGCGCAAGAGGCTGCTGGAGCCGTCGCTCGACCGGGCGGAAATCGAGGCGCGCCTCGACGCCGTGGAGTGGCTTGTTCGCGCGACCATCCCGCGCACCCGGCTGCGCGAGACCCTGGGCCGCATGCTGGATCTCGAGCGCCTGCTGGCGCGGATCACCGTTGGCACGGCCACTCCGAGAGACCTGCTCGGCCTCGGGCGCACCCTGGCTCGCGTGCCCGAGCTGCGCCCGCCGCTCGAAGGGGCGGAGCCGGCGCGCCTGCGCGAGGCCGCCGCCGCGCTCGACGAGGTTCCCGAACTGCGCGAGCGCCTGCTGGCCGCCATCAGCGAAAACGCCCCCGCCAATGCCGCCGACGGCGGCGTCATCCGCGCCGGCTTCAGCGCCGAACTCGACGAATTGCGCCACCTGGCCACCCACTCGCGGCAGATCATCGCCGCCATCGAGGCGCGGGAGCGGCAGCGCACCGGAATCGCCTCGCTCAAGGTCCGCTTCAACAACGTGTTCGGCTTCTACATCGAAGTCTCGAAGCCCAACCTCCACCTCGTGCCCGCCGATTACGAGCGCAAACAGACCCTCGTCAACGCCGAGCGCTTCACCACGCCGGAGCTCAAGGAACTCGAGGCGAAGGTGCTCGACGCCGAAGAGCGCGCGCTGGATCTGGAGCGCGCGATTCTCGCCGAACTGCGCGCCGCCGCCGCCGCCGAGGCGCAGAGGCTGCGTTCCACTGCCGCTGCCGTCGCCGAGATCGACTTCTACGCCGCCTTGGCCGAGGCTGCCGTCGATCGCCGCTACACGCGGCCGCGCTTCTCGGACACGGGCGAGATGAAGGTCGTGGCCGGGCGCCATCCGGTGATCGAAAAGCTGGCCGAGGCAGAAGCGGGCCATTTCATCCCGAACGACATCTACCTGGATCTCGGGTCGCACCGCATCGCCGTGATCACCGGCCCCAACATGGGCGGCAAGTCCACCTACCTGCGGCAGGCGGCGCTGATCGCCGTCATGGCGCAGATGGGCGGGTTCGTGCCCGCGCAGGAGGCCGTGCTGCCATTGATCGACCGCGTGTTCACGCGCATCGGGGCCAGCGACAACCTCGCCCGCGGCCGGTCCACGTTCATGGTGGAGATGACCGAGACGGCCGTGATCCTGAACACGGCCACGCGCCACAGCCTGATCGTGCTCGACGAGATCGGCCGGGGCACGGCCACCTACGACGGGCTGGCGCTGGCCTGGGCTGTGCTGGAACACATCCACGACCGCATCGGCGCGCGCACGCTGTTCGCCACGCATTATCACGAGCTCACAGAGCTGGCCGGGCGGCTGGACGGAGTGATGAACCTCCATGTCTCGGTGAAGGAGTCCGGCGACCAGCTCATCTTCCTGCGCCGCGTCGAGCCGGGCAGCGCCGACCGCAGTTACGGCATCGAGGTGGCGCGGCTGGCGGCGCTGCCGCTGGAGGTCATCGAGCGCGCCCGCGAAATCCTCGCGCTTCACGAGAAAAAGGAAGTGACCGTGAGCGACCAGCTTGAGGCGCCCAAACGGAAAGATGCCGCCTCTCCCGGCTTGCAGATCCGCCTGTTCGAGCCCGTGGGCTGGCAGATCGCCGAGCGCATCCGGCACCTCGATATCGACAACTTGCGGCCGGTGGAGGCGCTGCAATTGCTGGCGGAGCTGAAAGAAGAGCTCGGACGGGAGTAAGCGCGG
>Ga0209018_1000854_pt1 | contig 26818 bp, 21 predicted proteins | sample YNPBryBLVA2012_FD_185814 | JGI IMG/M metagenome (GOLD analysis project Ga0209018, IMG submission 185814) | Anoxygenic and chlorotrophic microbial mat microbial communities from Yellowstone National Park, USA - YNP Bryant BLVA 2012 (SPAdes)... ...
GTCTCCATGGTGGCAGAGCTGGAGTAGAGCGCAGGAGATGGCCGAGATGCCGCTCGCCGTGCAGAGCGCAAACTCAGTGCCCTCCAGGGCTGCCATCGACCTTGCCAGGACGTCCACCGTTGGGTTGAAGTGGCGGCTGTACAGGAAGCACCCACCTTTTTCGGGACCGCGCAATCCTGCGAAGATCTCGGGCATCGTGCCGGGTTCGAGGACCGTGAACGTCGCCGAACGCTCGATGGATGGGCATACCCCACCGTGTTCGCCAAACTCGCGCCGTGCCTGAACGAGCGCCCTCTCTGGATCGAAATCTGCCATGGTCCGACCTCCGCGCCCAGCAGGTGAAGGGACGACCGCTTCCGTCGGGCGCTGTGCGCCAGATACCACGACACGGCGTCCAGACGCCACGCCGCAGCGGCGAAAAAACGCCCGCAAGCTGCGGCGCCGGAGATTACCGTATACGGTGAGATTCATGGCGACGCGTCACGGAGCGATCTCGCTCGCGTTCAGAATTCGCTGTGCGAGCACGGCATCGGCCGGCACGCGCCCCTGCGGGACGTCGTCCCGAAAGGGCGTAGCTCCGGCCCTGCATCAGGAAACGCGGAAGCAGGACACGAAGACGCTGCTCGGTGGAAGGCGGTGGGGCACTTCCACATTCCAGGCCGGACCACTTGCCCGGACAGCTCGCCGGACGCCGGTCCGTCCACGAACAGGACGATCGGCCTTGGCCCAAGATGCCCTGCTCGGTGGCGGCGTGCACAATCCTGGCAAACTCGTGGCCGTCGTGGGGGACCGGGGACCGGACGGGGCGCGGGTCGAGAACATCCGCTTCTCGTGCGCCCCGGTTCCTCGAACGCATCACGGTCCCGGCGTCGGGTGTGTTTGCCTCGACGTCGGCGGGGTCGTGCGCGGTCAGCCGACCGTTCGGGGCGTAGTCCTGCGCAAGCGCACTGCGGCGGGGCTGGAGCACGTTCCACCCACCCGGGGCTGCACCAATCGCGAAGAGGGCGCCACCCGTATCATCCCGCCAAGCACTGCCTGCGCCACGATCACGATGGTCGTCGTGTTCGTGCCCGGGCTCGGGCCTGGTCCGGCTGGTCGAGACCCAGATGGTGACAACCCGGTTGGGGGCCGCGCGTCGATGTTGCGAAGATGGTCGGTGGGACGCAATGCATGCCGCCTGGACGGTTCAAGCATTGGGACCGTGCCAAGGTCGCTGGTTCCGACCGGATCGCGTGCCTGGCATCGTTGACCAAGCAAAGCGATGTTCGATGATCGTCTGGTCAACGGGCAGGCGGGCGAGCAAGAGGGGATGCGGACACCGGCAGCGCCCACAGACCATCGCGGTCCAGATACTGCTGGAGCGCAGCGGCGTCGCAACCCGGCACGAGGCACAGCGGTCCGCTGCTCGTGGATCGCGCCTTGGTGCCGTTGAAGCTCACATGGAAGTGGTGGTGATGGAAGTAGTACCAGCCGTATCCCTCGTTGGTCGGCTCGTACGCCAGTTTGACCTTCGCGGCGTTGCAGGCGTTCGTGGGGATCCAGCCGCCCTGGCAGAGTTTGTTCAACGCCATCTCCACGATGGGCCCGACCTTGCCGTCGACGCCGAGCACGCGCATGTTGGGACTCTCGAATACGGAACCGATGAACAACGCCGTGCGCCAGGGGTCGAGCAGATGCGGTGCCTTGGTGCAGTGATAGGCATCCGCTCCGCCGGCGTAGTGGTCGCACACGGGACGCGCACGGTTGTCGGCCGTGTTGACCTGGTAGTACGCAATGTCGATGTCGAACCCGTTCGTGTGCGTTCCTGCCGGGTGTCCCGGCTGCCCGATGGACGTCCCCGGGATCGACCCGTCCTGCTCGCTCATGTCGATGAGCCCGACCGGCCCCCCGTTGCCGAAGGTCCAGTCCTTCGCTTTGCATGCAACCTTGGCCGCTGCGTACTGGATCAAACGCACCAGATCGCGGCGTAGCCAGGACCGGTACTGGTTCTGCCAGGTCTCTCCGTTCTCGGGATAGTCGATGTAGCCGTCGCCCTGCGTCGGATCGAACTGGATGAGCTCGGCACAGTCCTCGGTCTTGGGATCGCAGGCAAACGAAGGCAGGTTGGGGCAGTCGACCGTGTCGCTTCCAGGACCGTCGCCGTAGTCGGGGATACATGTGCCCTCGTAGCAGACCTCACCGTCTCCACAGGAGCCTTCGGTACACGGCGGGTCGACGCAGGCGATGCCGTCGCAGACCTTTCCGGCCGGACACGTGTCTGCTTTGCAGGGCGAGCAGTTGCGAATGCACACCGACTCGGTATGCTCCTGGTTGGTATAGAAACACGTCGCGTTGCCGTCGCATCCGCCCGTGGTATGGCATCCGGTTTCGGCACCGTCCGGGATGTTTCCTTGGTCCAGGCAGCCCAGATAACCGTCGCCGGTCACATCCATGCACTGCGTTCCGACCGGGCAGATGCCGCAGTTCTGAACACAGGCCGACTCGGTTTTCTCCGGGTTGGTATAGCGACACGCGAAGTTGCCGGTGCAGTCCGGACCGTCCGCGCATCCCTTCTGCGCGTCGGACGGGATGTCGCCGGCCTGCGTGCATGCAAGGCGACCGGTATCATTGATATCCGTGCACGTGAGGCCGTCAGGACAGAGCGGGTCGGCCGTCTGGGCTTCGGGGTCTGCCTCGGGAAGACCTGCCTCCGGCTGCGTCGAGGCTTCTTCCGCAGATTCCTCGGTGACGTCAGCACCGGGGACGTCCGCGCCAGCGTCCGGCTGCGTGGCAGGGGGCTGCGTCGATTCATCGCTGGTGCTGCCGCATGCGGCGAGCGCAAGCGGCAACAGCGACAAGGTGGCGAGGGCGAAGGACAGTCGCGAATGGTTCATGGAAAGCTCCGAAGCAGTGGTGGACAACACGAGGGATACCTCGACCTACATCGGCTCGGTTGGTTCTTCAACAAGATTCTGGGCGGCCTGCGACGCTTCGGTCGGTCGGGGCCGCACCCGTGCCCGGGAATGGACCTGGCTGCGGTAGAACGGGGCGCCGATGGATACGCGCGCGGCAGGCCTGTTGAACGCACGGCGTCCGGTCCACGAACGACGGCGAAGGGCCTTGCAAGCGTCGAGATAGGTGGTTATCACCGACGCCAGGTCAACGAAGGCTGGCACGCGGGCCAGATCTCCTGTTGGAATGGTGGGCAGCGTGCAAACGGTGTGGTGTGTTCGGAGGTGAGCGATGGTCCTTTGGATTGCAGAACAAGGACCTCTCTGCGACGTGGTCACGTCGGCCGCGGGCGGAGCCGGCACCGCCGTTACGGTCGCGTCGCCGGGGGAAGACGATCTGTTCAGCCGGGCAGCGGGCAAAGAAGGAATCGTATACCTGCCAGCGCCGATCCTTCTCGACGGTTTGATCGACCCCCGGCCCGACGTCGAGCGGGCACGGGCTGCGGTGGCAGCATCCAGGGCGCCAGGGGTCGGGGTGATCGTCATGGTCGTACCGCGCGGCGAGGGCTACGCGCCGGAGGAATCCGTACTGCGCCGCGAAGGCCGTCCGTATGTCATCCTCCGAGCGCCGGTGCTGTTCGAGGAAGCGGCCTTCCTGCTTCGGCGCGAAGGTGACAAGTCCGTCTGGTTGCCGCGCCAGGGGCGGGTCGCAGCCATGCACGCACGCGACCTGCTGGCAGCGATCGACGAGGCTTTGCGTACGGAAGAGCAGGGGCGCACGGTCGATGTGCCGGGCGAGGCGGTCAGCGTGGCAGACCTGTTCCGGCGCGAGGCACATGCCGTAGGACACAGCGTGCATGCGGTCCCTCCTCTGATACACCGGGTCTGCAGGCCGGTGATGCGCGCGTTGCTGGGCAGGGAACCGGCAGCGCTTTCGGTGGCCGACCGGCTGACCGCCAATCCGGCGGCGAGCTGAATGCGCCGCTCAGGTAGAGTGCATCCGCAGGAGCGCACCCAGAGAGATTGTCGGTCGTTCAGACAACGGCCCGCCAAGGCGGCCGACAGCCAGCAACACACCACGAGCAACGCGAATGCGAAGACGGAACCCCAATCCGTCGCGTGTCCTGCCAAGGCAGGCATGGGCGGTCTTGAGGTTCCGTGTGCCCGGCTCGCGCAGGGCCCGATCAACGCTGCATGCTCCGGCGGCATGACGGCTCCGTGCTTTCGGACCGCCGGGGGCCGGCTCGTCGATCCGGTGTCCGGTTCGGACGCGGCCTGAACGCAAGGCATGCGACGTCTCCAGGCGCCTGCAGTCCGAACTCCAGGCGCCTGCAGTCCGAACTCCAGGCGCCTGCAGTCCGAGCTCCAGGCGCCTGTATGCCAAGAAGGCGGTACCATGCGGGGACGGCCGGTTCGCGATGCGCCTCGAGACATGCACCACCGTAGCGACGCAGGGTGGGATCGGATGGCCTTGCCGTCGCAACGGCCCGGCCTTGGAATGGGTGCCCCCGGGTGATAGGGTCGGCAGCATCATGAGCGCAGACCTCCAGATCCGAAACATCTTGTTCGCGACCGACTTCTCGGAAGCGTCGCATGCCGCAGCCCAGGTCGCGCACGCTCAGGCTCGTCGTTGGGGCGCGGTGCTGCACCTGTTGCATGTGTGTCCGGAGGGCGACGACCCCCCCCGCACCGCGTTAGACGATCTGGCGAGCGAAATCGGGGGTGACGTGGAGGTATGCAAGGTGTGCGAGGTGGGCAAGCCTGCCGACCGGATTCTCGACTACGCAGCACGCAACGGCGTCGACCTCATCGTGCTGGGCACCCACGGAAGAACCGGGATGTCCCGCGTATTGCTAGGGAGCGTGGCAGAGCGGGTGATGCGCCTGGCCTCCTGTCCGGTACTCACCGTCCCGCGTCTCGCACGGAAGATTGTCCCCCAAGATGAAGCGTCGGCACCGGCGGCTTCGGAGCCGGATCTGGGGCATTGCATCGTGTGCGGCGCAAAGGGCGAGGACCTGGTCTGTCGTGCATGCCGGGAGAAGATCCGCGGCGAGGCGATCGTGAAGACGTCGTGACTCAGATCGCCGCCACGAAGGCTCGTCCGAATTCGAGGGGAGTGGGGCGATCCTTCCAGTTGCGGGCGGTGGCCTCGCGCAGGAGCCGGACCAGCGCGGCCGGGTAGCATCGGAATCGCTCTGCATCTTCCATCGGGTCCTTCTGCATGTGCGCGAAGATGCGGTCTCGCAGCGCGGTCAGGTCATCGAAGAACGTGCGTCCGGTCGTCACGTTGTAGATGGTCCCGGCGAGTGCGTACACGTCGGCGCGGCCGTCCAGCTCGATCGGGTCGAGCACCTGCTCCGGCGCGATGTAGCCGGGCGTACCCGTGACGAATCTGCCGCTGGACCCTTGAGGCACCCGTTGGGCGCGCACCATCCCGAAGTCGATGACGACAGTGGCGAGGGGCGGGACGATGGCAGGGTCTCGGTGGCGGTTGGGGTCGAACTTCTCGCCGCTGGGCAGAGGCAAGCGCAGCCAGAGGTTGGCGGGTTTGATGTCGCGATGCACGAGTCCGGCGCTGTGCAACGCGGCCAGCCCGGCGCAGGACTCGGGCACCACGGAACGAAGCTCGAATAGCGACATGAGGCGGGCCAAGGAGTAGTGCTTGAGGTCCGCGCCGATCAGGTACTCGAGCACGAGGAACGGGACGCCATCGGAGACTCCACGGTCGATGATGTTGGCGACGTTGGGGTGGTACAACCCGGCGAGCGCTCTGGCCTCGTCGACGAATGACGCGAGGATTCCTTCGCGTTCGGTGTCGGTGGCGCCGGCGAGGGCGTCGGCCTTGGGGATCTTGAGCACGAAGAATCGTTCTGCGCCGGGCTTGCGGACGAGCCAGACCGTTCCGATGCCGCCTTCGCCCAAGGGCTTGATGAGCTCGTAGCCCTCGATGACTTTGGGTTCTTCTTTTTTCGGTGCGGGGGGCGGCGGGGGGGTGCGTTGCACGGCGCTCTCGACGCTGGCTTCGACGAGCGCGGAGGTGACGGGGCCCAGGGAAGAGAACCAGACTTCAAGCAGTCCCGGCGCCCGGGAGCGGATGGCGCGTGCGACCTGCGCGGCAATTCGCGGTGCGTTTTCGGTGGCGGCCCGGGCAAGGGAGTCGGCTTCGGGAGCCTGGTCCAGAGCGTGGAGTCCGCGGACCGGGTCAGCCAGGGCGGCTCGCAGCCGCTCGGCTGCGAGCACCAGCAGCAGACACCTTTCCTCCAGGTCCTTGTTGCGCCCGGACACCGTGGCGAATTCCGCGAGCGCGTGGGACAGACGGGTCAGCGCGACGCCAAGCTCCGTATCTCCGGCGTGCAGGCGTTCGAGGGTCGTGGCGACCGCGTCCCCCCAGGCGCCGTCGGCAGTGCCAGCCTGCAGGGAGGCGCGGATCGTGTCAGCTAGCGTGCAGCACGTCTCGAGAGCCCCCTGCTCGATCATCGGCAGGGCCGCGGCGAGTTGGAGCAGGAGTGCCGGACGATCGATCACCAGAGCCCACCACGCTGCGAAGGGGCCAAGCCACCGGACGTCGTCGACTTCTCCGAGCGCGGCGCCGCGGGTGGTGTCGACGAGGCGCCAGAGCAGGCTGCTCAGGGCGGTGCGCAAGCTCTCCGGAAACGACCGCGTTCCCTCGACCAGGCCGTCGAGCTTTCGCAACCAGAGGCAGACGCTGTGGGCGGTGGGCCCGCTGCCGGGCCCCAGGTCGCCCTCGCTGCCGCAAGCGTCGAGCGCATATCCGCCCAGGCGGATGGCAAGCACCTCGATCGCGGAGTCGACTTGCTCGTCGCTGTCGCCCGAGGCCCTGCGTTCCTTGACGATATCGAGCAACTCGGCAGGCGTGCTGGCGAGCAGACGCCAGGCATCTTCGAGGTTGGGCTCCGCGACCGGGTCGCCGACCGGGCGCGTGGCGAGTTGCGGGTGCCACAGCCGAAGCGCCAGGGACCGGGCGCAACCTTCCAAGGCATTGAAGCCCCCGGCTCGATGGCGAAGCGTCCCGGGACCAAGCACGATCCGCCGCGCGTCGTGGAACGTGGGAGCAAGCGACTCCGCAAAGCGCGCGGCCCTGGCGTCGGCTTCTTCGTCGTCGTATTGCGCCGCCAACCGGATGAGGTTCTCCAGCCCGGTCTCCAGGTCGAGGGGATCGCGCTCGGCACCGTCCACGGGATCGGTGATGGCGATGATCTCGAGCCATCGGCGCCAATCCTCCAGACCGCACACACGAGGCCTTCGGGCGAGTTCGCGGAGCTGGCGGAGCAGGGGTTCCACCGCCGCGGGCGGCGATCCTCTGCGCCACAGCGTCGCGAGCCCACGGGCCAACGCCCGTGCCGGGATGGCCCCTGCGGCACCGTCGAGGATCCTGAACGCGAGGCGATCCCAGTAGTCGCGGCGGGATAGGAACAAGTAGGGGGTAGCCGCGGCTGCGGCTGCGAGGGTCCACGGCTCGGCCTCACGATCGTCGAGGATGGCGCTCAATTCGCCGCCGAGGAACTTCAAGCGATCGCCTGGCAGGCAAGCGAAAGCGGTCATTGCGCGCTGACGCAGAAGCGGGGAATCAGCTCGAAGCCAGTCGAGCAACATGCCCTCGAGCTGGTCGAAAACCCCGGTCATGAGGCCGAGAGCGCGGGCAGCGTGGACCCAGACCAATGGCTCGGGGTGCAGGATCAAGGGTTGAAGAACCTGCAAGGTGCGTCCGACACATTCGGGGTCGGACTGGGCGGGCAGCCCGCCCATGCACACTTCGAGACACCGGGCTGCAAGGACACGGCCCCGGAGCGATCCGCGTGCCGGCTGCGCCACCAAGGTTTGGAAGGTTTCGTTGGACGCCCATAGCCAGGCGCCGAGTTCGGGGAGCTGGATCGCGCTCGCACCCGCCTCCCAGAGCAAGATCTCGACGCGAGCGCGCGCGCCGGCGTAGGCGGGTTGCAGGAGCCGGTTGCCCTGGCCGATAAGAGGCAGACACTCGAGGGCATCCAAGATCGGGCCCCCCACGATACGGTCCCGGACCGCGGCGTCGACCCGCGCCTGCCACCGGGCTTGTCGTTGGGCCTGCGCGAGCAGCCTGGCCAGCCGCGCGTCTCTCCTTGTCGCGCTCGCCTCGCACCACAGCAGCACGACATCTCCTCGGGCGTCGTCGAACGTGCTCGCCAGGTCTGCCACACCACTGGCAGAGCGAGTCAACGCTGGCAGGGTCTTGTCCAACACATCCGCAGCGGTCCGGTCCTCGTCGGAGAGGTCGTCACCGTCCCGAAAGCTCCCCTCGCGCCATCGCACGAGCAACGATTCGGGGCTCGACGGGAAGTAGGCGAGGGTGGCGCTCAGGGTATCGAGTGCGGTCTGGACCTTTTCGGGGAACATGGGCGCGTCCCGAATCGTACAACGGGGAGCCGGTGTCGAGGGGTTTTCCTCACATGGCTGGTCTTGATGCGACGTGGCAGAATCCGGTGTGTGAAAGGAGCAAGCGTGGCAAACGGGTCGAAGCATGCGCCGAGGCGTGGAAGACCGGGGGCGGCGCGTGCTTCAGCCGCGACGCTCGGGAAGGGTGTGCCAGGGGCGGCATGGGTGGGGGCCACCTGTGTCGGCGGTGACGCTTCGACGTCGCCGTCAGGGGTTCCCGGACGTGGCGTGGCAGGACAAGGAACCCACCAGGCACGACTGCCGAGCTTGCTTGGATCCGGACACGAAGCAGTTCGCCGTGGCCGATCACGACATCATGATGCGGTCCATGCATGGAAGCTCTCCGGACTTGGGGCGGCACGGATTCCCTGCACCGGTGCAGCCCGAACGCAGGGCGGGAAGGGAAGCCGATGACGCGCATGTCCGTCGTACTGCCGGCCGACCGCATGGCGACTCGAACGGTGGTATCAGCCTTCGTGTTGCGCACTTTCCGGGAGGAGAAAAAATGATCGATCTGCGAGCGTCGCTCTGCGTCGTGGCCGCACTTGCCGTCCACGGGTCAGGGTGCGTGGTGAAGGCTGGCACGGCAGACGAACCGGTTGATGCTGGACTGGAGGTGGATGGGGGAACGGACGGGCCCGTCGGGCCGACCTCCTGCGGGGACGTGCCCGTGACAGGACGATGCGTGGACGCCACGCACCTCGAGACTTGTTTCGTGCCTGAGAATGCGGATCCTGCTCATGCGCCGGAGCCGACGGTGCTGCAGCGGGAATGCCCGCCGGGCCTCGTATGCAGCGACGGCGACGGAAAGGCGAAATGCCAGCCGACGGGGTCGTGTCGCGACGGGGATAGCCATTGCAAGACGAAGTACGAAGTGGAGCGTTGCGTTGACGGCGCGTGGGTGGTGGAGCCGTGCGGTACGAGTCAATGCGTGCAGAACCCTGGCGCGCAGGCAACCTGCGTGGCGAACGCGCCGTCGGGTCATGGGCCGCATCTGACAGGGAATGTGCAGTACATGCGGCGCACGATGCGTGCCGACAAGTCGAACCTGGGGGATCCGGCGCCAGCGCCTGCGGTTGGGGTTGTTGCATCGGTGTTCGACGGCGACGAGTACCTGGGCGGTGCGTACACGGGTTCCGACGGTTCCCTCGACGTGGAGCTTTCGCGCGCGCCAGGGCCAGACACCGCGGTGTTCGTGTTTCCGATGTACTTTGACGAGCAGGGCAAGGTACGGCTGGCGGTGGTGCAGTGGGGCAATCCGCAGTCTGAATACGATCTCTCGGCGTCCGAGTACTGGTCCTTCGGTTTCGCTACGGGGTCGAGCCTGGATGTCGGCACGCTGCTGATCGGCGAGGAAGACGGGTCGGGGGCGGTGAACATCTACGAGACGCTGCTGTACGGTTTGCAGAGTGCCTATGCGCTCCATCCGGAGGTGACGCAGCAGAGCCTGGCGGCGATCTGGAGTCCCGGCAAGGCCCATGGGTGCGGCAACCCCGAGAGCGCATGCTACTACAGCAACGCTTACGGTGGTGTGGTGATGCCCTACGAGGGCGGTTCGGACTATCTCCAGACCGCAATCGCCCTGCCTGGTACCGACGACTCCCCGAAGCAATGGCAGGTTTCGGTGATCTTGCACGAACTCGGCCACTACATGATGGACACGTACTCTCGCGCGCCCGGCGTCGGCGGCCCTCACACGCTGACCGACAAGGAGAGCCCGGCTCAGGCGTGGAGCGAGGGATATGCCACGTTTTATGGACAGTCGACACTGGGGCACGGGCTGTACTTCGCCAAGTCCAACGGGACTTCCTGGTGGTTCCAGATCGACCATGTAGACTCCAACTACTTCCAGCCGCCGATGCCGGATCCGGAGGGAACCATGAGTCAGCCGATCGGAGAGCTGTTCGTGGGTGCGGCCATGTGGCACCTGTGGTCTGGACCCGACGTGCAGTCCGGCGAGCCGTGGGACACCGCGGCAGTCGGCGATGACAGAACCTGGCGTGCGCTGATGTCGAGCCACGTCACGAAGTCGTATGCGTCGCGTGGCTACGGCACGCCTGACCTCGTGGATTGGCTCGATGCCCTGTCCTGCTTGGGTGTGCCCTCTTCGGACTTGCACGCCGTGCTCGACCACTACGGTTTTCCCTACGACTACGCGGCCCCCTGTCCGTAGGTGTCCCGGGAGCGGCGCGTCGCGTTCGGCCTGCTGGTCGCCTTGCGCATCCGCGGTGCAGTGCACGAGTCCCAACGTTCGCGAAGGTGTCGCGCGCGGCCACCGATTCGGTGCATGAGTTGCTGCTCACGTGCTGGGTGCCCGGAGGCAGGCAATCGAGGCGGTATTCTACGATGGATCCTGGGCAGCGTCGTCGCTACCCGCATGCGGGATCTCCGGGCTGGCACGTCAGCACGACGAACGTGAACTCGCCCGCGCGCTCCACGTCAGCATCGACGTAGGTATCGAGTACGAAGTACCAGGTGCCTGCGGTGAGGTCGGCCTCGATCATGGTGTCGTTCCTTGCCACGCAGGCGCTCTCGCTCACGGACTCGGACAGCAAGTGCACGTCGATATCGACGTCGCCGCGGTCCAGCACGATCGCCCGAACGCGCACGGGCGCCGCAACGTCGATGCGGTAGACGTACTCGGGGCCGGACTCGTCCGCGTTGGAAGAGCAGCCCGTGTACTTGTCCAGCACGTCGCTGGTCGCGTTCTCGGTGCTTCGCAGGTCCGTGAAGGGGCTGCCCTGCACGAGCAGGGGTGACGACGGCGTGCCGGCGCCTTGCATCGTCGGGGCATCGGTGTCGACTGGTCCGTTCGCATCGATGGTGGCGCGACGCACGCGGTCGAGCGCCTCGAGGGTGACCAGGTTGCGCACGTTGAAGCCTTTGCCGAGGCCGTCGGGGGTAAGCACGCAGGCTCCGGCTGCGTAGGTGTTCGGGTGCACGTGGTCGCTGCCGAGGCCGTGGTCGGCCAAGGGCTCCAACTCCCGGTAGAAGTCGACCAGCGGTACTTGCCGCCCCTGTGCCAGGGCACGGATGGTTGCGTTGAACGTCGGCACCCAGGCGTCGTGGGACGCACTGTCGTCTCGATGCGGGATGGTGGAAAGAATGGGGACGATCCCGGCATCGATGACCTGGTCCACGAGGTCGAGCATGTTGTCGTGGAACCAGACGAGGGTGCGGACGTGGTCGTCACCGTACCAACCGATGTCGTTCGTGCCGTACATGACGACTGCGACGGAGGCGTTGGTGGCGGCGATCTCCTGCTGGATGGGCGGTGGATCGGCGGAGACGGCCCACGAGGCGGTGCGTCCGACTTCGGCGGCGAGGCTCGTGCGGTCGAAAGGAGAGGTGCCGCCGATGGTGGCGGAGCGGTACAGGTCGAGGGTCGGCTGCAGGGCGGCGTGCGTATCGAGCTGCACCGAGCTCCCCGCGAAGCAGTGGAGGAAGCTGCCGCTGACGGTGATGGAGTCGCCGACCTTGATGAACAGGTCGCGTCGGCTCGACGGGTTCTTGTCGAGGATGTGGGCGAGGCGGGTTGCGACGAAGGGCGTGATGGGCGACTGCGTGCGGTCCGGAGGGTAGACCACCGGACCGGGAGGAGCGGTCGCGTCGGCCGGGGCGCCGATGTCATCCTCAGCGTCGGGGAGGGAATCGTGGTCGATTGCGCTATCGTGAGGGGCATCCAGCGCGGTCGGTGCGTCGGCGACGTCGGATAGTCCGCCTGCCACGGGTGTTGAGGCAGCGTCTTGCTGGCTGCAACTGGACAGGGTCATGAGGGCGACGACGGGGGCAACGCGCATGGGTGGATCATGCACCCATTGGGCGAGGGGCGCACGAAACCAGCGCACGAGGTTTGGAAGTCGTGCAAACTAGGCGCCCATGAAGACGGCCATGACGGTCCTCGCGGCGTTCGTGTTCTTCGGGTGCAACCGGACGGGCGGCGTCACGCCGAATCCTAACGGGTCGACGCCGGTCGCAGTGGTTGCGGCGACGTCGGCGCCTGCTGCAGCAAGCGCGGCCGAGGCGGCGGACAAGGCCGTGCCGCCCTCCGGAGCCATGCCGTGCGGTGCGCTGGGATGCCTGCAGTTCGACACGCCCGAGGCGGCATTCCGCCATGTGCTGGCGACGCAGCCGCTCGTCCTGGCGATAGGCGAAGCCCATGCGCGGAAGGGCAAGGCCGGTGTGGACTCCTCGGCCAAGCGATTCACGGACACCCTGTTGCCGTTTCTGCAGGGCAAGGCGTCCGATCTGGTGCTCGAGCTGATGATGCCCAACGACAAATGCAAGAAAAAGACCGAGAAAGTGCGAGCGAAGCAGAAAGAAGTGACATCGCAGCAGCGCGAAGGCAACCAGAACGAGTACGTACGGATGGGCGAGCGAGCCCGAGCCTTGGGCATCGTGCCGGACCTGCTGCGTCCGAGTTGCGACGACCTCGCCGCGATCGACAACGCGGGAGACGACGCGATCCCCGTGTTCTTGTTGACGATCGCGCGGCTGACGCGGGCGCAGGTGGAGAAGCTGCTCGACCGCAACGCGCGGACGCCAGCCGACGCGGACAAGCTCGTGGTGACGTACGGTGGCGTGCTGCACAACGACCTGATGCCCGCGCCAGAGAAGGCGGATTGGAGCTTCGGTCCCGCTCTGGCGAGGAGGGTCGGTCGGCGATATGTGGAAGTGGACCTGTTCGTCCCGGAGTTCATCGAGGACTCGGAGACGTGGCGGAAGCTGGCCTGGTTTCCGCACTATGACCGAGAGAAGATGGGCCACAAGACCACACTATTCCAGGTGACCCTGGGCAGTTATGCCATGATCTTTCCCGTCTCAGGAGCAGACGCTCCTTGATGGCACCAACGCCGGTACCGGTGTTCGCGACTCGCTCTATCCGGCCGCTGCAGTGCTGAACACGACGGTACTCGCCGCGGCTCGGTGGTATTGTGTCCCGACCGTGCGGAGAAGACCATGTCGTTGGGCGCAAGCAAGGTGTCGGTGCTGACTCCGGCGGAGCGGAACACCCCGAGCGCGACACCGGTGGTCGTGTCGGTGCTGCCCATGGCGGCGGTGCTGCGGTGCGGCGAGGAGTGTTTGCGCCAGCGCCAACCCGGGTTACGGTGGCGGCTGACGCGCTTCGAGGCGTGACGTCACGGGGCACATGTCTCGGAGGTTGCGACGGCGATTCGGTAGCGACTGTCGTCGCCCATTGCGCAGTAGGCCATCCACCATCGGCCATGCCAACGGATGACGGCCGGGTCGCGCGTGCTCCATGCCTCCTCGCCGTCCGGCAGCAGGTCGATGGTCAGGCCCGATCGTGTGAATTGGGCACCGTCGGCTGACTCCGCGAGGCCGATACGGTAGGGGCCGGGATTGGCTGTTTCGGTATCGTATCCACCGTACCAGAGCAGCATGCGAGACGACGTCGGCACGGCGAACGGCTGGGCGACGGCGTGATTGTCGAACTCGCCGGCGGACCCGTGCGTCAGGACCGGGCCAGGCAGGCTGCGGGACCATGAAGCGCCGTCGGTGGACTCGGCTCTTCCGATGGCGAACGTTTGGCCATCGAATCCCGTATAGTACATGGCATAGCCGTCTGGAACCTCGACGACGCTGGGGTACAGTAGCGACAGCGAGTCGAAGGCGCCGGCCTCGCCCGGGCGCAGTACACCAGTGTCGATCATGTTCCAGGCGACGCCGTCCGAACTCCAAGCATGGTCGATCGAGCCTGATCCGTACCACATCAGGAAGCCGGAGCCGTCGTGCAGCACGGAGGGATAGGCGATGAAGTCTTGTCCTTCGAGGCCGCTGGTTTCCACCGGTTCGGAGAACGAAAGGCCGTCGGTAGAAACGCTGTGAAGAATGCGGTGCTGCGTGCCTTGTTTGCGCGTGACCCACAGGTGGATGGAATCGGCCACGATGACTGCGGCGGGCGCAATCAGGCCCTCCTGCGGGCCAGCCGTCGGGTCTTCCAGCACGACGCCATGACGCACCCAGGTCCAGCCATCCATGGGATATCCGCCCGGGCCGGTGGGCGGGGGGGTGACGACGGGCGTGCATGCGGGCGGCACGTCGGCGGATGCGTCGGTCGGGGTGCCGGATGCGTCCTGGGACGTGGTGTCGAGGCCGGGGTTCGTGGGTGGGGTGTCGTGTTCGTTGTCGGCGCAGGCGGCGAGCGCGGGGACTACGAGAAAGATCGTGATTCGGGTCATGGGAGAGGGGCTGGTGTATCGAGCAGGGGCTCGTCGCAATTCTGCATCCAATCACCGAGGTCACGGTGCTTTAGGATGGCGCTGAATCGGAGGGTGGAAGCTTCGGCGCAGGCGTCCGCGAACTGGATGCCCGTGTCGGTGTACTCGCACATGAAGACCGCCTTGTTGCGGGTGATGAAGGGCGACATGTCGCTGCACCACCCTTGAGCGAAGCAATCTTCGGTCAGGGCCCAGTCGAAGTCGTCGACGAGGTCGGCGACCTGGCCGGAATCGTTCTTCAGACCGATGGACAGCCCGCGCGCATGGGCTTCGGCGGCGAGCCAGCGATTGTAGGCGATTTGGTCGGCCGCCGTGAGCGGGAAGCCGGTGTCGTTCTCGAAGGCATCGATGTTGTCGGGTTCGACCCCGTCGAATCCTTTGGACTTGCACAGGTCCATGCGGGCGCGCATGACAGGCGCAAGGTCGTCGATCGCCCGGATGTCGAGCCACTTCTCTCCCGGCCAACCGTCGTAGTCGTTGCCGAGGACCGAGGAGGGGAAGTCGTCCTTGTCGGGGCGCCAATCCTCCCAGCTCCCGGCGCTCATGTAGCAGATGGCCTTGCGCCCCTGGGCGTGCAGCGCGGCGACGAACGCTGCATCGACCTCGAACAGGTCGACGTCGTAGACATCGACGCCGTGATGGGTCGGTGGCACGGCATCGCTGAGGTTCCACTGCCAGGTGAGCTCCGGTGCGGGGGTCCACCACGGGGCAGACCCGCCCGAACCGGCCGTGCCCGCTGAACCCGCCGTGCCGCCGGGTCCTGCGGAGCCACCCGCTCCGCCCGCGGACGTGGTGCCCCCGGTTCCGGCAGTCTGCGCACCGCCCGAACCACCGGTCGTTGCACCACCGGCGCCGCCATCGGAAGTCGAGCCTCCTGAAGCGCCGGCTTCGCTGGTGCCCGCGTAGCCACCGGCTGCGGGCGCGGAGGTCGTGTCATCCGAGCCGCAGCCGTCGGCTGCCGGGCCGACCAAGAGCGATGCGATGAGCAGCGGGTGGGTACGCATGGTCGAGATCGTTGGGGTTCGCGGATTCTACCATGGTGTGGCGCGAAGAGTGCGAAGGGCGTGGACCTCGGACAACGGTCGGGCTAGGCTGAACGCCTCGTGGATCGCGTCCACGGCGCGGGCGGCATGCAAGAGAGATCGACGCGGCAATCCAGGACTGGCAAGGCGACGGGGGGGCGTCGCGCGACCACAATGCGATCGTGCAGGTGCACGGGGTGCCCGCGGGGAGCTGAGAGGAGCGAGCCGTGAGCGTGATGTGCTCGGTATGCGGTGGCATCACGGACATCGACGGAGCCGTGTTCTGCGGCCACTGCGGAGCGCGGTTGCCGCGCCAGCAATCGCCTGCGCCTTACAAGCCGGCCGCCGCGCCGGGATCGTCGCCGCGCAAGACCGGCGAAGAGGAAGAGCAGCCCCTACCTCTGTCGCGTCGTACTCAACCCAGCTTGTCCTCCACAACGTACGTCTATGTGGCGGAGCGACCAGCAGGCCCTGCGTCAGACCGCGGCGCTCATCGGACTGCGTCATCGCAGCGGTCCACGGCGGTGGTGCAGCCGCCCCCACGCGCAGCGTCGCAGACGGGTTCGACGGCACCGACCCCGTCCACGACGCGAAGTGCTTCGATATCGCAGCATGGCGGTCACGGGCCAGGGAGCGTGCCTCGCGGGGTCGGCGATGCGCAAGGGGTGCTCGGACCTGTCGTCCCGGCACGTCCCGCCGATACGTCGCGGCGGTCGCCGTCGGGCGCGGTGGGTGAAGAGGTCGCCCCGACGAGCATGCTGGAAGCGTTTGCGCGAGTGTCGTTGAAGTCGACACCGCCCGCGGCGACGGGCGCAGCAGCGCAAGCGCAGTCGTTGCCGGCCGCAGCGAAACCTCCCGAGCCTGGGTCGCCCACGCTTGCAACGCCCGTCTCGTCATCGGTCACGACACCTGCGCAGACCGCAGCCAGGTCTGGCGAAGGCGTCCCCGCTGCGCAACAGCCGCCTGTCTCGAGGGCCAAGTTGCCGCCGTTTTCGCGACCCGGGGCAAAGGCCGAGCAGGAGCCAGCGCCTGCTGCTGCGGCAAAGCACGGTCCTGACCCGGTGCAGGCCGCGACGCCCGACCGCTCCGCCGCGCCGACCGACAGTGTGCGCGGCGTGATTGGCGACGTGCTCGATGCGATCGACGCCGGCTTCGATGGGCTGATGTCCGGCACCAGCGAGGTCCGCGTCGAGGCGCCAACGGCTGCCGACATGGAAGCTGTCAAGCAGTTGTTCACCAGCATCGCGGCCACGCACATGCGTCCTGTCCGTGACTTCATGTTCGAGCTGCGCATCGGCGATGCACCCAAGGAGTGGGTCGACGTGGTCGCTCCCGCCATGGCGTCGCTCCGCCGGTCCGCCGAGGGCATGGGTCTGACCGACCTGTGCGCGGAGATCGACTTGTACAGGGCGTCGCTCGACCGGGTGCATACCCACGATGCACCGACGATCAGCGAAGAGCAGAAGAAAGACCTGATCGCGGCGTACGACAGGCTTTCGTTGGCGATGCCGGAAGCGTTCCGTGTCGACGAAGAGCGAGGTCGTCGGGAGTCCGTGATCGTGCAATCGCTGCTGCGCCAGGTACCGGAGGTCAGGAAGGTGGCGCTCGACAAGCTCTACGCGGCGGGCCTGACGAGCCTGGAGATGTACTATGTGGCGAAACCCTACGACATTGCGCAGGCGGCCGGTATTCCGCAGCAACTAGCCGAGAAGATCGTCGCTCGCTTTGCGCGGTACCGGGAGGAGGTTGCGCAAGGCAGACCGGACGCGGTTCGATCCGCCGAGCTGGTGCAGCTCGAGGATCTTGCGGAGCGGCTCGCGGCGCAGACCGAGGAGTTCGAGGCGGCATCGAGGTCGGCATCGAAGGATGCGGCAGCGGTCAAGCGGCGGCTTCGGAGCGAGCGGATGGAGACGGTGCTGGCGATGAACCTGGTGCTGGCGCGCATCGGGGCGGTGGAACTGGTCAAGGAGCTGGATCGGCTGGCCTTCCAGGCCAAGGTGGAGGCGGTCCGCAAGTACATTGCCGCGGCGTCGCGGGAGGCGGCGGTGTCGACACGCGGTGAGCAGATCAAGGTCTGACGCGAACGAGGAAAGACCATGGCGGAGTTTTCGCGGGAAGAAGTGCTCAAAAGGGTACGAGCCGGGGAGAAGCTGGCGAGAGCCGACTTGCGGGGCCTGGACCTTGCCAAGTCGATCCTACAGAAGGCGGATTTCCGTCGCGCCGACTTCGAAGGCGCCAACCTGGAGGGCGCCGACCTGTCCGAGGCAACGCTGTCCAATGCGAGCTTCGTGGAAGCCTTTCTCAAGGGTGCGAACCTGTCGGGCGCCTTGCTCGAGAAGGCCGACCTCGAGGGGGCCAACCTCGAGAAGGCTCGATTGATCGAGGCGAATCTCGCCCGTGCATCGCTCGATGGTGCATCGCTGACCGACGCCGTACTGACGGGCGCCAGGTTGGTGAGCGCGTCGCTCGAGCAGGCGGACTTCGGCGGAGCGCAGCTCGAGAGCGCGTGCTTTTCCCACGCGGAGATGGCGGAGTGCTACCTCGGTGCGGCCAAGCTCGCCAAGGCCGACCTTGCCAATGCCGACCTGTCGCGCGCGAACATCGAGGAGGCGGACCTGACCCAGGCGGTGCTCGACGACGCGGACATGAGCGGCGCGCAGGCGCCCGGGGCGAACTTCGCGTCGTCGTCGCTGCTTCGGTGCAACCTCCAGGGCGCCAACCTGGAGCGAGCGAACCTGTCGGGCGCCGACCTTCGTCACGCCGACCTGACCGACGCGAACCTGCAGGGCGCAACACTCACGGGCGCCAAGGTGTTCGGGGCAAAACTCCGCGGCGCCAACCTCGGGAGCATCGTGGCGGAGTGGGTCGACGCGAGCGTAGACGGTGACGGTGCGCGACGGATTCCGCAGGCCGCGGTCGTCGCTGCGCTCGAGAGCGGCCTCGCACCAGCAGAAGTTCCAGGGCGCAGGTACTTCGGCAAGGGCGACGTGATGCGCAATGCGTCGCTGGAGTTCGGTGCTGGGTCCGTGGTGGAAATCGAGAGCCGCTTCGAGAAGTGCGCGATCACCCTGGGGGACAACAGCGAGCTCATCGTGGGTGATCCCGGCGTCCTCGATAGTTGTACCATCAGCGGCGCAGGCAACATCACCGTCCATGGCTGCTTCCTCGAGGCCAAGAGCCCGAGCATCATCGGCCCTCGTCGCGTCGTCGTGTCCGCGAGCGGGGCCCTTCGAGCGACCGTCGAACAGCGCCAGGAGGCTACCCAGTTCGCCTTCGAGCCAGGCTGTCGACTCCGTCTCAAGATCGTGCGTGCTGGTCAGTAGAAAGGTAGGGACGTCCGAATGGCAGATCCGAAAGCGATTGGTGCGAGCCAGACCAGGCAGACCCTCGTCGAGGAGGGGACCCACTTCAAAGGCTCGTTGACATCTACATGCCCGATCGTGGTGCGGGGACGCATCGAGGGCGATACGGAGACGCCCTCCCTCACCATCAGCGAGACCGGTGCGGTGCACGGTCGCGTCAAGGTGGGAACGGTGGTGTCGCAGGGCGAGATCGCGGGCGAGTTCGATGCCGACACGGTGCAGCTATCCGGCCGCGTCAACGACAATACCGTGATCCGCGCGCAGACGTTGGAGGTCAAGTTGTCGACTACCGATGGCAAGATGGAAGTCGTGTTTGGCAACGCCCAACTCGAGGTAGGCGACGATCCCGCGAAGCCGCGCCAGGACAAGAAGTCCAAGAAGGAGCCGGAGCCGACGACGGAGGGATCGTCGAGCTGACCCTATCCGGCTCCGGGCGTGCCACGCGCCTGCGCGCAGGGTGCTCCTCGATCGTGCGCGGTATGATCTGCCACGAGCTGCGCAGCTCGTCAGCAGCCCCTACGCATGGAAAGTGACGATCATCAGCTTGGAGGCGGCTCGGCGCAGTGCTTGTTGATGCACTGGAAACCTGTGCCGCAGCAGTCCGACGCAACCTCGCAGGCGCCGCCGCTGGGGGAGCACTGGCTTTGCGACGGCTCCCCGCAGGCCTTGCCGCCCTCCCGCGGCTCGCAGATGAGCGAGCAGCATTCGCTCGCGGCGCCGCATGCAGCGTCGAGCGGTTTGCACGGATCGAGTGACCAAAAGCCACGCATGTTCTTGGTCGTGGGATCCTGGCCGGGCAGCCAGAACGCGGGGTGACTGGGGTCCTGGCCGGGTTGGGGGTTCATGTCGATCGCCGCAACCCAGAGCTGCTGGATGGCGTCGGGGTCCGCGCCGTAGGTGACGATGTTGCCGTAGGTGCGGCGGGACGTGAACACGACCCAGAAGTAGCCGCCCGCTGCGATGGGCGCCGCGGTGGGCTCGTACGAGCAGTTGCGGTCCAGGTCTCCCGCTACGAACGGGTAGCTGTCCCCGTTCAGGTTTGCGAGCCTGACCTCCGCGCCCGTGTCGGTCGATGCCATGTACATGTTGGACGGGTACCGGTCGCCGTACTGCTGCAAGCGGTCCGCACGCACGTAGATCACGTGCTTGCCGTCGGGCGTGAGCGTGGGCCAGGCGATGTACTGCGTCGCGGGGTCGGAGCCAGGGCTGACGAGCGATCGCTGGTTGGATACCATCGGCCCGCTGCCGTCGTAGTCGAACACGCTGAGCGTGCCCGGACTCGGCAACGTCGTGAACGCGAGCAAACGGCCGTCTGGCGAAAACGCCGGCATGCCGAGAAACTTGCCTTCGAGCCCTGTTGGACCGGGGAGCTTTGCGCCCGAGTGCGTGTCGAACATGCCGTCGCCATTGCCGGAACCAGGGTAGCCAGGCAGCTCGGCGTGGTTGCGCACCAGGTACTTGCCGTCGGGCGAGACGGCCGGATTCGCCCATGCACGGCCCTGCCCGGAGAGCACAAGCTGGTTGCTCACCAGGTCGAACGTGTTGGCCTTGGAGTCGCCCGGTGCTTCGCCTTGGCCCATCACGAGCGTGCTACCGTCGGCCGATACGGTGTGACACGTGGTGCATCCGTCGGTGACGCCGGCCGCACCCAGGAAGTCTTCCGGAGCAGCCGCGCCGGGCTTGATGCGCACGACGCGTCCCCAGGTGACCGACCAGTAGTAGACCGTGCCGCGCATGGTGCCGCTGGCGATGTGCCAGGTCTGCTGGCCGATGTACGTGGCGGACCCGGCTGACAGTCTTCGCAACGACGCTTGCACCGCGCCGCCGTTGCCGGACTCTGTGAGGGTCACCCAGACGTCGTCGGGGATCTCGAAGCGAGAGGGTGGGTCGGCCTTGCCGACCACGGTGATGTCGACGTAGTCGCTGAGGAGCTTGAGCAGGAAAAGATCGCCCGCTGAGCTGCCATTCCACATGAGCAGTGGGGCCTTGAGACCTCGCGGGAACACGGTCCCATCGTAGGGATACAGGAACTGCACCGAAGCGTCGGGTGTCATGGCACCATCGAGCTTGTCGATGTCCGTCTGAGGCACGCCGAGGCTGTTGACGAGCCGCTGGATGTGAACTTCAACGGTCGCGTTCGCCGTGAACCCGCCCAACGCGGCGGTGACCTTCACCTGACCGCCGATGTCGCCGACCGTCGTGACCTTGCCCTGCGTGTCGACCGTGGCGATATGCGGCAGATCCGTGGACCATGCGGCACTGTCGACGACGGCGCTGTGGCCGTCTTTGTACTGCGCGACCGCCTGGAGCTGCACGCTTGCGGGCTGGCCATCCACGACCGTGAGCACACTGGACCCGGGGTCGATCGTGAGACCGACGACCTCGCCCTGGGTGGTATCGAAGACCATGGCGTCGACGCTCGTACCGCCTGACCCGGCGGTGCCGTCGATGCTGGCGTCATGGGACCCGCCGCCTCCGCCGCCGGGAGGTCCTGCGGTCTGATCACCGCCTCCTCCGCAGGCGGCTGCGATGGCGGACACGACCATGGCTAGAGCCAGGACAAGACCGAGTCGATGGCGGAACCAGGTTCGCATGGCCTCTCCTTGTGGCTGCACTTCGTGACCGGAGCATATCACGCTAGCCATGAGCTGCATGTCGCTATCTCAGGAAACCCGGCGGGCAGGGATGCATGGATGGCGGTCCGTGGCGGGACGACGACAAGCGCAGGGGCCGCCCGGGTCCAGACAAGAGGACCACATGTCGCTGGCACCTGGCGGCGGATCGGTTTCTTCTTGTTCTTGTCGTGGTGTTTTCAACGGGCGTGGAGGGAGCAGCTCCGGCGCCTGCTCGACCTTCTCGGCCATGAAGATGGCGGCGTCGAGCTTGTAGAAGTTGCGCTTGCAGTAGAAGGTGAGGGCACATCGGTTGTGCTCAGCGACTTCGAGCATGAGGTGGGTGCATCCCCGCACGCGGGCGAGGTGCTAGAGTTGCTCGAGCATGAAGGATCCGACGCCCGGCCCTGGTAGCCCGGGTGGGTGGCGAGCTCCTCGACGAACAGGGGGCGCATTTCGCGGTTCGCGAAGTAGCGCGGGTTGATCCAGTTGTCTTGTTGACGATCCGGAAGACGAGCTTGAGAGACTCCCAGACCCGGTTGATGTCACGCCGGTGCATGCGGCGGACGCGGATGGCGTCGTCGGGGCCGGCTCCGGCCGGGTCGGAGTCTTTCGATTCCTTGGCCTTGCGTGTCCTTGCCATGGGCTCAGTACCAGACGGGCTTGAAGACACCGGCGCCCACCGAGGGCACGGTGACCGACGTAGATTCCGCGTCCGAACTGCTCGCCACGTGGGCAAGGCCACCGTAGACGAACGGAACGAACCCCGCCCACGCGAGCGTGTCGACCTCGACGGACAGGCGCCCCTCGAGTTCGAGATGCTTCACATGTTGGAGCGTCTGAGTCGCTTGGTTGGACACGGACAGGTTTTCTCTCGACAGGGTGAAGTAGGATCCCGCGGTGCGGAGCCGCGTCGAGAGCGTATCCCGCACGATGGTCCAGCGCACTTGCGCGCGCCCCGTGAACACGGCGGATGTATCCGTGGTCGACGAAAAGACGTTGGGGTCGTGCGGATCGGTGGCGAGGTAGTCGTACGACTCGACCTGCGCGCCGCCCCCGCCGAGCACGTAGCCGTCGAGGCTCGGACCGAGGAATTCCAGTCCAACGAGGGCGTTGCCGCGGAAGACGCCGGAGTCTTCATCGTGAAACCAGCCAGCGGATGGCGTCTTCGGCGTGTACGTGGAATCGTACACGGCAGCGCCACCGGTAGCCCGGACCTGCAGCCGCAGGGAATCCGTCGGCGCACCGGTCGAATACCACGCTTCGGCGACTGCGCTCGCGCGGGTCGTGTCCGAGCTGACCGAGGACGTCGATTGCTCGTAGTACAGAAGCGATCCCTGGACCACGGCCCCGAAGCTCGGCAGCACGTACCCCGCGGTGCCGGCGCCGATGAAGCGTAGCTGCTGCGACGACGCGGCCGGCACGCCGCCTCCGAGGTCGACGACGATCGGGTCGTACCAGCGCTTCTCCGACGTCTTCTCCTGGGGCTGCGCGGTGCTCGTCACGCTCGCTGCTGAAGCCCCAACGCACATCGGTAGCACCCAGGACACCACGGGACCGATGATCTTCCACGCGTGCGCTTGTGCCAGACGCAACCACGCGCGCGAGGGGGGGGTCAAGAACCGAGACAAGGTCCAGACCACCACGGCGTGATATGCTCCGCTGCCGGATGAGCGAGCGACGATGGTTCGTCCTGGGTGACGACGGTCGCCCTGCGGGGCCGTTGACGACCACGGAGATCATCCGCGCCCTGCTCGACGAACGTGTCGTGTCAGACGCGAAGCTGTGTGCGGAGGGAACCACCGAGTGGCGCGAAGCTCACGCCATCGAGGAGTTCAGGATCGCAGCGAAGGCCGTTCGGGCCACCGTGCGGCGACGACTTGCGAGCGATCCACGATCCGACGATGTGTGCGTGCCTCACGACGAAGAAGACATCCCCACGCGGTACTTCACGCCCGGGGCAGGGGCGGCCAGGATGGCTGCGCGGGCCGACACGGACGACGAGGAAGACGTCGCCACGCGGTACTTCACACCCGGGGCAGGGGCGGCCAGGATGGCTGCGCGGGCCGACACGGACGACAAGGAAGACGAAGTCGAGACGAGATACTTCCAGCAGCCGTCGGCTGCCCACGCGCGAGCCGAGTCGATGACGCACGCGGCGCCGCCTGTGGACTCGCCGGCTTGTCGGAAGCGGCCCCCGGCGCCGGTCGTGACAGGTCCACCATCGGGCACGCGACCGTCGGCGTCGGTGCGTTCGGTTGTCAGCGGTGCGGAAGACGATGAGGACGAGGTCAAGACGGCGTATTTCCAGCAGCCATCGCGTGCACCGCAACCCGCACGTTCTCCCCTGCCGCCGCGGGCGCCCGCGCTGCATCCGCCACCGGGGCCCCCGGTTCCGCATGCGGTGCCCGAACCCCATGTCACACCGCATCCGGTCGTTGCATCCGAGGCACAGCCGCCCACGCTACAGCCGGTCAGCCTCACGGCCCCTGTGCCGGTCGGCGCGCAGCAACCACAACAAGTACTTCCGACCACGGCCATCGGCCCTTACGCGAGGGCCGTGGCGGTTCCGCCGGTGCGCACGCGAGACTCTTCGTGGACGCTGGTGGTCGCCGGGCTCACCGCATTTCTCGTCGCTCTGCTGTTGGCAAGCGGTGTCGCCTGGCTGATGCTGAGACAGTAGCGGCGAGATGTGCTAGGGCGCGGCCGTGATTGCCGCTACCACGCCGCTTCTCCTCGGCTCCGCTTCGCCACGTCGGCGCGAACTCCTCGCCACGGTCCGCATCCCATTCATCGTTGCCTCGGCTGACATCGATGAGACGCCGCGCGACGGTGAAGACGCAGGCTCATACCTGACGCGCGTCGTGCGCGACAAGCTCGCAAGCGTAGGGCCGGTCGCGCGCAACCGCAACGCAGGCGCGGTGCTCGTCGCCGACACCATCGTGCTGCTCGACGATGTCATTCTGGGCAAGCCGGCGGATGTCGCGGAGGCGGCGTCGATGATCCGGCGGCTGTCTGGGCGGGCGCACGAGGTATGGTCGCGGTTCGCGATCGCGAGGCCTGCCGATCCGACGGTTCCCGCGCACGAGCAGACGGTGCGCACGCGCGTGTTCTTCCGGCGGCTCGACGAGCGCGAGGTGATGGGGTATGCGTCGAGCGGAGAAGGACTGGACAAGGCAGGCGCATACGCGGTGCAGGGACTCGGGGCGTTTGCGGTCGAGCGCATCGAAGGGTCGTACCCGAACGTGGTGGGGCTGCCGGTCTGCGAGGTGGTCCTGGCGCTCGAGAGGCTCGGGTTGCTCCGGGAGTTCCCTGCATGAGCGAGGAGCGAGAGCGCGCCGCCTGTCAGCGCGACCGCTGGCTCGTCGCGTTGACAGCGATGGTTGCGCGCCTCGGCGTGGTGGCATGGGCAGCGTCGCGCATACCGCCGACGGCAGACGGAACCTTCTATCACACGATCGCGACGCGCATCTCGCAGGGACTCGGCTACACATGGCTGTGGCCGGACGGCGTGGTGACCTACGCGGCGCACTATCCGGTCGGGTATCCGGCCCTGATCGGAGCGGCGTATGCGCTTGCCGGTGCGCGGCCCGTTGTGGCGATGGTCGTGCATGCGATGCTTGGGGTGGCGGCGTCGACCGCGACGCATGCGTTGGCTGCACGGGCGACGTCGCGGAGGCGGGCGCTGATGGTGGGGCTGCTGGCGGCGCTGCACGTGGGGCTGGTCGCCTACACGCCGGCGTTGATGACCGAGGGCGTGACGGCGTCGCTCTGGGTCGTGGCGGCATGGGCGGCGATGCGTGCGCGGGAAAGCCAGCGGCGTCGGGCCGTCGCGTGGGTCGCTGCCGCAGGCATCACGCTGGCGGCTGCGACCCTCGTGCGTCCCCAGAGCATCGCGATGGCGCCATGGTTCGGCTGGTGGGCCTTGGTGGCCGGTGGTGGCTGGAGAGCGCGCGCGAGACGTGCGGCGGCCATCACCGCGATCGCCGCGGCATGCTGCGTTCCGTGGGTGGTGCGCAACCAGGTTCGCATGGGGGAGGCTGGCCTCAGCTTCAACGGCGGATGGAACCTACTCATCGGCGCGACACCGTCAGCCCAAGGAACCTGGGCGCCCCTCCAGGTGCCGGATGCTTGCCGCGAGGTGTTCGACGAAGCGAAGAAGGACGGTTGCTTCGGGCGCGAAGCCTTGAGGTGGATCCGCGCGCACCCGGCGGCGTGGCTGTCGCTCGTGCCGGCGAAGATGGCGGTGACGTTCGACTACTGCGGGGCGGCGGGCTGGTACCTGAACGCGGCCAACCCGATGGCTTTTTCCTACGATCGCAAGGTGACGCTGGGCGTGGTGGAAACCGCGTTCGAGCGTCTGTTGCTCGGCGGTGCGCTGCTCGGGTTGGGGATGGCGCGAGGACCGCGACGGCGCGTGCGGATCGGGCTGGCTGCGGTCGCGCTGCTTCCGTTGCTCACGCAGCACGCGTGGCTCTCGTATCTGGCGATCGTGCCCCTCGCGCTGACGTTCGGATCGTCGCTGGCGTCGTTGCCCTTCGCGGTGTCCGCCGCGGCGGCCGTGCTGGGTCTGACGGCGTTGACGCACGCGGTGTTTTTCGGTGCAGGGCGCTACAGCCTTCCGGTGATGCCGTTCATCACGGCGCTGGCAGGGGGGATCGGGGGGCGCGCACCGGCGGGTCTGCCCGGGCGGGACGCCCAAGCGCTTTACAACGACGACGACCGGCTGCGATACTGAGTCGCTCAAGGAGTCACGACATGCCCCTGATCGAGACCGAGGAGGCCGCACGCAGGCTCGCACGCGCCATCGCGAGCGATCTATCGCTCTACAACGAGGACAAGATCGTGCAGGGGGTCAAAGACGACAACCTGTTCGAGGTGCTCGCCGAGGAGATCGAGGAGGGACGCGCCCTGTTCAAGAGCCGGGTCGCCCCCCAGCTCTACGCGAAGAATTTCTACGATCGCGCGATCATCGACATCCTCGTCAAGTCCAAGGGCCACGTCCCGTCCCCGCTCTGGTAACCGACCCCTCGACCGCGCATGATCACCCGCATCGAGGCGCTCCGCTTCCGCTGCCTCCGCCATGTGGCGGAGAGCGTGGGCCGATGCGAGGTGGTCGCGGGGCCGAACGGGTCCGGCAAGTCGACTTTCCTCGATGTGCCGCTGTTCGTTCGCGACCTGCTGCATGTGGGGCCCGCTGTCGCAATCGCCGGCGATCCGCGG
>Ga0209018_1000858_pt1 | contig 26794 bp, 27 predicted proteins | sample YNPBryBLVA2012_FD_185814 | JGI IMG/M metagenome (GOLD analysis project Ga0209018, IMG submission 185814) | Anoxygenic and chlorotrophic microbial mat microbial communities from Yellowstone National Park, USA - YNP Bryant BLVA 2012 (SPAdes)... ...
TGCCGGGCCAGGAGAGCCTGGCCGGGGTGCTCTTCGGGGAGTGGGGGCCTCGCTACCTCCTGGCTACCCCTGCGGCGCTCGCCCCGGCGGTGCAGCGGGCCGCCCAGGGGTTCCCCCTGGTGCGTCTGGGGGCGGCGGAGGGGGAAGCGCTGGTGGTGCGTCAGGGGGGGGTGGAGGTGCTCCGCTGTCCGGTGGCGGAAATCCACGCTTTGCGAGAGCAAGGGCTGTCGTTTTTGGAGCAAGCATGAGGTGGAAGCTGGACGCCTTCTGGGAAGAGTGCGGCGCCTGCGCCGTGGTGGGGGCCGCCGATGCCGCCAACCTGGTGTACCTGGGGCTTTACGCGTTGCAGCACCGGGGGCAGGAGTCCGCGGGGATCGCCAGCTTCGATGGCAAGGGTATCCGCGTGCACCGGGCCATGGGGTACGTGGCGGACATCTTCTCCCGGGAGGTGCTGGCCTCGCTCCCCGGGGAGGTGGCCATCGGCCACGTGCGCTACTCCACCGCCGGGGACTCGGCCCTGGCCAACGCCCAACCGCTGGTGGTGAACACCCAGCACGGCCCTCTGGGGGTGGCCCACAACGGCAACCTGGTGAACGCCGGGGCGCTGCGGCGCAGGCTCGAGCGGGAAGGGGCGATTTTCCAGTCCACCTCGGACACCGAGGTGATCCTCCACCTGGCGGCCCGGGCGCAAACCGCTGGGGTGGAGGAAGCTTTGCTCCAAGCCCTCGCCCAGGTCCAGGGGGCCTACTCGCTGGTGGTGCTCTCCCGGGATCGGGTGGTGGTGGCCAGGGACGAGCTGGGGTTCCGCCCCTTGGTGCTGGGGAAGCTGGAGCGGGCCTGGGTGGTGGCTTCGGAAACCTGCGCCTTCGATCTTCTGGGGGCGGAGCTGGTGCGGGAGGTGGCCCCCGGGGAGGTGCTTTTGCTTGCCCGGGAGCAGCTGCAGGTGCTCCGTCCGCCGAGCCCGCCCCCTTACGCCCACTGCGTGTTCGAGCACGTGTACTTCGCCCGCCCCGACTCCCAGGTGTTCGGCGAGGACGTGGGGGTGGTGCGCCAGCGGATGGGGGAGCGGCTGGCCTTGGAGCAGCCCGCCGCCGCCGACGTGGTGGTGGGGGTGCCGGATTCGGGGATCCCCGCGGCTTTAGGTTACGCCCGGTTTTCCGGCCTGCCGTTCGTGTTGGGCTTGGTGCGCAACCACTACGTGGGGCGCACCTTCATCGAGCCCAAGCAGAGCATCCGCCACTTCGGGGTGAAGGTAAAGCTCAACCCGGTGAAGGCGCTGGTGGCGGGCAAGCGGGTGGTGCTGGTGGACGATTCCATCGTCCGCGGCACCACCTCCCGGAAGATCGTCACCATGCTCAAGGCCGCCGGTGCCAGCGAGGTGCACCTGCGCATCTCCTCCCCGCCCACTCTCGGGCCCTGCTACTACGGCATAGACACCCCCGAGCGCCGGGAGCTCATCGCCTGCTCCAAAAGCGTGGAGGAGATTTGCGCGTTCGTGGGGGCCGACTCCTTGGGCTACCTTTCCGAGGAGGGGATGCTCGCTTGCCTGGCAACCCCCTCCCGGAACTTCTGCACCGCCTGCTTTTCCGGCCGCTACCCGGTCCTGGCGGAGGAGGAAGCAGCGCTGGCAAAAACCGAGCGGTAGCTTTCGGGCTATCATCCGCGCCATGGGTTTGACGTACCGCGAGGCAGGGGTGGACATTGACGCCCAGGACCGGGCGCTGGCGCGGATCAAGGAGCTGGCGAAGGGCACGTTCACCGAAGGGGTGCTTTCGGAGATCGGCAGCTTCGGGGGGCTTTTTACTCTGGCTCCCCAGGATCCCACCTCCCCGGTGCTGGTGGCTTCCGCGGACGGGGTGGGGACCAAGCTCAAGGTGGCGCAGCTTGCCGGGGTGCACCACACGGTGGGGGAGGACCTGGTGAACCACTGCGTGAACGACATCCTGGTCCAGGGGGCCCGGCCGCTTTTCTTCCTGGATTATTTGGCCTGCGGCAAGCTGGACCCCCAGGTCACCGTGGCGGTGGTGGAGGGGATCGCCCGGGGTTGCCGGCAGCACGGCTGCGCGCTGCTCGGTGGGGAAACCGCGGAGATGCCGGGGTTTTACCAGCCCGGGGAGTACGATCTGGCAGGGTTCATCGTGGGGGTGGCGCAGCGGCGGCAGCTGCTGTCCCCGCAAAAGGTGCAGCCGGGGGACCGCTTGGTGGCGCTGCCCTCCTCGGGGCTGCACACCAACGGTTATTCGCTGGCCAGAAAGGTTTTCTTCGAGCGGCTGGGGCTCGATGTGGACAGCTACGTGCCGGAGCTGGGCAGGACCGTGGGGGAGGAGCTGCTCTCGGTGCACCGCTCCTGCTTCCAAGCGGTCTGGCCCTTGGTGGAGCGGGGGCTGGTGAAGGCCGCGGCGCACATCACTGGGGGCGGCATCGTGGACAACCTCCCCCGGGCGCTGCCCCGGGAGCTGGGGGCGGAGATCCACCTGCGCAGCTGGGACGTGCCGCCGGTGTTCCGCCTCATCCAGCGAGCCGGCCAGGTCCCCGAGGAGGACATGCGTCGCACCTTCAACCTGGGGGTGGGGATGATCCTCGTGGTGGGGGAGCAGCACCTGGGGGAGGTGCTGGCGCACCTGGTTCCCTTCGGCCCCGGGTGGCTTTTGGGGAGCGTGGTGGAGGGGCCCGGGGTGCGGTTCGTGGAGGGGGGTCGTGGGTAAGGCGCGGGTGGGGGTGCTGCTTTCCGGGCGGGGGAGCAACTTCGCAAGCCTGGCCGCTGCTTGCCAGCGTGAGGAGGTGCCGGCGGAAATCGTGCTGGTGCTTTCCAATCGGGAGGATGCCCCGGGGCTCGCCCGAGCCCGGGAGCTGGGGATCGAGGCCCGGGCTATCCCCGCCAAGGGGCTTTCCCGGCAAGCTCACGAGGAAAAGCTCTTGGAAGCGCTGCGCCAAGCCCAGGTGGAGTGGGTTTGCCTGGCGGGTTACATGCGGCTCCTCTCCCCCCGCTTCTTGGCTGCCTACCCCAACCGCGTGCTCAACATCCACCCGGCGTTGCTACCCGCCTTCCCGGGTTTGGAGGCCCAGAGGCAGGCCTGGGAGTACGGGGTGAAGGTAGCTGGCTGCACCGTGCACCTGGTGGATGCCGGTTGCGATACCGGGCCCATCGTGGTGCAGCGGGTGGTGGAGGTGCGGGAGGAGGACACGCCGGAAACCTTGGCAGCCCGCATCCTCGAGCAGGAGCACATCGCCTACCCCCAAGCGCTGCGGCTGTTGCTCACCCGCCCTTGGCGTCTGGTGGGCCGCCGGGTGGTGTTCGGGAGCACCCCGCTACCAGACGGTGCAGCGGGTTGACCGGCCTGGCCGGGTCGTCCACCCCCCGGTAGCGGAAAACCCCCCGGGAGTAAGGCGGCAGCAGCGACAGCGCTAGCTCCATGAGCGCCACCAGCACCTCCAGCGCCCGGGGATCCCCAGGGGCGAAGCGCACGGGGGGCATCTCCTTCACCGAGCGGTACTTCGCGATGGGCATCCGGTTCTCCCAAGCCAGCGAGCTGTGCCAGCGCCGCGGCGTCCAAGCGATCCTGAGGGCGCAGGCTCTCCCGCTTCAGCGGGAAGAGGCCGCTCATCGGAGTGCCCCCAAAATGCAGGGCCGGTGCGCTCAAGCTTCCCCCTCCACCGCCACCTCGGTCACCGGGCGGAAGCATTCCCGCGGGTCCACCAGCACCGGCGGGGGCGAATCCAGCGGCAGCTCGTACACCACGTCCTCCACCGGGACCAGGGGGTTGCCCAGGGGGTCGAAGGCGTAGTTGCCGGCCCCGGCGAACGGCTCGGCGGGGTTGGTGCTGGCGGCGATGCAGCACCCCAGCACCCAGCTGGCGTTCTCGATGGCCCGGGCCTGGAGCAGCGCGCGCCACACGTGGTCCCGGCGCCAGGGCCACCAGGCCACCACCACCAGCACCGTAGCCCCTCCCTGGAGCACCAGGGCCCGGGCCTGCTCGGGAAAGCGCACGTCGTTGCAAGTCAAAAGCCCCAGCCTCCCCCAGGGGAGCGCGGCCACCACGTAGCGCTTCCCTTCCTCCCAAAGCTCGTGCTCCCGGTTGGGGCGGAACAGGTGCACCTTGTCGTAGCTCGCAAGCTCATTGCCCCCGAACCAAACCGTGAGCCGGTTCCTGCCTTGCTCGCTGAGGGTGCCGAACACGAACACGGTGCGGGGGTGAGCCGCGGAGGCTCGGCGGAAAAGCTCCCGAGCTTGGGCCGGGGGCAGGGGTTGGGTGTACCCCGAAAGGAACAGCTCCGGGAACACCACCAGCTCCGCGGAAGCCGCGGCAGCCCTGGCCACCTCCAGCTCCAAGCGCTGGAAGTTTTCCTTCACCGTGCCGCAGACGAAGCGGGAAAGGTAGGCGCGCATGGCGCTAGGGTAGCGCGGGGGGCGGGGGATCCGCAAAGCTTTTGCGGCAGAGCACGGTTCCCTCGGCCCCCACCAGCTCCACCTCCACGGCGTGTACCCCCTCCGGCAGGCTCGGGCGGGGGAACGCCAGCTCGTAAAACCCTGCCAAGGCACCCAGGAGGCGGTGCAGCGCTCGTTCCGGGAACAGGTGCGTCTTGGCGTAAAGCCCCCCGGTATCCTCGGCCACCTGCACCAGCCCCAGCTCCAAGGTGTGCCAATCCGCCTGGGTGATGTCCAGGGAAAACACCGCCACCCGGGCATCCGCCAAAAGCCTCTCGGCCTCCCAGTACTCCCGGGGCAGGGAAAAGCTCGGGTAGGAAAGCCGCCCCAGCCCCCACCCCAGCAAGAGCAAGGCCTTCTCCCCCGGCAGCGAGGCCAGGGCCCTGGCCAAAAGCAAAAGCCCCTGCTCCCGGGTGGCGGCTTCCCGGAGCGCTTTTTCCCCAACGAGCGCTTGCAACGGCCCAGGGGCGAGCGGCGGCGGGCTTCGGAAGAGACCGGTACGCAGGAGCTCGCTCACCCGCCCGTGGTCCTGGGTGAAGTCCGCGTAAAGGTGCAGGCGAAAATCTTGCACCACAAGCGCCACCCGGTCCTGGGGAGGGAGCGCCTCCACCGCCCGGGCCGCGTAGCTCTTGAAGGCGATGAGCCCCCGGGCCCGGGCCGGCTGCAGGTCCCGCTGCACCAGCACCACCACCCACTTGGGCTCGCCCTGGGTCTTGCGGTGCTGGGTGGGTCGCCCCTCCTCCCCCACCCACTCCGCCGCCGCAAGCGCCACCTCCTGCCCGTCCACCCTTACCCGGAAGTTTTCCTTGCCCAGCCCGGTCACTGGTGAGCCGTCACGAGAAAGCACCCGCACCTGGAGCACCACCTGCCGCACCTCCACCGCCTCCCGAAACGGGGGAACCCGGAGCACCAGCAGCAAAGCCGCAAGCCCCATGAATCAAAGTTGGCGTTTGCCAGCGATGCGGCGGCTTTCCATGCTCACCAGCCCGGCAAGCGCGAGTCTACCTCAGCTACCAGCCCGAAGAGGCACCCCCGCCGCCAAAGGAACCCCCTCCCCCGGAAAATCCGCCGCCGGAAAACCCTCCTCCCGAAAACCCGCCCCAGAACCCTCCCCCCCGCCTGGTGCCGGAGCTGGCGAAACGCACCAGCTCCGGGTGAGCGGCGCGGAAGCTCCGCCCCCAGGGGGTGCGGGAAAGCAGCAGCTTGAGGATCGGGAAGCCTAGAAGCCACGCGGCGCCCAGCGCGACCCCCCCCAGGGGGCCCAGGAGCGCCATGGGAAAAGCCAGCCAGAACGGCAGCAGGAAAAGGTACAAGAACCAGCTCTGGCAGCCGCTTCCGAAAAGCGCCCCCAGGGAGAAGGTGCCCACCACCGCCAGGAAGATCGTTGCCAACACCACGGCGCCCCACCAAGGGAGTTCTTGGCTTCCCCGCTCCTGGTGGCTCGCTTCCGGCAACGGCTGGCCCTGGATCGCCCGAGCCACCGCCTCCACCCCCGCCTCGATCCCCCCGGCAAAATCCCCCGCCCGGAACCGCGGGCGCACCAGGTTGTCGAGGATGCGGCGGCAGAGGGCGTCGGGGAGCACCCCCTCCAACCCGTACCCCACCTCCAGGCGCATCTTCCGGTCCTTGCGGGCCACCAGGAACAGCACCCCGTTGTCCTTCCCCTTCTGGCCCAGCTTCCAGGTGGAGGCCACGCGGTGGGAAAACTCCTCCAGGCTTTCCCCCTCCAGGGAAGGGATGGTGAGCACCGCCACCTGGGCACCGGTGGCCCGCTCCAGCGCTGCGAGCTTCGCCTCCAGGCGCTGCTCCTCCGCCTCGGACAACAACCCTGCCAGGTCGTTCACCTGGCCGGCGAGGTAAGGGACCTCCAGCGCCGCGGCGCCGGCGCACCAAAGACCCAAAGCGCAGGCGAGCAAGCGGCGGCCCATGGTCAGCGCTCCTCCAGACGCAGCTGATCAGCCAGCTCGTTCACGTCCCCGGGCTTGCGGGCGATCCCCGCCTCCTGGAGCAGGACCCCGCACTGGCGGATCCCCCACGCCAGCGCCTCGCCCGGTTTTCCTTTCCGGATCCCCTGGGCCACCCCATCGGCGATGGCCCGCCAGCGCTCCTGGGGGATGCGGGCGGCGATCCCCTTGTCCCCCAGCACCACCACCTGCCGCTCGAACAGCGCCACGAGGATCAGCATCCCCGTGCGTTCCCGGGTGGCGAAAACCTCCTCAGTGAGGAAGGCGTGCTCCGCCCGCTCCCTGGCTTGGGTTTCCAGCTCCTCCCGAAAGAGCAAAAGCCGGGCGAGGGGCGGGAACAGGCTCGGCAGCAAGAAACCCACCGCCGCTCCCAACGCTGGCGGGAGCAGCAGCTGCAGCTCCCAGGGGACCCCCCAGAGCTCCACCAGCCGGTGCAGCAACGCTACCACCAGCGGGGCCGCCAGCGCCCCCAAAGCCGCCCCGCGCCACGCCGCCTGGGGATAGGTACCGGCAGCCCCCACCACCACCGGCACCACCTCCGCGGCGGCCTGCCGCTCCACCTCCTCCACCGCTCGGCGGATCGCCTCGGCCGTGGCTTCCGGGAACAGCTCCTGTATCTTCACCCTCGCCTCCTCGCCTTGACGCAAGCATAGCAAAGGCTCACGCTAGGAGGCGGTGATGCTGGTGCCTTTTGCGGCTTTGGGGATGGCCGGGCTGTGTCTGGCGTTGCGGGGCGGCTCCCCGTGCGCCGTGGGCCCGGTGGTGGTGGAAGCTGAGCTATGGCAGCAGCGAGGGGGGGAGGTGACGCTGCGCTGGTACCTGGACGGGCAGCTCGCCGGCCAGGACCGGGTGCGGCTCGGGGCGGGGGAGGTGCGCAGCGCAGCGTTGGTGTTCCTGCCCCAGCGGGAGGACCAGCAGGTGCAGCTGGAGGTGCTGGGGGAAGGTTTCCGGGAGGTGGGGGAACTTGCGGTGCGCTCCATCCCTTGCCCTTTCTCGCTGGAGCTTGCTGATTTTGCCTTCGATCCCCGGGGGGTGCGGGCGGTGCTCGCCAACCGCGGGCCGGCTCCCGCGAGAGCTGGGGTGGTGGCTTGGCGCGTCAACGGCATGCTGCAGAGCGAGCTGCCGTTGGAAAGCTTGCCCCCGGGCCGCAGCGTGGAGCTTTTCTTCCCGGCTGCGGGCAACCAGCTGCTGGCGCTGGCGTTGCAGCGGGCTGCGGCAAGGCCGCGCCGCCAGCGGCTATCCCCGGTGCTCGTCACCTTGGAGGTGCGTTTTTTGGGCGAACAGACCGCAGCGGCCGACCACACCTGGACCTTCTTTCTCGGGCGGGTGGCGCTGCCCCAGCCCCCGTGAGCCGCGCTCAGGAGGTGTGGGAGTCCCGGGTGGGGCCGTAAATCTCCGGCACGCGCAGCCCCGCCTGGCGCATGAGCACGGTCATGGCCCCGCGGTGGTGCGTCTGGTGAGCCAGCAGCGCCGCCACCGTTTCCGCCTTGCTCCACCGGAAACCGTACACCTCGTGCTGCTCCCCGAGCACCGCGTCGTTCCACTGGCTGGCCATGGCGGCTTCCGCGGCTTCGCTCACCTGGCGGTAGGCCCGGGCGAGCTCCTCGGCCTTTTGGGGCACCGGGTCGTGGCGCTGGGGGCCGGGAATCGCGAGCCCCACCAGCCGCAGCATCTCGGGGATCGAGGTCACCAGGTGCCAGGCGATCTCCCCCAGGGAGCGGTCCTTCTCGGTGACCCGCTGGGCCAGCGAAGCGTCGCTGAGCGCCTCGAACACCCGCTGGGTGATGCGTGCCTCGTGCTGGAAGTACGCCAAAAGCTCCTGGTGCGTGAGCGGCATGACCCCTCCTCGCTAGCCAAGCTTACCATGCGCTGCGCCCCCGCCCGGAACGTGGTGGAAAATCATCCACACTGTGGTTGATTTTCAACCGCGATGCGGTTATTCTTCCCCCATGCTTGCCCGGCATGTGGCTCCACTGCTTTTGCAAGCGCTGCGGGAGCGGCCGGTGGTGCTGCTCCGGGGACCCCGGCAAGCGGGGAAAACCACGCTCGTCCTTCAGCTTGCCCAGGAGATCGGTGCGCGGTACCTGAGCCTGGACCACCTCACGGTGCTGGCTGCCGCCAAGGCGGACCCTGCTGGGTTTCTCGCGGCGCTCCCCACGCCGTTGGTGCTGGACGAGGTGCAGCGGGCCCCCGAGCTTTTCCCGGCGCTCAAGGCCGCGGTGGACCGAGCCCGCCGGCCGGGCTCCTACCTGCTCACGGGCTCCGCGGACGTGATGCTGCTGCCCCAGCTTGCCCGGGAGCTCGTGGGACGTTTGGGGATCCTCACGCTTTGGCCTTTTTCCCAAGGGGAGCTCCTGGGTCAGCGGGAAGGTTTCATCGAGGCAGCTTTCGCTGAAAAGCTGCCCGCTTTTATTCTCGAACCCGAAAAACGCTTTGCCGCGAGCTTGCTGGTGCGCGGGGGCTTCCCCGAGCCCTGTTTGTTGCTGCCACAAAACCGGCGCAGTGCTTGGTTTGCCGACTACCTGGAAACCGTGGTGCAGCGGGATGTCCGGGACCTTTCCGAGGTCACGAAGCTCGCGGAGCTGCCGCGCCTTATCGAGCTTGTCGCCGTGCACAGCACCGGGCTTTTGAACCACGCTGAGCTTTCCCGGCGCAGCGGCCTCCCACAGACCAGCCTCAAAAGGTACCTGGCTTTGCTGCTGGCCACGTTTCTCTTGCGGTTGCTCCCACCTTGGCACAGCAACCTGGGCAAGCGGCTGGTAAAATCTCCGAAGCTTTTGCTCGTGGATACCGGGCTTTTGACGCACCTTTTGGGTGTGGGCGAGGAACAGCTGCTGCTGCGGCGCGAGCTTTTCGGGCAAGTCCTGGAGAACTTCGTGGCCATGGAGTTGGAAAAGCAAGTAAGCTGCAGCGCCGATCCCCCTGCGCTGTTTTTCTTCCGAACCCACCAGGGGGAGGAGGTGGACCTGGTGCTGCAGCGTCGGGATGGGAAGCTGGTGGGGGTGGAGGTGAAGGCGGCGGCAACGGTTGGCGCCGCGGACTTTCGGGGCTTGCGCAGCTTGGCGGCCGCTTGCGGCGCGGCGTTCCATCGCGGCTTGCTCCTGTACCTGGGAAGCGAGCTTGTGCCTTTCGGGGAAAAGCTCTTTGCGGTGCCTCTCGAAGCGCTCTGGTCCTGGGGAGCAGCGCCGTCCCCTTTGGCTCCCGGGTCTTGACACGCCCAGCGGTGCGACGGTAAAAGACCGCCAGCAAGAGGAAGCGGCTATGGAAAGCAGCGTTCGGTCAGTCAGTCAGTCAGTCAGTAAGCTTCTTCCCAGCTGAGGGTTTGGCTTGGTTGGGCGCTGGGGTTGCTGGCCTCGTTGGCCTCGGCCCAGGGGCTCCCGGATCCTGAAGTTTACGCGGTGATGCCCGACCGCCCGGCTCCCGGGGACGAGGTGGAGCTCGTGGGTCGCAACCTCACGTTCCCCGGATGCACCGTGAAGGTGCGTTTTTCTTGGGGGGCCGAGGTGGATCCCTCCTCCTCGAGCACCGAGTCATTGCGTTTTCTTGCCCCTTCCGTTACGGGTCACTGGCTGGGCGAAGTTTGGGTGGCCAGAGCCTGCAGTGGCGGAACGGGCGGCAACGAAGCGATCAGCAACAGGCTTCCGATTTTCATAGGCTTTCGTGAGGTGCGGATTATCTCCGGGGAGCTGGTTATGCCTTTCCGGGGCGCGTCTTACCTCGGGGACGGCGATGGGGTGGTGGTTCACTACTACTGGGGCGGGGCAGTGTTGCGATCCGCAGTGACCCCCGACGGTACCGTGGTGCCGCGCCCAGGGGTTTACCCAGGGGTCAGGGGATACGTGAGGAGCGCCTCTTCTTCCTGGGAAAAGGGGCGCGTTCGCGCTGATTTCGCGGCAGTCCGAGCGTACCGTGGAGGCGCTGGAGGGTAACTTCGCGGGCTTGCTGTGGCGGGGGATGTGCGAAAACGTAGGGGCCGAGTGGTGTCCGAGGGAGGTTGCTGTGGGCTCGGGGGGCGAACTGGTGGTTCGCGCGGAAACAGAACTGCAGTGGCCCACGGTTCTGAACGGCCTGTGGCGGTTTAGCCCAGGCGAGAACGTGGTTTTCCTCGAGGATGCCCCCACGATCCTCACGCCCGGAGGGTTGGTAGGGCTGTACTGGTGGGAGACCCCACCGGCGGGCGTGCACCTCATATCCGGAGGCAACGCGGCCTATTTTCAGGACATGGTGAAGAGAAGCGATGACCCGTGGATAACTCGGGGTGTCTTGTGGCGAGCGGCACCACAGACCAACCCAACGATGTGGATCTTGCCCGATTGCTACCCGGCGGACCCGTGTTGCTACAGCAACGGTGCGTGGACCGTTTGGCAGCTTGCCACCGATTGCCACGGTGAGGTTTTCGGGTTTACGCTACCCACCACGTGGGATCCCGCAGCCCCGCCTCCCGCGATTATCTACAAATTTCCCGAGGCTTCGATCGTTGCTTCTGTGCCCATGCCGCCGCGCACGCTTCCCTACGCCCTGGCATGGGACCGGTTTGGGAACCTCTACCTCTCGCTGTTCGAATACTACCCATATCCGCTCCTCGGCGGTGTAGTGAAAATCCGCCGGGTGATGCCGGAGGAGATGGTGAGCAGTTGCCCGGTGGGCCGTCCGCTGGCGGCTGGGGCTTTTGCTGCTTCCGCCTGGTGCGAGTGCGTGGAGGAAAAGCTTTTCCTCAAGGCCACGGTCTGGCCCGAAGACCCTGAAAGCCAGGTGCTGTGGTCCAGGGAAGGGGAAACGCTGGAGCTCCCCTTGGGCACGGCACCCAAGCTGGAGGTGCTGGTGTGTGAGGACGCCAACCGCAATTGCCGGGACGTGGAGGCGGTGCGCCGCTGGGAACTTTTTGCCCCTTGGGTGCAGCCGGTGGCGGAGCAGGCGGTGTTTCCCCAGCGGCCGGCGTTTTTCTACGGCGCCGATTTGGACACGGTGAGCGAGAGCCGCAGCGCGTTGCTCCAGACCGTGCACTTGGGGGAGCAGGCGCTGGCGGTGAAGGTGCAAGTAAATGAAAGCGGTGGCAGCCGGGAGGTCAGCAGGCAGTTCTTCCTTAAAGTGGTGGAGCCGTCGCGCCTTGGGCGCACCAACAACACCTACGACCCGCACATCGTTTACACGGCCCACGCTTACGGCATCCCACCCCAGGTGATCAAGGCCCAGGTGGAGCAGGAATCGCAGTTCAACGAGAGGAGCTATCGGTACGAGGCGAGGACGCAGGACTATGAGCGCTTCGAAATCCAAAAGTTTTTCACCGGCAGAAACCGAGCTTACAACGCGCTGCGGCCCTTTGCCATTACCCCCGACCCCCGCTGCACTTCAACCGACTGCGGCATTTGCAAGGACGTTCCCAGCTCTCCCGAGCTGTGGGAGTTCCGAGCCATCGAGTACCCATTTTTTCCGGGGGGGATCAGCGCTGGTATTGCAACTCCTGGCAGTGCCGGAGCATTACCTTCCGGGACGAGTACGAGTCCTTGTGGAAGGTGGTGGAGGGCAACGACGGCTGGGTACCCTGCTCCCCGCCCTGGTACCTCTGCAACCGCGGGTTACCGAACGTGGAAAAAATTTGCGAGCAAGCGAAGCTTAAACCGCCCGATGAGGTTCCTGGCGAGCAGGCAGGGCCGTGCTGGAAGCGACAACGCTGGTGGAGCAGACGGGAGGGCGGCTATCGCTCCTGGGGCCCCGTGGACCGCGTAATTTGGTGCGGCTGGGGGAACAACGCCCACGACTGCAGCGCGGAAGGTGTAAGCGTGTATTTGCTGAACGAAGCGCCGTTCCGCAAGGCCCAACGCCTGGTGCCTTCCAGCTACGGGTTGCTGCAGATCCTCTACGCCACGGCGATCACCGAAATGCACTGGGCCGGTCGCGGCTCGGACGACTGCGGCAAGAACCCGGATTACCTCTTCGACCCTTGGGAAAACCTCAACTTGGGGGTGGGATACCTCACCAAGCTTTTGAGGGAGAAAGCCATGGGGGGCAAGCAGGAGAAGCTCTTCGCCACGCAAGCCGAGCTGGAGCAGGCGCTCAAGCTAGCACTGGGGCATTACAACGGCGGCCCAAGGCTGAACAACCAAGACTACGCCACGGCAGTGTGGGAAAGAGTGGCAAAGTACAAGCCTTTCCTTCAGTAAGGGGGGTGACCCATGAAATGTGCTAAAAGCGCTTTGGCTTTGGTTTTGTTTGCCGGCAACGCAGGGGCGAAAGTGAGCCACGAGGAGGTGAGCCAGTTGGCCTTCCGCTTTTTCCCCAAGCAGTTCCGGGAGTGCAGCGAATACGCGGATTGGGAGGCGGCTGCCAAAGCTACGCTGGAGGACGTGGATTCTTGGGAGCAGTTTCCCGTAGCAATTGTTCGCGGGAACTGGTGGTGGGATTTCGAAAATGGGGTGCCGGAGGACTGGGCTAAAGATTCCGTCGCCAATCGGTTTTTCGGTGGGTCGCGCTACGTGGTTTACCTTCCCATCCGCTTTCCCGGGGATCCCAACGAGTACTTGATGCTTTGCTACAACAACTTCGAGAAAAGCTTTTGGCTTTGGCTGCGCCGCGCTCCCGGCAAGGATTGGGAGCAGGTGCAGTCTTCGGGGATGTTCCTCGAGTATCTGGCTGGTGAAGGATACGGACGCGCGCTGTTTGCCGAGCCGCTTTACCCCTGGCCTGCGGATATCGATGGCGACAACTTCCCCGAGATCCTGCTCTGCGTGGATGGCCACTGCTCCGATTCCCACTGGCTTTCCGGCCGGGTAATCCGCGAGCCTCGCGGCCTGATGGTTTACAAGTTCAAAAACGGCAAGCTCGAGGCCATTACCCCCATTTGCACCGGGGAAACCATTTGTCCCCCGGGAAACCCTTCGGGAGATACGGGCCGGAACATCCCGGATCCTGACCACCCCACGGTATGTGGTTGGGAGATTCACTCGCCGGAAATCGGCACGAGAGGGGACTCGCTGATGATCCGCGATTTGGACGGGGACGGCGTGGCGGAAATTATTGCCCCTCATCACCTCCGCAACTGGGACGAGGAGATTGATGGCTCTTGGCAAGCCCAAGGGGGGGGCCCCAACGAAGCCCCCTGCCGCGACTGCGTGGAAGTGGGCACGATCCGGGTTTACAAGCTGATCAAAGGCCGCTACACGCTGTGGCGGGAGTTCGCCCACTGGTGGCAGTTCGAGGAGGCGCTAGCGCCGAAGGTGGCGTTGGCGGTCACCGAGCCTGCCTCGTTCACCACCAAGGAGCTGGAGAGCGCATCTGGCCAGGGGATGCTGCGAGTGTTTGTGAGCATGCCTTCCATTGGGGAAACGCTCACTGGCGAGGTGAAAACCGTGGACGACTACGAGACCGACAGTTTTCGCGAGCAGGTGGGCAACAGCCGGTTGGTTTTCGTCAAGCGCTGGCAAAACAAGAAGTACCCGGCGGTGCTGGAGGCGAACGACGTGGTGGATGGGGTTTGGGTGAGCCTGGAGGGGCGGCAGCAGTGCGATATTTGGCAGGTGAACCCCAGCGAGCCGGGCTATCCGCACCCGGAGCAGTGCGTGCAGTACGCCTTCGTGGGGGACTACCTGGAGTTCCGCTTGCCGCTTTCGGCGGTGCGGGAGTACCTCTTGACCCAGGCGAAAAAGCTTTTGGGGGAAAAGAGCGGCCAAAAAGGGCCGGAGTTGGAGCGGGATCGGGTGTTCGTGCGCATTCCCATGGTGGGGAAGATGAAGGACGGGAAGCAAGTGGAGGTGCACGCGCTGGTGGAGGTGCGCAAGGTCCCCGTGGGGATGTGAGCGCTCGTCCGGCAGCTTGCCGCTTAGCTTGGCGCCAAGCCCGCGCTTCGACCTCGCGCCGCGTTTTTTCCTCGAGCCGCGGGCTCTTCCGCCGTCGGTGCGGGGGTTTTCTCGCCGAAAGCCGCGCTTCCGTCTCTCCCTGCCTACACCCCCGGGGGTTTGACAAGGGCGGGGGTGCGTGCTAGGCTTCGATCGTGATGGTGGATCGCCTCTGCGTTTGCTGCTGGCACTGGTACCACATGCCATAGCGGCGCAGGGGGAACCCCCGCTCGCGCCGCTTGGCCGGGCGGGGACGGAAAGGCGAACGAGCTTGCACCTCCCCGCCGGCAGCGGCGGGGAGGTTGGTTTATGGAGATCGTCGCAAGCTTCGCGCCGCAGCCCTTCGCGGACCCCCTGGCCCAGCTGGCGGCCCCACCGGCGGGCGCCACCATGGTGGAGCTGCGGGCCGATCTTTTCCCCCCCGACTTTCCCCTCTACCAAGCAGTGCAGGCCTGCAAGCTGCCAGTGGTGCTGACGTTGCGCTCCCGGGCCGAGGGAGGGCAAGGGCCCGACGACCCCGGCGAGCGGGAGCGCTCTTTCCGGGAAAAAGCCGCATGGCCCGTGGCGCTTTTCGACCTGGAGGCGGAGCGGGACCTGCCGCTTTTGGGCAAGCTCGTTCCCAAGGAAAAGGCCATTGTTTCCCGCCACCTCCAAGAGAGCCCCGGGGATATCGAGCAGCTCATGGCTTCGCTGTTGGGCCTGGGCACCCGCTACGCCAAGCTGGTGACCCGGGCTTCGTCGCTTGCGGATGTGCTGGCGGTGCTGCGGCTGGCGGATGCCCTGGCCCGGGGGGCCAACGGGCAGCGCCGGGGGGTGGTGTTCGCCCAAGGGGAGCAAGGGGTTGCCACCAGGCTCCTGAGCCCGCTTCTGGCAGCGCCTTTGGCCTACGCCAGCTGGGGCCCCCAGGGTGCGGTGGCCCCGGGGCAGCTGCCGCCGGGGGAGCTGCTTTCGCTGGTGGGGCATCTCCAGGGCCGGCCGAAGCGGGTGTACGCGGTGCTCTCGGATCGGGCGCACCTTTCGCTTTCCCCACGGATGCACGCCGCCGGGTTCCGGGCGTTGGGGTTGCCCTACGCGTTCGTGCCGCTCACGGTGCGCTGGGCCCAGGAGCTGGAGGCGCTGCTGCGGCCGTTGGGGGAGGGGCCTTTGGACGCGCTGGGGCTTGCCACCGGCGGGTTCGCGGTGACCATGCCTTGGAAGGAGCAGGCCAGCGCTTGCTGCACGCTCCTCGCCCCCAGGGCCCAGCGGGCCAGGGCGGTGAACACCGTGCTGCCCCGCCTGGGGAAGGTGATCGGGGACCTCACCGACGCGGATGGCATCAACCGGGTTTTCCTGGAGGCGGGGGTGGCGCTCCAGGGGGCGCGGGTGGCGGTGCTGGGGACCGGCGGGGCGGCCCGGGCGGCGCTGGTGGCGTTGCAGCTGGCGGGGGCCAGGGCGGTGGTGGTGGGGCGGGATCCGGCTAAAGCAGAGAAACTTGCCCGGGAGTTCCAGGCCAAGGCGGCCAGGGCGGAGGAGCTGGGCCCGGTGCAGGCGCTGATCAACGCCACCCCGGCGGGAGGGGACGGGTCCGCGGATCCGCTGCTGGAGGCGCTGGATCTGCCGCAGGGGTGCCTGGTGGTGGACCTGCCTTACGGCGAGGGTCCCACCTTCCTGGAGAAGCTCGCGGCACAGCGGGGGTGGGACTACGTTTCGGGGCGGGAGGTGCTGCTCTTCCAAGGGGTGTCGCAGTTCGCGGCGATGAACGGCGTGGCTCCCCCGGTGCGCGCCATGGCGGCGGCCCTGGGGCTTCCCGAGGTGCAAGGGTGACCCCGCCCTGGCTTCCCAGCGTGGCGGACGGGGAGACGCTCTACGCGGCCCAGTACCGGGGGTTGCAGTTCCTCGCCTCCCGGGGGTTCGCCCCGAAGGTGCTTCCCCTGGTTTACCCCGCCCCGGGGGGGAGCTCCGGGGATTTTCGCTTCCTGGACGGGGATGGGCAGCTCTGGGCGGTGCGGGCGGATTTCACCCCGTTGGCGGCCAGGGCCCTGGCCCGGGAGCTGGCCCACGCCCAGGCGCCTTTACGGGTGTGCTACGCCGGGGAGGTGGCGCGTCGCCCCCAGGCGCGGCTTTCGGGGGTGGCGGCGTTTTTCCAGCTGGGCTTCGAGTCGTTCGCGGTGGAGGGGGAAGCGGTGCAAACCGTGGAGCTACTTTTGGAGCTGGTGCGCTCCTTGGGGGTGGCTGGGGAGCAGCTGCAGCTTTCCATAAGCCACGCGGGGGTGGCCGAGGGGATGCTGGCGCAGCTCCTGGAGGACGCCCCCGACCAGGAGCTCCTGGGGCTCATGGTGGCCAAGGACACCGCCACGCTGGCAGAGCGGCTGGGGCTGGTTCCCGAGGCCAGCACCATGCTCCGGGAGGCGCTGTGGGGGGAAGGGGAGCGCTGGGTGCGGTTTTTCGGGTTGGAGCTGGCCTGGGAACGGTTCACGGCGATCCGTCAGCGGGCGGCTTCCCTGGGGGTCGCCGCCAGCTTCGAGGTGGCGCCCCCGCTGCCCAGCGGCTACTACAGCGGCGTGGTTTTTTCCCTCTGGGGCAAGGGAACCAGGAGCTTGCTGGCTTCCGGGGGGGAGTACGCGGTGGTTTGGGAGCTGGCCCGCATCCCGGCGGTGGGGAGCACGCTTTCCCTGGACCGGCTGGTGGAGGAGGCGGCATGCTGACCCTGGCTTTGCCGAAAGGCAGGCTGCTCGCCCCAACCCTGGAGCTTCTTTCCCAGGCGGGGGTGGGGCTTGCCGCCCAAGTGGAGAAAAACCCCCGGCGGCTGGTGTTCCAGGACCACGAGCTGCGGTTGGTGGTGGTGAAGGACGCGGACGTGCCGGCGTACGTGGAGCAGGGGGTGGCGGATGCGGGGATCGCGGGGCTCGACCAGCTCCTGGAGCACGGCGGCGATCTTTTGCGCTTGGTGCGGTTGCCCTTCGGCCATTGCCGGCTCTGTCTGCTTGCCCTCCAGGGCCGCCCGCTCCCGGAACCGGCGAGGCGCTGGCGGGTGGCTAGCAAGTACCCGACCCTGGCCCGCAAGCTGTTCGCCCAGCGGGGGCTGTGGGCCGAGGTGGTGCCGTTGGCTGGCTCGGTGGAGCTGGCGGCCACGCTGGGGCTCGCGGATTACGTCCTGGACTTGGTGGAAACCGGGCGGACGGTGCGGGAGAACGGCCTGGCGATCCTCGAGAGCTGGCTCGGGGTGGCGCCGTACTTGGTGGTGGGGCGCGGGGTGTGGGAAACTGCTGGCGAAAAGGTGAAGGCGGTGGCGAGCCGCTTGGGAGGTGTGACATGAAAATCGTGCACAGTGCGGAGGCAAAGGGCGAAAAGCTCCTGCTGGAGCTGGAGCGCCGCATGACCCGGGTGCTGGATCCGAAGCTCGAAGAGGAGGTGCGGGGGATCGTGGTAGCGGTGGCCAAGAAGGGGGACAAGGCCCTCTCGGCGTTCGTACGCCGTTTCGACCTGAAGGGGATGGCCCCAGCCCAGCTGAAGCTTGCCCCGGAAGCTCCCACCGAGGCGGAGGTGGGGGAGGAGTTCGTGGAGGCGGTGGAGCTGGCCTTGGCCAACCTCCAGGCGTTCCACGAGCCCCAGAAGCCCAAGGGGTACACCTTGGAGCTCCAGGGGGACGAGCTGGGGATCCGCGTGCGCCCCTTGGATTCGGTGGGGGTTTACGTCCCGGGCGGGCACGCGGTGTACATTTCCAGCTTGCTCATGGCGGTGGTGCCGGCCCGGGTGGCGGGGGTGGAGCGCATCGCCGTGGCCTGTCCCCCCAGGGCGTACCTGGGCTCCCCCCACCTGCGCTACGTGCTCAAGCGGCTGGACCTCCGGGAGGTGTACCTCATGGGCGGTGCCCACGCCTTGGCGGCGCTGGCGCTGGGCACCGAGTCGGTCACCCCGGTGGACAAGATTGTGGGCCCCGGCGGGCGCTGGGTCACCGCGGCGAAGCGGGCGCTTTACGGCTTGGTGGATGTGGATCTCATCGCCGGGCCCTCGGAGGTGGTGGTGCTGGCGGACGGGCACGCCGACCCGGCGGTGGTGGCCGCGGATCTCCTGGCCCAGGCGGAGCACGACGAAGACGCCCTGGCGGTGCTGGTGACGCCGGCTGCGGGGCTTTCGGAGAAGGTGGCGCAGCGGCTGCGGGCCAAGCTGCGTACGCTGCCCGCGGGCTCGAAAGCGCGCACCGCCCTGAAGCGCTGGGGGGCCATCGTGCTCACCGCGGATCTGGAAGAAGCCTGCGAGGTGGTGAACCGCATCGCCCCGGAGCACGTGGAGCTTCTGGTGGCGGAGCCGCGTCAGTGGCTGGAGCGGCTTGTGGCGGTGGGGGCGGTGTACCTGGGGCCGTTTTCCCCGGTGGTGCTTGGGGATTACGTGGTGGGGAGCAACCACGTGCTTCCCACCGCCCGAGCGGCGCGTTTCGCCTCCCCCTTGGGGGTGTGGGACTTCGTGCACCGCACCGCGGTGGTGCAGGTGGCGCCCCACCGCTACCCCAAGCTGGCCCGGGCGGCGGCCACCTTGGCGGAGCTGGAAGGGCTGCCGCTGCACGCCGCGTCGCTTTCGGCAGGGGAGCGGGGACGGCTGTGAGCGAGGCTTACCTGCGCCCTCCCACCTTGGGCGGCAGCCTGCGGCTGGACCTGAACGAGGCCCCCTGGGATGCCCCCGCGGCGTTCCGGGAGGCTTTCCTGGCGTTTCTGGGAAGCCGCGAGCTGCGACGCTACCCCCCCATGGACGCGGCGCCGGTCCGGGAGGCGGCGGCCTCGCTGTACGGCTGGGAGCCGGCGGGGACCTTGGTGGGCAACGGCTCCAACGAGCTGCTAGCGGCAGCGCTGGCGGTGCTAGCCCAGGGGAAGACGGTCCTGGCCTTTTCCCCCAGCTTTTCCGTCTACCCCTGGCTGGTGCGCCGGGCGGGGGGCAAGCTGCGCCCGTTCCCCCTTTCCCCGCCGCTTTTCGCCTTCCCCGGGCAGGCTCTGCTGGAGGCCGCTGCCGCCGCGGAGGTGCTGCTTCTCTGTTGCCCCAACAACCCCACCGGGGGGGAGCTGCCCCCGTCTCTGTGGCACCGGCTGTTGGCTTTGGGGAAGCCCACGATCTGGGACGGGGCTTACTGGGAGTTCGGCAGCGGGGGCGAGGTGCGGCCGTGGCTTGCGGCTTACCCCAACCTCATCGTCACCAGGACGCTTTCCAAGGTTTGGGGGGTGGCGGGGGTGCGGGCGGGGTGCCTGCTGGCTGGCCCGGCCATGGCCGAGCGCATCCGCCGCTGGCAGCTGCCGTTTTCCCCTGGGGTGGCGGTGTGGGCGGCTTTCGCCGCCGCAGCTTCCATGCCGCAGCTGGCCCAGGAGCGGGCAGCAGCGGTGGTGGCGGAGCGAGAGCGGCAGCTGGCGGCGCTCGCAAAGATCCCCGGGGTGGAGGCGGTGCCTTCCCAGGGAAACTTCTACCTGCTCCGCGTTCCCGGGCTTTCCGGCCCGCAGCTCGCCCAGCTCCTCGGGGAAAAGGGGGTGGTGGTGCGGGAGGTGGAGGAGCTCGCGGCGGCGGGGTACGTGCGGGTCACCGTGGGTACCCCGGCGGAGGGGGACGTGTTGCTTGCCGCATGCCAGGAGGTTTGTCATGACATCGCGCACCGGGCAAGTTGAGCGGCTCACGGGAGAGACCGCGGTGGTGGTGGAGCTGGACCTCTCCGGGGGTGGCTACGCCATCACCACCGGGATCGGGTTTTTCGACCACATGCTGGCCACGCTGGCGCACCACGGGGGGCTGGGGCTCACGGTGCGGGCGGAGGGGGACCTGCTGGTGGACGCCCACCACACGGTGGAGGACGTGGGGCTGGCCCTGGGCCAAGCCCTGGACCAGGCGCTGGGGGAGCGGCGAGGGGTAGCCCGGTTCGGGTTCGCTTACGCCCCCTTGGACGAGGCTCTGGCCCGGGCGGTGCTGGACCTTTCCGGCCGGCCGTTCGCCGCGGTGAGCTTTCCCCCGCAGCTGGAGCTGGCGCTGGTGACCAACACCTTCCCGCTCACGCTGGTGGGGGAGTTCTTCCGGGCCATGGCCACCAGGGGGCTTTTCACGTTGCACCTGGACGTGGAGCGGGGGCGGGACCCGCACCACGCCGCCGAAGCGGCGTTCAAGGCGTTTGCCCTGGCGCTGCGCCAGGCGGTGCGCTTGGTGTCCGAGGACATCCCCTCCACCAAGGGCAGCTTGCGGGTATGAAGGTGACCGTGGTGGATCTGGGCGTGGGGAACATCCCCAACGTGGTGCGGGCGTTCCGCCGGCTGGGGGCGGAGGTGACGCTCACCGCCTCCCCCGAAGAGGTGGCCCGGGGCAAGGTGCTGGTGCTCCCCGGGGTGGGGGCGGCCCCCCCGGCGGTGCGGGCCCTGGAGGAGCGGGGGCTCGCTGGCGCGCTGGGAGAGGCGGTGGCCCAGGGGGGGTGGGTTTTGGGCATTTGCCTCGGCCACCAGCTGCTCTTCGAGGAGCTGCGGGAGTTCGGCCAGCACCGGGGGTTGGGGTTGGTGCCCGGGGTGGTGGCGCCCATGCCCACCGACCGGCTCCCCCACATGGGGTGGGCGCGGGTGCAGGCGGTGCAGCCGGGCTTTTCCTCGCTGGACGGGCGGTGGTTTTACTTCGTGCACTCCTTCGCCGGCACCCCCCGGGAGGAGCATCTCCTGGCCACCGCGGAGCACCAGGGGCACCGCTTTTGCGCCGCGGTGCGCCGGGGCCGGGTGGTGGGGGTGCAGTTCCACCCGGAAAAAAGCGGGCCGGCGGGGGCAGCTTTCCTGCGGGAGTTCTTGGAGATGGCAGCATGAAGCTCGTCTACGGTCCCGAAGACATCACGACACACTTCCGGGTTTGGCCTGCCATAGACCTGGCCGGAGGGAAAGCGGTGCGGCTGCGGCAGGGGGCGCCGGAAACCGCTTGGGTGGTGAGCGACGACCCCCTGGCCTTGGCCCAGCGCCTCTGGGAGGCGGGGGTGTACGGGCTCCACGTGGTGGACCTGGACGCGGCGTTGGGACAGGGGAACAACAACGCGCTGGTGGAAAAGCTTTGCCACGCCGGCGGGGGCCCGGTGCAGGTGGCGGGAGGGGTTCGGGGGCAGAGCAGGTACTGGGAGCTGCGGCAGCTGGGGGCGTACCGGGTGGTGGTGGGGTCCTGGGCGGTGCAGTGCCCGGAGGACATGGATTTCTTGGCCAAGGCGGACCCGGAGCGGCTGGTGGTGGCGGCGGACGTGCGGGGGGGACAGGTGGTGTTCGCCGGCTGGCGGCAAACCGCCCCGCTCACGCTCCAGGCCTTCGCCCGGCGCATGCGCCAGGCGGGGGTGCGGCACCTGCTGGTCACCGCGGTGGAGCGGGACGGCACCGGGGAGGGCCCGGATTTTGCGCTGCTGCGGGAAGCGCTGGAGGCTTTCGGCCCTGGGGTGCTGGCCGCGGGGGGCGTGGGGAGCCGGGAGCACCTGGTGGCGCTCCGGGCCATGGCTCACCAGGGGCTGGAAGGGGTGGTGGTGGGAGCTGCTTTGGCCCGGGGCCAGCTCACGCTCCAGGACCTGCGGCTGGGGAGCTGATCGTGGGGGCGTTTCGCATCGTGCCTTGCCTCGACGTGCACCACGGCCAGGTGGTGAAGGGGGTGCGCTTCCAGAAGCTCCGCCCCATGGGGGACCCGGTGGCCCTGGGGCAGCGTTACCGGGACGAGGGGGCGGACGAGCTGGTTTTTCTGGACATTTCCGCGAGCCTGGAGGGGCGGCGGGCGTTGGTGGAGGTGGTGGCGCGGGTGGCGGAGGTGCTGGACATCCCGTTTTGCGTGGGGGGCGGGGTGCGCAGCTTGGAAGACGCCGCCTCGCTCATCGCCGCTGGGGCGGACAAGGTGGCGGTGAACTCCGCAGCGGTAGCGGAGCCCCGGCTTTTGGAAGCGCTGGCCCAGCGTTTCGGCAGCCAAGCGGTGGTGCTGGCCATAGACGCCCGGCGGCAGGACTGGGGGTGGGAGGTGGTGACCCATGGGGGGCACCGCCCCACGGGCATGGACGCGGTGGCTTGGGCCAGGGAAGGGGTAGCGCGGGGTGCCGGCGAGGTGCTCCTCACCTCCATGGACCGGGACGGCACCGGGGAGGGCTTCGACGTGGCGCTTTTGGCCGCGGTGCGGGAGGCGGTGACGGTGCCCATCGTGGCCTCGGGGGGAGGGAGCTGCTGGGAGCACTTCCTGGCGGCGGCCCGGGCGGGAGCCGACGCTGGCCTCGCCGCCACGATCTTCCACGAGGGGCAGGTGAGCATCCCGGCGCTGAAGCGAGCGCTGGCGGCGGCAGGGGTGAGCGTGCGCTTGGAGGGGGCGGCATGAACGAGGGTTCCACGCTGCGCTGGGACGAGCGGGGGCTAGTGCCCGCGGTGGTGCAGCACGCGCTCACCGGGGAGGTGCTGATGCTGGGTTACATGAGCCGGGAGGCCCTGGAGGCTACCCGGGCCACCGGGTACGTGCACTTCTTCTCCCGCTCCCGCAACGCCCTCTGGCGCAAGGGGGAAAGCTCGGGGCACGGCTTGCGCTGCCGCGGTGTGGTGGCGGATTGCGACGCCGATGCGCTTTTGGTGCTGGCGGTCCCCGAGGGCCCCACCTGCCACACCGGCAACCCCAGCTGCTTTCACCAGCTCCTTCTGGGCCAGAGGTGGGAATCGCCGCCCCCCTTGGCGGGGCTGTTGCAGCTGGTGCGCCAGCGCCAGCAGGCCGCCCCGGAGGGCTCGTACACCGCCAAGCTCCTGGCGTGCCCCGACGAGGCGCTGAAGAAGCTGGTGGAGGAGGCGGCGGAGGTGATGCTAGCCGCCAAGGGGGAAGGGGAAGCGCGGCTGGTGGAGGAGCTAGCGGACCTGCTCTACCACCTGGCGGTGGTGCTGGTCTCCCAGGGGGTTTCCCCCGCGGCGCTGGAGGCCGAGCTGCGACGCCGCGGCTTGGGGGAGGCGGGATGATTTACCCGGATCTTCCTACCTTCGATCGCCTGGTGCGGGAGCACGGCACGGTACCGCTTTTGGCGGAGCTCACCGCGGACACCGTGACCCCCACCGGGATGCTGCTGCGCTTGGCCCGGTGGGGCCGGCACCCGTTCCTGCTGGAGTCGGTGGAAGGGGGGGAGCGGGTGGCCCGCTGGTCGTTCGCCGGGGCCAACCCTTCCCGCACCGTTACCTTGGAAGCGGGGCAGGTGGCGGTGGACGGCAAGCCGGTCCCCGGGCCGCCCCTTTCGCTTTTGGCCCGCGAGCTCGTGGGCCGGGGGCGGGCCAGCTGGCCGGAGCTGCCGCCGTTCGTGGGGGGGGCGGTGGGGTACCTGGCCTACGACGTGGTGCGCTACCTGGAGCGGCTCCCGAATCGCCTCCCGGACCCCCTGGGGCTCCCCGAAGCGTGGTTCGGCGTGTACCGCGCGGTGGCCGCCCTGGACCGGGTGCGGCAGCGCTTGCTGCTGGTGGCCACCCCGGACCCCCAGGAGCGGGGGGTGGAGGGGGCCTACCGGGAGGGGGTTTCCTGGTTGGAGGAGCTGGCCGAGGTGCTGGCGGGAAGCTCCCAGGAGGCAGCCCCTGCGGCCATCCCTCCGGCCCCCGCCGATTGGTTTGCCGACCAGGGGCAGGTGGCACCCTCGGAGGAGGCGTTCCTTTTGGCGGTGGAGAAGGCCAAGGAAGCGATTTGCGCGGGGGAGGCTTTCCAGATCGTGCTTTCCCGTCGCTGGTCGTTGCCGCTGGCCAGCTCGCCGATCACGCTGTACCGCGCCTTGCGGCTCACCAACCCCTCGCCGTACATGTTCTACCTGGACACCGGCCCAGCGCAGATCCTCGGCTCCTCCCCGGAAACCCTGGCCCGCTTGCGGCAAGGGGTGGCAACCACCTGCCCCATCGCCGGTACCCGCCGCCGGGGGCGCACCCCCCAGGAGGACCGGGAGCTGGAGCAGGAGCTTTTGGCGGACGAGAAGGAGCGGGCGGAGCACCTGATGCTGGTGGATCTGGGGCGCAACGACCTGGGGCGGGTGTGCGAGCCAGCAAGCGTGCAGGTGGTGCGCTTCGCGGCGGTGGAGCGCTACTCCCACGTGATGCACCTGGTGAGCGAGGTCCAGGGGCGGCTGCGAGGCGACCGGAACGCCTTGGACCTGCTGCTTTCCTGTTTCCCCGCCGGGACCCTCACCGGCGCCCCCAAGGTGCGCGCCATGGAGCTCATCGAGGAGCTGGAGCCGCTGCGCCGCGGGGTTTACGGCGGGGCGGTGGGGTACTTCGACAGAAGCGGCGACATGGATGCTTGCATCGCCATCCGCACCGCGGTGGTCACCCGGAGGCAGGTGCACCTCCAAGCGGGGGCGGGGGTGGTGTTCGACTCGCTGCCTGCCCGGGAGCTCGCGGAGTGCAGCCACAAGGTGTGGGCGTTGGGTTTGGCGGTGCGTCTGGCGGAGGGGATCGGGCCATGATCCTCATGGTGGACAACTACGACTCGTTCACGTTCAACCTGGTGCAGTACCTCTGGGAGCTTGCGGCGGGGGAAGAGGTGCTGGTGGTGCGCAACGACCAGGCCAGCGTGGCCGAGCTTTTGGCCAAAAAACCCCGGGTCATCGTGGTCTCCCCCGGGCCCGGGCGCCCGGAGGACGCCGGGGTGTGCGTGGAGCTGTTCCGCCAAGCGGAGCTGCCGATCCTCGGGGTTTGCCTGGGGCACCAGGCGCTGGGGGTGGCTTACGGCGGGGAGGTGGTGCGGGCGCCGGTGCCGCGCCACGGCAAGACCTCGGCCATCCGCCACGACGGCAGCGGCTTGTTCCGGGGTTTGCCGGATCCGTTCCTGGCCACCCGCTACCACTCGCTGGTGGTGCGCCGGGAAACGCTGCCCTCCTCCCTGCGGGTCACCGCCTGGACCGAGGACGGGCTAGTGATGGGGCTGGCCCACGCCAGCCGCCCCCACTTCGGGGTGCAGTTCCACCCCGAGTCGTACCTCACGGCCCGGGGCAAGGAGCTGCTTGCCAACTTCTTGCAGCTGGCGAGGTAAACCATGCGCGAGGTACTGGAAAAGCTTTTTTCGGGAAAACCGCTCGCCCCCGAGGAAACCAGGGGTTGCTTCCGGGCGCTCATGGAGGGGAGCTGGAGCGAAGCGCAGCAGGCGGCGTTCTTGGTGGCGCTGCGGGCCAAAGGGGAAACCCCCCAGGAGGTGGCGGAGGCGGCCCGGGTGTTGCGGGAGTTCGCGGTGCCCATCGCTTGCCCCCCGGGGACGGTGGACACCTGCGGCACCGGGGGGGATGGGGCCTGCACCCTCAACCTTTCCACCGGGGCGGCGATCCTCGCGGCGAGCCTGGGGGTCCCGGTGGCCAAGCACGGCAACCGCTCGGTTTCCTCCCGCTGCGGCTCGGCGGACGTGCTGGAGGCCATGGGGTGGCCGTTGGATCTCCCCGCCGCCGCATGCGAAAAGCTTCTAGCGGAGGAAGGGTTCGCGTTCCTCTTCGCCCCGGCGTTCCACCCGGCCATGAAACAGGTGGCGGCGGTGCGCCGCAGCTTGGGGGTGCGCACGGTGTTCAACCTCCTGGGGCCCTTGGCCAACCCGGCGGGGGTGCGGCGCCAGGTGGTGGGGGTTTGTTCCCCGGCGGCCCAGGAGCTGGTGGCTTCGGCCCTGGCGCACCTTGGGGCGGAGCACGCCTGGGTGGTGCACAGCGCCGACGGCCTGGACGAGCTCTCGGTGCAAGCCCCCACCGCGGTGGTGGAGGTGCGGGAAGGGAACGTGGCCCGCCGCTTTACCGTGCAGCCGCAGCGATTGGGGCTCGGCGGTGCTGGGGGGACGCTGGCCGGGGGGGACGCGGCGAGCAACGCCGCAAGGCTCTGGGCGATCCTCGGGGGGGAGGAGCGGGGCGAGGCGGCGGACGCGGTGGCGCTGGCCACCGGGGCTGCCTTGGTGGTGGGGGGCAAGGTGGCGGATCTCCCGGAAGGGGTGGCCCAGGCCAGGGAAGCGCTGGCCTCGGGGGTGGGGGCGCGGTACTTCCAAAAGGTGCTGGCCCGCGCCAAGGAGCTGGCCCGTGGCTGATCTGCTGAGGGAGCTGGTGGAAGCTTCGGCCCCGCGCCTGGCGGTGCCTCCCCCGGCGCGGCCCCGCTCCGCCCCCCGGAGCTTGGTGGCCAGCCTCGCCCAGGAGGGGGTGCGCATCGTGGCGGAAATCAAGCACCGCTCCCCCTCCGCTGGGCTCCTCCGCGAGCCGCTGGAGCCCGAGGCGTTGGCGGTGGCCTACCAGCGGGGCGGGGCGGCGGGGGTTTCGGTGGTCACCGAGGAGCGGTTTTTTGGCGGGGACCCCCGCTGGGTGGGGAGGGCGAGGGAGGCCTGCCAGCTCCCGGTGCTGCAGAAGGACTTCTTTTCCCGGCCGGAGCACCTTGCCTACGGGCGCTCCTGCGGTGCCGATGCGGTGCTGCTCATCGCCCGCATCCTCCCCGGGGGGCTTTTGGCGGAGATGCTCGCGGCTTGCCAGGAGCTGGGCTTGGAGGCGGTGGTGGAAACCCACGACGCGGAGGAAATCGAGAAAGCAGTGGCGGCGGGGGCGCCCATCGTGGGGGTGAACGCCCGGGACCTGGCCACGTTCCAGGTGGACCTGGGGCGGGCGGCGGCGCTTTTGGCGC
>Ga0209018_1000859_pt1 | contig 26785 bp, 19 predicted proteins | sample YNPBryBLVA2012_FD_185814 | JGI IMG/M metagenome (GOLD analysis project Ga0209018, IMG submission 185814) | Anoxygenic and chlorotrophic microbial mat microbial communities from Yellowstone National Park, USA - YNP Bryant BLVA 2012 (SPAdes)... ...
AGACAAATCTCAAATAGATTTCAATAATCAATTTCTAAAATTCCAACTCAAGTTCCCTCTCCCCCAGAAATGGAATCCCACAGAAATGCCAGTTGGCGGTTCTGAGACCAATAGGTTTTTAGCCTTTGAAAGGCTCAAGCAACTGATAAAACATCTGCTGCACCACGGGCAATTTATAGGCAGTGGACCAGCGCAGGCCCGTTTTTTCCAGAATGGCCTGGCCCAATCTGGCCGCCAGATGTCGGAACAGCTCGTCGGAGCACGGTTTGCCTCGGGTTTCGGCTTCCAATTCGTGAAATCGAACGCCGATGGGCGTCACTGCTCCGCTGGCAAGGCGAATATCCTCGATCACATCCGCACCAACTTTGATGAGCAGCGCCAGCGTGATGCGACTGATGGCCACGCCTCGGCGTCGGCCCAATTTGTAAAATTTCCCCCAATAGCCTTTGGGCAAGCTGGGCAGGATGATCTGCACCAAAATTTCATCAGGCTGCAGTTGGGTGTGGTATGGCTTCAAGAGAAAATCCTGCAGCCAAACGATCCGCTCGCTCTTGTGCGACAGAATTCGTAGCCTGGCTTCATACACCAGCAGCGGGGGCACGCTATCGGCACAGGGCGCATTGTTGCAGCAATTGCCCCCGATGGTGGCCCGATTCCGAATCTGCACGCTGCCGATGCCCTGAGCTGCTTCAGTTAGCAGCGGAAAATTCTCCCGCACCAGCGGATCATGGCTCAGCTCCGAAAAGGTGATGCCAGCGCCAATGCGCAGCAATTGGCCATCGAAGTCCATGGCCTTCAGCTCAGGGATCGCACCGATATCGATCAGTTTGGTAATGGACGCAAACCTTCGACTGCCTTGCTGCAGCCCAGGAACGATATCGGTGCCGCCCGCCAGAACGGCGGCATTGCCGTGATTTTCGCTCAGGGCAGATAATGCTTCGTCCAGGGTTCGAGGACGGATATAATCGATGGCTGGTATCATCTCGCACTCCCCCGTTTCCAATCTGATGGCCGCAGTTTGCGGCGCAATAAAATTTCCTCCAGATTCAGCGGTAGCTGAAAATAGCGCACGCCCACGGCATTGCGCACGGCATTGGCAATGGCCGCCGCTGTCAGCTCCATGGCGGGCTCACCCAGCGATTTGGCGCCCCAGGGGCCGTAACTATCCTTTCCCTCCATGAAGATCGGCACGATCTCGCCAATGTCCTTGCTGGTGGGAATCAGATACTGGTCGAAATTCAATTCCCGAATGAAACCGTCCTGGCTGGAAATCTCCTCCCACAGCCCATAACCTGCCCCCTGGGTGACGCCGCCGTAAACTTGTCCCTGCGCCCCCAGCAGATTGATGACCGTTCCAGGATTATGAACGGCCACCACCCGCTCGACATAAACCTCGCCCGTGGCAATATTCACGCTGACCTCGGCCACCTGGCAGCCATAGACGTAGGTGAAATAGGCCTGGCCCTGGCCCGTGGCTTCCTGCCAATCCACTTTGGGCCCTGGATACCAGCCGATGGCGGCCAGACAAATCCCCTTCTGATAGGCCAAATTGCACAGATCCGCAAATGAAACACGGCGCTGGGGATCGCTCTCAGGCCAAACGGTGCGCTGGCGAAATATCAGTTTCTGCGACGGGTGGAGCTGCCAGTGCTCTCGCAGCAATTGCTCCAGCCGATCCCGAACCATTTCAGCCGCTGCCTTCACGGCGCCGCCACCCATCAAGGTCGAACGGGAGGCAACGGTGGGACCGCTATCGGGCACCAGACCCGTATCTTGCTCTAAGTAAAAAATATCCTCGGCGGCGATGCCCAGCACTTCGGCCGCAATGATGGAAAAGGTGGTGCGCAAGCCCTGGCCGTTCTCCGCCAGGCCCGAAATCAGGTAGGCCGAACCATCGGGTTGCACCGAAAGATAGGCCGCGGCAGCATCGATGCCCTCGGCGCCCAGCGAGCACCCCCGATAGCTCATGGCCAGGCCAATACCTTTTTTGATCGTGTCGCTGGCAGGAAGAAAATCGTTGGGCCGCAACATCAGATGAGTTTCAGCGCCAGAAGCCCGTTGCAGAAGCCAACTGGCCGTCTGTTCCCAATGGTTCGCCTCCCGATATTGTTGCCATTTCGCCGTGAAGTCGGTGGTGGCCACGGCCCGATCCAGAATATCGATCAAATTCACCTCATGATCTTCCAGGCGTTGTCCTGTTGCCGTGATCGAGCCGAGCCGCAGCCCATTGATGCGCCGAATTTCATCGGGCGTCTTGCCCAATTGGATGGCGATCTCGTCGATGAGCGATTCCTGGGCAAAGATGGGCTGGGGCGAGCCGAACCCTCGCATGGCACCCGTGTAGGGATTGTTGGTGTAAACCGCTCGCACATCGGTCCAGACGTGTTCGATCTCGTACGGGCCAGTGGCCTGGACCACGCTGCGCCAGGTGACGAACGGGCTCATGGACGCATACGCCCCGCCATCGGCCAGGATGTCGATCTTCATGGCGTTGATTTTGCCATCCCGATTGAAGCCGACTTTATAGTGCATGATGTAGGGGTGGCGCTTGTAGGATTCGAGGATGGATTCCTCACGGCGATAGCGGATTTTCACGGGGCGCCCTGTCTTCAGCGCCCCGATGGCAGCACGGGCGGCCAGGATATCCATGATGTCATCTTTGCCGCCGAACGAGCCGCCCAATTCGGCCTGTTCCACCCGCACCCGAGTGAGGGGCCAGCCCAGCGCCGCGGCCACAATGCGCCGAGCGGTAAATGGATTCTGAATGCTGCCAATAATTTTCATCTCATCTCGGCCCTGAATGAGATAGGCCAGCACAGCTTCGGGTTCCAGATAGGCGTGTTCGATCCGTGGCGTGGTATAGGTCTGCTCGAGGATGAAATCGCTCCGGGCAAAACCCTGTTCCACGTCGCCCTTGCGCAGCGGATGATGGATGATCAAATTGGTGCCGAGTTCAGGGTGAATGAGCGGGGCGTCGGGGCTCAACGCTTGTTCGGGATCGGTCAGCACGGGCAATGGCTCATAGTCCACCCGAACTTTTTCTCGCAGCGGAAGCAGCGCGGCTTCGGATTCGCCAAGCAGCATCGCCACCACATCGCCTGGGGTCACGATTTTCTCGAAGGCAAAGATCGGCTGATCGGCCTTCACCACGCCGACCTTTTTGGCCCCAGGGATATCGTTGCTATCGCATATAGCCACTACGGCGGGATCGGAGCGAATCGCGGAATAGTCGGCGGCATGAATTTTGGCATGGGCGACTGGCACGCGGACCATCACGCCATACAGTTGATCGGGCAGGCAATAATCATCCGCAAACATCGCCTGGCCAGTGACTTTAGCCCGTGCATCCTGCCGCGGAATGGGCTTGCCAACGAGTGAGAATTTCGTTTTCATAGCAGCGGATTTGATGGTTCAATCGAAGTTATGCTGACATCATCGATCGGAACGATGGAATCTGTCGCTAATTTAAAACGATGATGGCTAAAAATTATATTTTACCATCCATTTCTAAAATGAACAATGGCGATTGCAAGGGATAATTCTTTGCCCATGGAATACACAGAAGGACACGAATAAAAAGTGCTTTCAGCCTTTTCCGTACGTTTCGTGGGGCAATGATTGACAATTCTCCCATTTTAGAATTTCATGTGGACTTTTCACTTGAACCATTCATAAACTTGGCCACAGAGGCACCGAGGTCAAGAGCAACAGATTTTTGGAGGATTTTGAACCAGCTAATTCATCCTATGAAAGATCGAAAAACAATTTTGTGCAATCTGAAAAAATCATCTCTGTGGTCTTTGTGTCTCTGTGGCAATGAATTATTTAGGTGAAATGAAAGGAAAACGCACCACGATGATTCCTTGCCCACGGAATAGTCGGAAGGATACGAATAAAAAGTACTTTCAGTGTTTTTTCCATGTGTTTCGCAAAGTAATTAATGACAATCCTTCCATTTTAGATTTTCAGGTGAAATTTAAACAAAATAGCTCAAAATAACAACACATTTTTCAACCATACGTGCTCAATCTGACATACTAAACTGAAAAATGCAGGAGAAAATTACCTCATGAGCCGCATCAATGACCATGGAAGCTATCCCGTGTGCATTGTATTTCGACTTTCGCATGATTTTTTTGTAAATCCCTTTTTTGTAAGGATCCGGTCTGGGTTCGATCTGCAACTTTGGATCAAAATAAAAATCGCCCTAAGCAGGGCGATAGGTATGTAGCAGTCATCATTGTTTTCTATAAAAAATTTTGCTCAATGAAATTCATTGCCATGCTCCGTAAAAGGCCAAACGAAAAAGCCTGTTGCCAAGGATGGCTAATGAATTCGAATTATGCGAATCGCAACGCGGGTAAGGTTGCACAGTGAGGCGAGCGCGGGAAAATAGGTGCCAACGATCCTTTTAGGCGTTCAAAAAAGGGCCGAGGAAAATCGTCGATGGTAGTTTTTGGTCAGCGGATGTTCATTACCTAAAATTTTAAACAATGACACACAGGCCTTGCGCGCGCCATCATCATCCACTTTTCGATCAATGACAATCGAATCGATCCAAGATTGCAGCGCCGTTTCGAAATCCCGCTGTTTCAACGCCTCGATCCCTTTGCGATATAAGGACCAGGCTTCAGCATGCCCATTGGTCGCATCTTTCCCAATATCTTTGTTGGAATTCATAAGCCGATGCAATACCCGCATGGCATCGACTTGATCAAACATCGGATGCGCTTCATCCACGGCCTCAACCAATTTTATGGCCTTATCTGGATTCTCAAGAAACAGAAGTCGACCCAACATCACTTTGGCATCGAGATTGTTTTCATCTTGGCTCACGGCATATTGCAGCAACTGTTTGGCCCGATGGATATTGCCGAATTCCAGGGCTTCCAGCGCCTGTTGGAGCGCATCTTTCGATTTCGTCGGCAGATTTTCCTCCAACCATTTTATCACGTGGGCTTCGGGCAAGGCACCCACAAACTCCGCAATGATCTGGCCCTGATAGACCATTTTCACCGCCGGAATACTTTGAATGCCAAATTGCATGGCGATATCCGGCTGCGTCTCCGTATCGATCTTCACCAATTTCCAACGGCCATTCGCCTGTCGCGCCAGCTTTTCTAGGATCGGACCTAACATTCGACAAGGCGAACACCATTCCGCCCAAAAATCTACTACCACCGGCTGCTGAAAACTGGGATCCACCACGTCCCGCTTTAAATCCACCATCTTCTGACTCATAATTTCCGCCTTTTAATTCATCAATTTGAGTGTTGATTGTTAGGCAGGAGGATTGGCTGTTAACGATCGTGCCTTCGGCCAAACCTTCGCTGCCATCGCATCATGAATTGCACTTGATAATTCATCATTCATTCAATGAACGAATATTGAATTCATTTGAAGAGCTAAAGTTCCATCTCTTTTCAACACAATGTCAGGCATCTGCATCAAGCAAGATCTCTGAATACATGGCGGTCCCATCAGCGCAAGATCACGTCTCTTTTTTCCCTCTGAATTGCACCCATATCTCTTTAAAAAATTTTTGCCAGGAAAATCATCCGACAATTCCCATGAATCCGAACACCAATGCCTAATATCAATAAGCGAACCTGTGCTTTCGGTGCTTTCCGCATATTTCATCGGTCCGGTTGAAAGGATATCTTCGTTTTCGAACCCTCGAAGGATTTCTGAAATGGAGCCCACCATTTGTTCCTGCCTGATAAAGCTTTCATCATAACCAAGCGGTCAATGATCGGTCGAAAAGCGCTGGGATAAATTTTTTCAAAATAAAGCTTGACTTATAGCAAAGTTATTCGTATATTGGCTACGAGTAAATTTCTCGAGTGACAAAATATATTTTCAATACCTCCAATTCTTAAAGCTGCAACTTTAGATCGTTGGAACTGCCTTCATTTTCAGAAAGCTTCCGTTGGAAGAGAAAATATTTTGCACCGAACCGCCCAGTAAAGTTGGTTGGGCTTTTTTCGAATCCTTGCCGAACTGATAACGAACCACCCCACGCATTCGCCTGGCAAATCGTTTTCGGATGACAAGGCGAACTAACAATTTCTTATTAAGGAGTTTATTATGAACCTCTATGTTGGCAATCTATCGCAACAAGTCACTAATGACGATTTACGTCAAGCATTTGAAAACTATGGTGAGGTCACCTCAGCGAAAGTCATCACCGATAAGTACACCGGCACCAGTCGCGGCTTTGGATTCGTTGAAATGCCCGTCCAGCAAGACGCGCTAACGGCCATGGATGAGCTGAATAGCACGGAACTTAAAGGCAAAACCATCGTCGTCAATGAGGCGCGCGAGCGAACCGAGAAACGTCGCGATAGCAACGCCCCTCATCGGCGCAATAGCACCTGGCAGAATCGCTATTAACATTGACCATCGGCTTCATTTGGCTCGATTTTTGTCTCGATCAAATGATCATTGGACAAAAATCAATGCCATCAGCCTTTATTATCCTTCGCTGAAAACCGAACCAGGCCAAAAAGTTTCGCTTACTTTTTGCGACAATAGATTTCTGCAAAATAGCTCGAAGCCATCCATGAGGATGAATCGCTTGCCGGACAGAAAGCAATCCTTTATTGCTGAACCGAAGGGATCACTACTCCCCGGCTGCTGGATCCGAATGAAGAAATTCTCTATTTTGCAGGGGTCTATTGGCATGAAGGATCGGGTTTGCAACGACGAATGCCAAAAACGATTGGAGCGAGCCATCGCCTTATGGTTTTCGTAAGTCATTTCATTTCGATATGCTGGCACCGTCCAGCATTATGGCCGGATAAAAGCAGAACGAATGACGCATCATTCTCAGGGGGATCGTCCCAGGTACGATGACGTCAATCTCCCGGGTATTTGCGCTGGCTATTTTCAGCGATTGGAATTTACTACCATGGTGATTTCGTCCATTGACGAAACAGACCAGATAACAAAAAACAAACGATAAGCGATTGGAGGAAGTATGGTGATATATGTTGGAAATTTGCCTTATGACATGGAAGAAGATGAATTAATCGAGATGTTTGAGGAGTATGGCGCCGTGAGAAGCGCGAAGATCGTTCGCGACCAGATAACCAATCGATCGCGCGGATATGCTTTTGTCAAAATGGACGATCGGGCTGCGGCCAAAAGAGCGATCGAGGATTGGGATCAGGGCTCCATTGATGATCAAATTATCAAGGTGCAGGAAGCGAAGTTTTCGAATAAGATGGGAAATAAGCCCGAGGGCAAATCAAAAAAGAGAAGCAGCAAACGGATTTAGCTCCGATAAAGAGCCACCTATCCCCTTGCCGCTTCACCTTATTGCCTTAACGCCAACTCCTCATTGCCTGCAATAATGGCAGCCACTCGCGTCTTAATCTGATCCACCCCTTCCATCGCTGTATTGATCATATAACACGGCGCTATTTTAAGCAATTGCTGAAAATAGCGCTTTTGCAGCTCGATCCGATCCATAGAGTGAATTAGCAGATGGGGATTAAAGAACGGCACGCTGTGCATCCCACCGAAGCTACTCTGGGCCCGACCCTCTTCCAGAATCTTCAGCGCTTCATCCGGGGGCAATTTCACAATGGCTGGTGAAATCGGATCTTTGCGGAATAATAATACCCAATGGATTTTGGTCCGCTTTACATGCCGTTCTGGGCCGCCTAACCAATAGGGATCGAGCATGGCGATAGAGATTTTCGATGCCGAGAAACAATATGGCGCGCCCCGATCCAACCGACAGTTATCCTCGCGCTTACATTTCTCATTGCTGCATTCATCCTTCGAGGTCACCACATTTTCGCACTTGCTCAGATCGAATAACGGAACCATCTGAGGGAATTTCTCAACAAAATCGGTGTTAAAAGCGAACTTGCGCTCCACCACATCTGCAATAGCCTCATTGCCAATATAGCGCACCACCACAAAATCATTGGAATGCAGTTTCACCTGCGGCTGTTTGAGCAGCTCGGCAAATTGTTCCATTTTCCCGGTTCCTGGAGGCCCCATGAGCAGCAATCCTTTGCCATGAATATCCACCGATTGCGCTCGCACACTGTGCAAATTATATAATCGTTCGGTAATATCGGCCACCATTCCTAGGGCCAGGCTTCGAAGTTGCGGATAAAACGCGGATTTAAAATAAAAAGCAGTTCTGGATTCGGGATTATAAAAAGCCCGGGGCTCGCGGCCAGTGATCCAGTTCACCGCATAAATAATCGCATGCGGCTCTAAATCGGTTTCCAATTGCGCTGGATAGAAATTTTCCACCCAGAAATCGTACAGATGCGGGCTGTTGGTGCGCAATTGAATCACGATCCCAGCAATATTCACATTCCACTCATAATAACCCTCGAAGGTCATGAACGCTTCGGATTCTGCCATCAAAGCATTGCGCATCTCCAGGCTGATATTGGGCTCGACTTCGACGAACGTCTTGCGCTTGGTAACCGTATTGTTGAGCGGCTTGCGCTCCGCCTTTTTGACCGGCACCAGCCGAGCTATGGCCTCGGTGATCCGATCCATCGCCTTTTCGATGTTCTCCATGGAATTGGCGTAAGAAAAACGGATGAACTTATCATCCCCAAAAGCATCGCCGGGCACCAGCGCCACTTTCGCTTCTTTCAAGAGATAATAGGCCAGACCATTGGAATTGCGGATGGGAGTTCCCTCATAGGCATAATCGTAGTACGCAGAAAAATTTGGGAACAGGTAAAAGGCGCCTTGCGATTTATAGCATGATACCTTGGGAATCTGGGTGAGCCGATAATGCATATAATTTCGCCGGCGCTGGAATTCCGAGACCATTTTATTGATCTCATTTTGCGGTCCGCCAAATGCCTCCACACAGGCCTTTTGCGAAATGCTGCATGCATTGGACGTGCTATGGCTCTGCACCTTATCCATGGCGGCAATGATCTCTTTTGGACCAGCCGCATAACCAATGCGCCAGCCGGTCATCGCATAGGCCTTGGATGCCCCATTGATCACCACCGTCTGGCGCCGGATCTTCTCGCCCAACGCCGCCATGCTAAAAAAACGAAAACCGTCATAAACCAACTTATCATAAATCTCGTCCGAAATGATCAAAAGCCCCTCATCCACCGCAATCTCCGCCAGCTCTTCCAATTCCTCTCGTGAATAAACCGTGCCAGTAGGATTGCAGGGATTATTGATAATCAACGCCTTGGTGCGGGAATTGATGGCTCGGCTCAGATCTTTTGGCGTCAATTTGAAGCCATTTTCCTCACGAGTAGGAACGATCACCGGGGTTCCCTTGGCCAAATTCACAATCTCTGGATAAGATACCCAATAGGGCGCTGGAATGATGGCCTCATCTCCAGGATTGAAAATCGCCATGGCTAAATTATACAGGCTGTTCTTGCCACCGCTGGAAATGATGATCTCATCCTTCTCATATTGGACACCGTGATCGTTATAAATCCGCTTGATGATCGCCTCTTTGAGCGCGGGCATTCCAGAATTGGCTGTATATTTCGTAAAATTGTTTTCAATCGCTTGCTTGCCAGCTTCTTTCACATTATCTGGCGTGGCAAAATCTGGCTCACCGACGCTCAAATCAATCACATCGATTCCCTCCGCCCGCATCGCCTGAGCCTTGGCATTTATTCGCAACGTCGGAGAATACGCAATTTCATGGATTCGATCTGCTATCATAATTCCTTCTTGATTTCAGATGTTAAAATTCGGACTTCAAAATTAAAAAGAATTACAACAGACAATTTACCTTATTCTCAGTGATAGGGCAGCCGCGAATGACCCGATCTTAAAATTTCGCCATACGATGCTTTTCGTTTTTTATCGGAACTTTTCTGTTTCATCTCTGCCATTTGGCCAACGATTTTTCCCGGGCCCCATCACTGCTCACTGATCACTGACCACTGATCACTGATCACTGTTCACTGACCACTGTCCACTGAAAAACACCCACTATTTGCCCTCTGCTTTTTGTCCTGGCAGTTTCTCTAATAACTTTTTCAGATCTATTCCGCTGAGTGATTCCACCACGGTTGGCAATTGCGCCAGAACCTGGGCGACCTGCTCCGTGATCTTTGATACACCAACCGATCCGTCGCCTCCGCCAACCATAATGATTTTATCGATCTTCGATAGCGGCTCAGACACTGCTCGGGCCAATTCGGGCAGAGCATCGATAATCATCTTATAGACAGCCGCTTCATTATAATCCTTCCAGGATTCCGCTTTTTGTTTCATCGCCTCTGCCTCCGCAGCACCCCGCGCCTTGATCAGCTCGGCTTCCGTCAAACCTTCCAGCTTCTGAGCTTCGGCTCGAGCTCTCGCTTCCGCCTGAATGCGATAGCTCTCGGCCTCGGCTTCGGCCTGCACTTGATACTTTTTAGCATCCGCTGCCTTTTTCACAGAAGCCTCCAGCTCCTTCTCTTTCCGCAGAATCTCCATCTCTTCGATCTTGATGGCCTGTTCCTTTTCGATCAATTTCACCTGGGACTCTTCTTTTTTGATCTGCTGAGCAATACGATATTTTTCTAAATCATAAGCAAGATCGGCTAACGCCCGCTTCTGATTGATATCCGCCTGGAATTGCGCCCGTTGCGCTTCAAAATCGCGATTGGCCTTGGCAATCTCGATTTCTGCTTTCAACTTGGCAATATCACCATCTTTTCTGGCCTGCGCCGCTTTAATAGATGCCTCTTTATCCGTCTCCGCCTGGGCAATGGCCGCATTCATTTTTACCTGCGCAATCTGCGGCTGCCCCAACGCCGCCAGATATCCTTGCGTATCGCTAATGTCCTTCAAGGCAAATGATAGAATCTCTAATCCCATTCGTGCAAAATCCTTCTGAGATTCCTGAATCACCCGGGCAGCAAACTTTTCACGATTCTGATAAATCTCCTCCACTGTCATCGCCCCCAAAACCGCTCGCATATAGCCTTCCAGCACGCTATACGAGACATCCTTAATCCCCTGAGCACCGCTGCTCAAAAATTGCTCCGCCGCTTTGCGCACCGCACTCTCTTCGCTGCTGATCTTCACCTGGGCCGTCGCCTCGGCAATAATATGAACCCCCTGAGCCGTCAGCACCTCGGGAGTCTTAATATTGAGCGTGTAAATCTCCAGCGGCAGTACCTGGACTTGCTCAATAAATGGCTTCACAAAGGTACCGCCACCAATACTTATTCGATAACCAATCTTCCTGACCGTGCCATCGGGATCGGTTACTTTGCGCATCCGTCCACCGGAAATGATCAGCACTTCATTCGGCCCAACCTTTCGATATTGCTTCGCCAATGCGAGAATCACCAGAATCAACAAGACAACGATTGCGCCGATGATAATTAGCCAATTCACGATCGATACCATGAGACCCTCCTTGGTGCTCCAAATTATGCATCTCAAAATAAATTTGAATTTGTTTATTAATATTGCTTTGTCACATTAAACGCAACCACAAAATTTTCGGTACTCGAGCCTCTTAACATCCTCCGAAAGCCCCCGCCAACTGGCGGGGGGATTTGTTATAGCTCTCCTTTGAAGGGAGCCAGGGGAATGTAATTTACTCCAAACAAGAATGATTATGTTATTAAAACGAAATAGTGTTAAAAAAGAATGCCAAATATAGAGAAAATTATAGTATTTTGCAATAGATTTTTTGACTATTTCTGCTTTAACTGATATGCCCCCTTCGAAAGGTTCGAATGTTCGGAAGGTCTCCTGGCATACACGAAAAATAATCCTTGACTTTCGCCGCCAATTTGGTTATTTTTTTCCTCGATTCCATAAGCGGATCGAACCGATTGCGTCCATCGAATACCATATAATTCTGATTTTCGGTTACGATCATGCTATTCATCCTGAAAGCATTCGATTTCATCTAAAGGTTCTTGGCTCAGCTTATTCATAAACCAGATTTATTCTAAATTTCTGAAATGAACTTTGTCAACGGAAATTGCAAGCTCTTGGGCTACGAAAAATACGGAATGCCTCGAGATTTAAATCATAAAAAGCACTTTTAGGTGATTTCCGCGTGTTTGTTGGGGCAATTTTTGATCATCATTTTCATTTTAGAATTTCAGGTTTATTTAGATTAAGCGAGTTGGCTCGATTCGTTAGCTCATAATGGATGTTCAGCGGATCTTCAAAAGAATTCATCATCGCTCTTCTGATAGATAAAAAATGATTTCAAAAATTAGTCCATGTCCTGTTATCTATCGGAGATCGTATTCGGCATCTCTATCATCCAACTGAGCAGTGGCGTGGAATTGGCTTTTGTGACAAGTGCATCTTGAACCGCTATTTGAAACCTCATACGGAAAGGGACATTCATGCATGGTCTGGAAAAGCTGTTGAGCGACATAAGCAACTGGGTCTGGGGCACTCCCCTTTTGGTGCTTCTGTTCGGAACCCATCTGTTTCTCACCATTCGATTGCGCTTTATTCAGCGCTATATTGGCAAGGCGATCAAGCTATCGTTTCAACGTCAGACCGAGGGCGCTGGTGATGTCAGCCATTTCGGCGCGCTGACCACTGCTCTTGCCGCAACCATCGGCACGGGGAATATTGTGGGTGTAGCAACAGCTATCGCGGCTGGCGGCCCTGGCGCTGTGCTGTGGACTTGGCTCACTGGGGTGTTCGGCATCGCCACGAAATATGCCGAGGCCGTGCTCTCCGTCAAATATCGGATCACGACGCCTTCAGGTCAAATGGCAGGCGGTCCAATGTATGTGCTGGAACGAATTAGAATAGGCACAACCGTAATAACCAAAAGCCCAACTGGTGCTCTGACGCATGAGGCGGAACGATGGCTGAGTATGAAATGGCTCGGCATCATCTTCGCCGCCCTCACCGCGGTCACCGCCTTTGGAATCGGCAATATGGTCCAAGCCAACTCCATCGCATCCATGGTTACGGAAACCATAAAAGGCTCAACCTGGCTGACGAACGAGTTCCCCTGGCTGGTTCAATATGCCCCCTGGATCACTGGCATCCTGATGACCGCGCTTACGGCAGTAGTCATCCTGGGTGGCATTAAATCTATTGCCCATGTCTGCGAAGCGCTGGTTCCGTTTATGGCTGTTTTTTACATGCTTGGCTGCATCATTTTATTGGTCATGGGCGCTCAGAACCTCTCCCATACGATCAAACTGATTTTCACTAGCGCCTTCACTGGACATGCCGCGATAGGCGGATTTATTGGCGCTGGCGTTCGAGAAGCGATCCGCTACGGCATTGCACGGGGACTTTTTTCCAACGAATCAGGATTGGGCAGCGCGCCGATTGTGGCCGCGGCCGCCCAGACCAAAAATCCCGTGCGCCAGGCGCTGGTCTCCTCCACCGGCACGTTCTGGGACACGGTGGTCGTCTGCGCCATGACAGGATTGGTGCTGGTGAATTCAAAGGAATGGCTGAACGGGCTTTCTGGCGCCGCGCTCACCAAAGCCGCCTTCTCCGATATCCCCATTGTCGGCCCCATCGTTTTGACCATCGGATTGCTCACATTTGTCTTTTCCACCATCCTCGGCTGGTCCTATTACGGCGAAAAAGCCGCCGAATACCTGTTCGGCACCCCCATCATTCGTCCCTATCGCGTGGTTTGGGTGATTATGGTCATGGTCGGCTCTGTCGCCACCATGCCCGCCGTCTGGTCGTTCGCCGATATTGCCAACGGCCTGATGGCGATTCCCAATTTGATCTCGCTGCTATTGTTGAGCGGGGTGATTGTAGCGGAGACGAAAAAATTTTTGTGGAGCGGTAATCTGGATAAATATGCGGATTAGGCCATTGGGAAATCAGGTAACTGGGGGAATTGGGTGATTCGGCTTTCTTCATGGGATTGTTAACTGATAGGGGAATGATTTTTTTTATTCTCCCACAGAATTGGATTGCCACTGAAATGAACAACCAATAGAATTTATTTCTGTGGGAGTTTCTTTTCTCGCCTCAAGTAACTTTTGCACTTCTTATTCATTGCGGGTAAATTTAATTTGCAAACTGCTGATTGGCTACCCATCAAGGCTCGATCAATTTAAATTATTGTTACAACGCAAAATTTTATTGGAATTATTTGCTGAATTCATTAATTTCAGTCTGCTATTATTCCCAATTGATTCGTGGTCGCTACGAAGCTTTGTCGCTTAATCTGAATGAAATTGCACTTGCGCAGCCTTGACCGACATTCTGTGAGAAGTGCCAGACCTGCAAACTGAACCTGAAATCGACCGAGCAACATCCCCCAATGCCGCTCAATTACACGCCATCCACACCACCGACTGCCCCCTGCTGATCATCGCTGGTCCTGGCTCGAGAATGACCTTTGCCCTTGTGGAAGGGACGTTTGAAATGATTGCTAAGAAAAAAATCCCGCCTGAATCTATACTCATTTCGACATTTGCTGAAAAGACAGCCAGGGAGATCATCAACATTAAATATGACGCCCAACCTGATCTTGCTGATACTCCATCTTACCAGAGCCATCAGAAGCGGTTGGAAACGTATGCCCACATCGTGGAAGAACGGCATGGCTTGAATGTCTCCCAGATGCATCTCTATTACACAGGCGAAACCAATGGCAATCCATTGATCACCTTTGAAAAGAACCAGCGCCAAATCGATGAAACCATGCTGGAGTTCGATGACATTATCCAGCGGATCAGGTGCAAGGATTTTCGGATTTCCCAGCGACCGAAGCGGGTCTGTAAAAATTGTGATTTGAGGTTTTATTGTGATTTTAAGGGGTGTAATAAACAAAATTAATAAGAGCATTGCACGAAGATAGCTAAATTTTATGATAGGAGATTAAAGATGAATAATGATAAAATTGAAAATACCCTTACGAATTTAAACTCAACTCAAGTAGAGAAAGAAAATCCGATAGAAAAACTTCTTGAGAATCAAATATTAATTGGTGGAGAGGATATATTAAAAATACAGATGAAACCCATTATTGATGCAAGCTCAAACGAAAACGAAAAGGAAAAGCAAAAGAAAGCCAAAACAAAGTTTCAAGAAATTTTAAAAGAGATGCGCATAAGGATTGGCACACTTCTTAAAACTGACAATGTTTCATTCTTGTTAGGTGCAGGGACTTCAATAAATGCTGGTGGCATTTCTATTGCTAAACTACCTATAGAAATTGAAAAATCATTGCTTGAAAAAGGGATTGTTAATGACAAACCTGAAGAATGGCTAAATTTATTCTATCATATTGTTTTAGGCTTAGGTATTGATTTTGCTCCAAGCGATCTCTTTGAAAGGAAAAAACTGCTATTTGATAACAATGGAACGCCCGTTGAAATTCCTATTAATTTAGAGGAGCTTTTGACAAATTTGATTACTTGGAAAGCAGCAATGAATACTGATAGAATCGAGATCTGTTTAAAAAATGACACCGCTCATGTAATTTCAAAATTTAATTTGGAGATGCTTATTAAAAATCTTATTGAGGCACTTATTGAGGCATGTAAGCTTCCCAAAAAAGACCCCCAAAAGGACAAGGAATCACCAATTCAACATCATCGAAAAATGCTTAAAAAAATATTAACTCGTCCGCTTAATTTGAAACGTGTTAATATATTCACGCTAAATTACGACACACTTATTGAACAAGCTGCTGATTCAGAAGGAATAGTCTTGGTAGATGGTTTTGTCGGAGCTCTTTGCAAAGTATTTCGTCCCGAGTCATTCGATCAGGATTTTTATTTCCCTGCTCAAACGACAGAGGGATATGTGCATCGCTTGGATCGTGTCATACACTTATATAAATTGCATGGCTCAATAACGTGGCATAGAACCGAGCCCAATTGGGAGAATCCTTATGGATTATTTGCCTCAGAAGCTATAAAGCATGCAGAAAATGATGAAGTTATTATATATCCTACTCCCTTAAAATATGGTCAAGCGCTTGGGCTTCCTTATTCAGAATTGTTCAGGCGATTTGCCAATGCAATCGTTCAACCTCAATCAGTGTTATTTGCCATTGGGTATGGATTTGGAGATGAACACGTAAATATGATAATCCATCAGGCATTAGCAATTCCAAGCTTTACATTGGTAATTATTGATCCAGCCCCTCGAAGCACATTTGTCACGAAATTAATAGAACAGAACGATCAAAGAGTCTGGTTGATTAGCGGCTGGGATATAGCTGATTTTAATAAGTTCGTCGATTTATTATTGCCAGATTTGCGTGAAGAAGAAATTCTCAAAAAAATAATGGATACCTACAAAGCCACAAGCATTATATCACCAGAAACTTTAATTCCAAATAGAGAATAACTCATGAAAAGCGATTTTGAAATTGGTCGTGTCGTGGCTATCGATACATCTCAGGTTACAATTGAACTAAATCCAGATCTTAAAGCAATGACGCGATCGACTTACGAGACGACAATAGAAGTAGGTCGAATAAACTCATACGTCATTATTCCCATAGGTGCTCGAAGAATTGTCGCAATGGTAACCCGTGTTGTCATGACCGAAGAAGCCGAATTGCACACCGATAAAACCATGGTTTCCCTCCCTTCGGCTCGTCGATTAATGAAAGCAACCATGATTGGGACTATTGATGATAAAAAATTCAATCAGGGCATCAGCTTGTTTCCTGTTTTAGACACTCCAGTTTTGGTAGCAACAAAGGATGATTTGGAAGCTATCTTTGGTGTAAAGAAGTCAGATGCAAATGGACCAGATGCTGAGGAACCTGGCTATTGTATAACTATTGGTAAATCGGTAGTTTTTCCTGATTATAACGTAAAAATCAATCCCGATGTCTTTTTTGGCAAGCACGCTGCTGTGATTGGAAGCACAGGTTCTGGGAAATCTTGCTCCATTGCTACTTTAATACAATCGATTTTTGACTGTCCAGAAATTAAAAATACAACTATCATAATTTTGGATACAAACGGCGAATATCGTACAGCTTTCCAATCGCAAAATGCTAATAAGGACTGGAAAGATGTTAATGAAAAATTTCGCTGTTTATATATTCCAACAGATCCAAATTTGCCTAATGAGCGCTTAGTAATCCCTTATTGGTTCATGAATTGTGATGATTTTCTCAGGCTTTTTCAAGTTCGAGCTGCAAGACAAACTCAATTACCAGTTTTGATTGAAGTACTTCGACAAGCTCGAAATAAAAATGATGGGACTAATCTATCAGTTGATGATTTAGCATATTTCCCAAAAGAATATTTTAAACGTGATTGCCTTGAACAAGTGGCGGAATCATTTGGGCGTAATACAAAAGATTATTTAGGTACTTTGTTTCTTAGAATATCAAGATTATTAGCCGATAGGAGATTTGAATTCCTTTTTGGCCCTACAAAAAATATTGAATTGCCCGAACCAACTCACTGTTTAGCTGCTTTTTTGCGAGATATTTTGGGGCTTTCTTCTAATGCTTCGGAATTATCGCCAGAAGATAAAATACAAAAAGGGACTTTTCCTTTTTATGACCGTCAAAGAACAACAGATGGAAATTCTCATAATGTGATAATCATAGACCTAAGCCTTTTAGCAAGTGAAGTGCTTGAAAATGTCACTGCTTTAATCGGAAGGCTCATTTTAGAATTTTTACAAAGAGTTTCTGAAACTGAACTCAGTGGAATTAACAGGGGAGAATTTCCCGTAGTCTTGGTTCTGGAGGAAGCACAAAATTATATTCATGTATCGAGAGGCCAGGATGGTGAATCGATATCGAGGGAGGTTTTTGAAAGGATTGCCCGTGAAGGACGCAAATTTGGTTTGGGCTTAGTTGTAGCATCACAGCGTCCAAGCGAATTGTCAAAAACAGTACTATCTCAATGCAATAGCTTTATTGTACATCGCTTGCAAAACCCAGAAGACCTTCGATATTTTAGAGAGATTGTGCCTGGAATTTATAATCAATTGCTCGACCAATTGCCAGCACTTGCTCCACGACATGCTCTTGTTTTAGGTGAAGCAGTAAATGCTCCAGCATTGGTTTATATGAGAGAAGCGAATCCAATACCACAAAGTAAGGATCCAAAATTTTATAAGCAATGGATTTCAGAATCGCCAAAGATTCCAAATGTTGAAAAGGTATGTGCCAAATGGGAAGGAAAATCTGAAAATGATGCAACGGATACAAACAACTCATCCAATAAATAATCATCCCCAAATTATTCCACTATTTTTGGGACATCGAGGATAAAATCATAACTGAGGAAGAAGAGGTGGAACTGGCAAAACCACCAGAGCGAGGATTTTATCCCTGGCGTGTCAAAAAAGAGCTGCTGGTGGTGGATAATGAGCAGGCAATTCGAGAATTTGCTGGAAAAAGCTTTCATCTGGATAATTACTGTTTTGCCTCTGGCTCGGAGAAGAGATTCTTTCTCGATCTATTAAAACGGGACGGCGTAACCAGGCTCTACTTCACAGGCATGCTCACCCACGGCGAATCTGATTTTTTCATCAGCTATATCGATCCCATCAGCCAAACAGTCCGCAAATATTATCCTGATTTCTTGATGCAAAACCAGAACGGAACCTGGACCATGATCGAAATCAAGGGCGATTATATGATCGACGATGCAGTGACCGCAGCGAAAGAAAAATATGCACTGGAAATGGGTTTTGTGAATAAAATGGAATATCGGTTGCTGGAGGCGAGCCTTACGGGTAATGGGCAGATTTTGATGTAAAATGCGATGAAGATTTATTTCAAAAGTTACTTGATAATAAAAATAATTTTTATTACATTTAGATTGAATCAGCAGCCATTGAAATCATCATATCGGTCAACCTTATTATGCTATTGCCCAGCGCTTTTTGCACTTTTGTACAAGAATTCGGTTATCACAAAATACCAGTCCATAACTCACGGGTTGCGGCTTGACCGTGCTGGGTTATTTAAAAGCAGTTTAACAATAGCACTTGCTTTGTTATATTTGTCAGAGTGAGATTCAATTTGAAAGGACAATGATATGAAGGGGAATAAACGAAAATTGTATCATTTCACTGTGCTCATCGAAAAAGATGAGGATGGTTTTTATGTGGCAACGGTACCCGCATTGAAAAGCTGTTATACCCAGGCAAAAACACTGGAGGAACTTTACCCACGAATCAAAGAAGTGATTGCGCTCTGTCTTGAAGAGCAGCAGCCGCAATTGATGCAGTTTATTGGCATACAACAGGTCGAATTTGCTGTTTAAGAGGTTAGCAATATGCCAAAACTACCCATGATAACAGCAAAAACAATCATCCAATTTTTAACTCACCTCGGTTTTGAATTGGTCAGACAGAAGAGAAGCCATAAATTTTTCAGGCATCCCGAGGGTCGCACCGCTACAGTGCCCGATCATCCTGGTGAAAATTTAGGACGAGGCATCCTGCGCAAGATATTAAATGACATCGAAGTTACTAGAGAAGATTTTTTAAACTGGCTATCAAAATAGACCTCATCTATCCCTTCAGCCATACCGTCTGCAAATATTATCCTGATTTTTAGAGGGTGAGATAAAAAGCCTGCGCCGTTATTAATTTTTTGAGCTACTGCAAATGCTAACGCCTGAAGAATTGATTAATTTAAGTTAGAAAATAAATCTTATTGAAAGGACATGATGGCGGCTATCATCTATTTGGTCTCACATCAAAGAATTGTTATTCGAAAGCAGTAGCTATTAACGAACCCTGACGAACCTTCAGGGTAATATTTTATCTGTAAAATTTCATTGCCTATATAAATAATTCCTGAGGGGTATTTTGATCATGTCGGTTAAGAGCAGCCGTATGAACCTTTGCTTAATTGTATTAAATGTCAGAGATGTTATTTTGAGGTGAGAATAACCAGACTGCTGGATTTTGAATTTACGCTATTTGCAATTAGCGAGTATCTGACAATAAGCTGCGCCACTCATTTGATCCCAGATCCTCAAGTTGCCAACAAGTTAGGCTCTAAATTTGAGAGTCGTATTGCCATGGCGTTCATCCCCATCCTGAAAAGGAAAGACGCATGGTGAGTAAATCTATCAGTTAGATTTTTTTAGTAGCAATAGCTCTTAGCTGATGCGCTATTAATAGCGCATTGCCATTAATATTTTTGCTTCCAGCAAAAAGGACTTTTTGTAGGTATTATATAGTTAAGCAGATTATTCATATTCACCAGTAAATACGGGTCATTTCAAGTGAATTGCGAAATCTGGTTATCAAACGGACTATTCTTAAAATTACAGATTCCTCGCTGGGCTTCGCTTCGTTCGGTATAATAGAAATCAGCTCAAGCAGAAAGTAGCCACTACATGACAAAGTTTCAGTTGGCCATTGCTAAATCGAAGAGCTTATCTTGAGGAAAATATGAAATTAATATCCTGGTTTTTAATGCTGTTGCATTCTTTTTTATGCATGGTTAGTTGTCGCCAATCGTATGAGCGCCAACCAGAGAAACTGCCTTATCGTTTTCAAAACCTGCAGAGCCTGATCGAGGACGATATTGTTCTGGCGGACCTGAATAGTGACGGTTTTACAGAAATAGTTGCAATTTGTAGTTCTAAAGCGATTACTAAATCGTTAATTGGATCATTTATCAAGCTTTCGACTTTTGAACATAATGTAATCGAGCAGGTCAATTATTCCGGCAAAATTATCAGGGAGGTCACAATACTGGATTACGATGGTGATGGGTCGCAGGAAATATTTATCCCCTTTGTGCAAAATGATTCTTTATTTGTCAGCGCGGTCAATGACAGAGGCGAGAAGCTGTTTCACTTTTTCTTAATTAATGGCCAATCGAGGATTGATAAAGATGGAAGCATTTTTAAATGGTATCCTGTAGTGTGGAATTTTTATGTTCAAGATTTAAACAATGATGGGGAACGTGAATTGATTACGGTGATCACCACTTATTATGCCAGACAGCCGCGAGGTCTTCTTGTTCATTCTCTGCCGCAAGGCAGATTGCTTGGAAAACAGTTGATCGGTTGCTCTCCTCGCGACAATTTTTTAGATGACTTTGATAGGGATGGCCATGCCGAAATTTTATGCTCGGGTACGGCACCTAATAATGGCGCCAATGATGGTGGTTTCGATGACGCCCATAGTTATCTTATCACTTTTAATTTAGTGCCCAGGCCGGCGGTTACCAAAAGCAAACAGGTCGGGGATAAATTTTTCAACTATAGCCTGTTTTATGAGGATGTGGATGCCGATGGTCAAAAAGAACTCATCGCCTATACAGAAACATTAGCCCAGGCGCCAACCTCGCCTCCCAAAATCATGGAGTTAAATCCTGTGACCTTTGACGAGATTAATAGGCGCGAATTCAGTAAATCTATAACTATCGCTTGCCTTGGTAACCTGGACTATAATGCAAAACTGGAGATTGTGGGACTTTTGGCTCAGAAAGATATTGTCGTTTTGAACAGCAATTTCGCAGAAATAAACCGACACTCATTTCCATTCCCAATAAATAATCTGTGGATTTTGCCTGATCTGGATAATGATGGCCGTCATGAAGTAATGATTTCTTCCAATGAGGGCAGTTTTTTATTGAATGCAGAATTAGAAACCATTGCCTGCTTTCCGCAATTGCACTATGCAGGCGTATTGCGTCGTGGACTGTCCCTGCCCCCGTTGCTGTTAATGAGAGCCAGTGATCAATATTTGGTGGTACAGTTAGCAAAAAATCATTTTTATTTAATCCGGCGCTTTTATCCTATCATGCTCTATGTGATTGGTTGTTGCTTTTTTCTCCTGCTAACGCACCTTTATACCAAACTCTTTCGCGAGAATCGATTATTAAAACATATACAAAGGCTGACCATCGATAGTGATCTGCGCGGCTTTTTATTGTTCGATTCAAGACAGCAAATCAGGATGATGAACAATACACTAAGAAGGTGGTTGGGATTGAATGGAAGCCATAAAGCACGCCACTTACGAGTGTTGGATGTATTTTCCCACTGCCCGGAGATGCTGTCGTTTTTCAACGATAATCTATATCAGCCGGCTCAACGTCATGAAAAGATAATGCAATTAAGCTTTAATGGACATCGACGAAATATTAAAGCAATAATGGATCCTCTGCCAGTCAAAGTCCACAAGAAACCATTCTGGCTAGTTGCGATAATAGATCAATCGGCAAATGATGAATTATTGCAGGCTAAGACATGGTGTAAAATGGCGCAAAAAACGGCCCATGATATTAAGAATCCCCTAAGTGCGATTATGTTGACGCTGCAACGATTGCAAATGTTCACTCAGGAACAAGTAGGAAAGCAGGCAGAAGTATTTGAACCATATTTTGCCAGAATCATCGAGCGCATCGAATCCCTGAGACGAATCTCGAAAAATTTTATGAAATTTGTCAATCTGGAAACCCTGAATTTGACCTGTACCAGCATTAATGAATTTCTGGCAGACGGTATAAAAATGATCCGACAGGGATTACCCCCGGATATTCAGCTTGATTTAAAAACAACTGCTGAAAACCCAATGGTAAGAATCGATCAGGAGGCCATGAGCTCGGTGCTGGAGAATTTGATCTCCAACGCCATTAATGCCATGCCTCAGGGTGGCAAGATCAGCATTACCACTCAATTTTTGCATGGGCTGATGCTGCCAGGATCGAGTAATCAACCTCAAAATTATCTATTGATCGAAGTGCTGGATACAGGGATTGGCATGTCTGACACTGTTCGTGAACATCTCTTTGAGCCTAATTTTACAACGAGCGAGAACGGCAATGGTCTGGGATTGGCGTACGTTAAAAAAACAATTGATGACCATCGAGGTTATATTGAGGTCGAAAGTGAGCCTGGTGCGGGGACAGCCTTCAGTATTTACCTTCCTGTAGTCTAAGGCTTCAGTTTTTTGGCATAGAGATTGCGATTGGGATGGAAGATTAGATATTTCAAAATGAGTGCTGGCATGAATTTTGAAGATTAGGGGCAGTTATTAGTTTGCAATCACCAGTCATCAGTCATCAGTTATCAGTTTTAAGTAAAGAGAAGAGCATGAGCCTCACTACAAATTCGATTTTAAAAAAAATATAGCTCAGGGCATCTTGTGAAGCATTCTAAAGAAGCTAGCGATGCGTTTCAATTGTGCAACCATATTAATCGTCGATGATGATCTGTGCGTGCGTACAAGTCTGCGTGAGATACTCAATGACAATGGGTATCTCATCTATGAGGCGGCTGATGGCAAGACGGCACTGGATATTTTGGATAAACAGACAGTAGATTTGATCCTGCTGGATCTGGAATTACCCCGTATCAATGGCATGGATGTTTTGAGAAAAGTGGCAACTCAATTCCCAGAGATCGGTGTTATTATTATCAGTGGTAAGGGGACAATCCAGCAGGCGGTCGAGGCGACCAAATTAGGGGCGTATGATTTTCTGGAAAAACCGCTCGAAGCCCAGCGCACGATATTGACGGTACGACATGCAGTAGAGAAACTGTTTCTGGTCCGGCAACAGGTACAACAGATTGAAGAAGCGAAAGCACGATATCAAATGGTGGGTGCAAGTCCTGTCATGCAGAAGATCTACCACTTGATTGATAAAGCTGCTGCCAGCCAGAGTAAGGTGTTAATTCTGGGCGAGAGTGGTTCTGGTAAGGAAATGATCGCTCGGGCAATTCACAACAATAGCAAGGGGTTGGTTGGACCTTTTGTCGCGGTCAATTGTGCGAATATTCCGGAAAACCTGATTGAAAGCGAGCTCTTTGGTCATCAGAAAGGTGCCTTCACAGGTGCCTATACCACGCATCGCGGCAAGTTCGAGCAAGCCAATGGCGGCACCCTCTTCCTTGATGAAATATGCGATACCAGCCTCATGATGCAGGCGAAAATACTGCGTGTGTTAGAGGATGGATTCATTGAGCGCGTGGGGGGCGAAATACCAATTCATACCAATGCCCGGATAATCGCCGCAACCAATAAAAATATCGAAGCGGAAATGATAGAAGGGAATTTCCGCCAAGATCTCTATTATCGCTTGAATGTAATCACTATCGATGTCCCACCATTAAGAGAGCGGCGAGAAGATATTCCTCTTCTCATCGATTTTTTTCTAAATAGATACTGCCAGGAGAAGCGCTGGGAGGCTAAGAAATTAGACCGCGGCGCTTTGGCCATCCTTGTCGAATATGACTGGCCTGGCAATATCCGACAATTGCGCAATGTCATCGAGCGATTGATTGTCTTAAGTGACGGTGAAACTATTACTGCCGCAGAGGTCAAATTGGCGCTCCGCAAAAATCCAGCCTCTTCACAGGAGGCCCATCTGAAAACTCTTCATGAAGCCCGCGAACAATTTGAGCGCGAATTCATCCTCAAAACCCTTATCACTAACGACTGGAAAATCATGGAAACTGCGGCGGCTTTAGGGATCGAACGCAGCCATTTGTGGAAGAAGATGAAGCGCTATGGAATTGAGCGAGTCGCATGATTATTAATCATGCTGGCGAATAGAAAAAGATTATAAAGCTCAATGCCCAGAAGGTCGAACCCAGGCGGTTGCAGTGTGCGCCCCATCCTGTGTGTTGTGCTTCATGTCACTCGCCTTCCATTCTACAGTGCTACTCTACCAACCTATCTCTCTTTCGCCTAACATTTCTTGGATTCAAATGGGCAACATTTGACGGTATGTCATGTTGCAAAAAGAAAACGTATCCATTTCGCATACAAAAATATAATCTCCAGAAATTCTAATATCTATGCATGATTGAGCTGAAATGGTGACTTTCAATTGGTATGGCATTAAATTTGACTCTTATTATACTGAATCTTTTTAGTGACGCTAATATGAGTATTCGATGGAAAGTTGGATATGGAATATCAGCAAAAGCTAATCTATATTTCAGCGCTAATAATTGCAGGTGCGGCCATTGTTATCGGGCTTCAAAAATATGAATCGTCATCAAGAGAAGCCTATGTCAACGCGCTCAAGTTAGATTTATTGGACCTTGCCGCCAGAGCACAGCTCTATTATGCGAAGCCGAAGTGTTTTGAAGGCGGGGGAAAATCTTTTTCTGGACTCACAACGGATAGCAACGGTCTAAAAAAATTGTTTGTAGAGCCCGAGAATATAAATGGCTCCTTCAAAATTATCCCTTCTGGCCATGATGAGTTTATCTTCATCCAGGCGATTGGAAACGATGATTACGATGGCGATGGCCAGAATATCACCATCGAGGCTAAGGTTTATCCTGATAAAGTGGAAACTGTAATTGTCAATTATTAAATGGACTTTGGCAATTTTAAAAAACATCTAATTCTACTTAATCTGATTATACGACATATCATTCTGACTCCCGACGCTTTTTGTCGGGACGTAGAATCTTCAATATCCAGATTTAGTTTGGTTACAGATTCTTCGCTGCGCTCAGAATGACAGATACTCCAGATAGAAATTTAATCTCACGAAGTCGCACTCAGCATGGGATGTTATGCTGAGTCCACCAAAACGTATCGAAAAATCTAGAAAAGGATTAAAAAATTCTTCGTTATCTCAGAATAACAATTTTCTAAATTTGCCAAAGTTTAGCCAGTAATTTTTATTTTGACGCTGAACGAGGATTGGTTTATTTCTTCTCCTTTGCGTCTCTGCGCATCAGCGGTTTGAGAACAATTAAAAATTATTTCAATTTACCACACGCCTGGATAAAATCCCCAGCACTATGAACGTACCCAAACATCAAACTCGTCCGCCACAATGCTTCTTGCTTGTGCAATTCACCCACCGCCGATTCTTTATTTTCGACCGCCATGACGGCCTCTTTGATGCAGGAACAACGATAGCCCAAGCGGGACATATCGACCATGCCGCAGGGCGAAAACCAGAGACACCAATTAAGGGCGAATCCGATGTAGATCAAATTCCAGATCCTCTGCTGGCGCAGCACTTCATTCAATTGATGGGTGGTAAAAACCACATATTCTGAATCCAGTGGCCTGGCCAGATCGGGAAAGTCTAAATTGGGAGTGTAATACTTCAAGGATTCTTTGAACTTCGCCCCAAAAAGGAGATTATCTTTGATTTCGTCTGGCGGTTTTAGTTCATCATACCGAGGCGCTTTGGGAAGCCCTGGCGGTTCATCCCCAGCGACGTGCAATGTCCGTTGATAGCCTGGATATTTTTTCGCATAATGCTCATCCGAAGCGATATGAATAACTTGAATATTAGCCTCCCGAGCTGCTTTCAAAATCGGTGGAATTTCATTTTTAATAATCGAAATCGAACGACTAGCCCATTCCAACATTTCCATCACCGCTCCCGCCTTGCCCTGGGGCGAAAACTGCAATTCCAGATGAAATCCGATGTTCCAAATGTGCATAGCGATCAACGCAATTTCCTCGGCAGGGACTTCGATGTCTATCGAGTCCCCCCAACCTTTAAAACCAGTTGCCCCATATTTGCCTTTCGTAAAATTGAAAGGATAATGTCGATAATATTCGCCCTTCAATTTTAGCATGCTTTTTTGCTGACCTATCATTTTAACATCCGTCATTCTTTTTTCTTTTGCAAATAAATTTGATGCAATAAGCGAAGCGCCAGCGAACAGGATTTTTTCCAGAAAATTTCTTCTTTTCATTTTTTTATCCGATTTGTTGATTTTTAATTTATTAGACAGGATGTGTTGGATTTACAGGATTGTATTTTTAATCCTGTTCATCCAGTTGATCCTGTCAAAAAAATTAAGCAGTAAAAATTTTCACTTCCCCCATTTCCAAATGCAGATGATGATGCGGCAGTGCTTGGGCATTGGATGGATCGAAATGAGGTGGCGTTTGCCTGGAAGGAACTGGATGGCTGGAATTCCGT
>Ga0209018_1000861_pt1 | contig 26775 bp, 37 predicted proteins | sample YNPBryBLVA2012_FD_185814 | JGI IMG/M metagenome (GOLD analysis project Ga0209018, IMG submission 185814) | Anoxygenic and chlorotrophic microbial mat microbial communities from Yellowstone National Park, USA - YNP Bryant BLVA 2012 (SPAdes)... ...
GCATGTCAAAGCGAAGCGCTAAGTCAGAATAAACTTCGAGTTTATGAAATTCATACTTGCCAAAAAACTCGAGATGTCGCAGGTCTTCCAGCCGGACGGCACGGTTATTCCCGTGACCTTGGTCAAAGCGGGACCATGCATCATCACTCAGATCAAAACCAAAGAGAAGGATGGTTACGTCGCTGTCCAGCTTGGTTTTGAGCCGGCCAAGAAATTGGCCAAACCTCAGGCAGGCCATCTCAAGGATTTGCCACAGTTTAAGGTTCTGCGAGAATTCCGGGTGGATGATACTTCTGGCTTGGCGCGCGGCCAAGTGGTGGAAGCCTCGTCTTTTGTTACAGGGGAGATGGTGGAAATTACCGGCACCTCTAAGGGCAAGGGCTTCCAGGGCCCGGTTAAACGCCATCATTTCCATGGCCATCCGTCGAGCCACGGACACAAAGACCAACAGCGCATGCCAGGCTCCATCGGCGCCGGCGGCGTGCAGAAAGTTATAAAAGGACGCCGCATGGCCGGCCGCATGGGCGGCGACACCGTGACCGTCAAGAATCTTAAAGTCATAGAGGTTCGCGACGGTGGCATCCTAGCCATCAAGGGAGCTATTCCAGGTGCGCGCAACTCAATCATTGAGATCAAAACCGCCTAAACCATATGCCAAGCGTTAAGGTATACAACCAAGAAGGCAAGGTCACGGGTGAGCTGGAGCTGAGCGCCAAGCATTTTGGCGTGAAGCCGGACCAGGCTCTGGTGCACACGGTGGTCGTGGCCCAGCAGGCGAATGCGCGCCGCCCGATTGCCCACACCAAGAATCGTGGTGAGGTCGCCGGCGGCGGCAAAAAGCCGTGGCGCCAGAAAGGCGCCGGCCGCGCTCGCCAAGGCTCAATTCGCGCTCCGCAATGGAAGGGGGGCGGTGTCGTCTTTGGTCCGCGCAATAACCGCAATTTTAGTCTTAAGGTTAACCGTAAAGTTAGGCAGAGAGCTTTATTCATGGCTCTCTCCGACAAAGTTGAAAGCGGCAGATTCTTGGTGCTGGAGGCGTTCAGGCCAGAGAACATCAAGACCAAGCATGCGGCCGCTTTGCTTAAGGCTCTGCCAGTCGTGCGTCGTGCCTTGATTGTTGCTCCTAAGTCTGATCCTGAATTTATGAGGATGGTCCGCAACCTTCCGAACGCCATGCTCGTCACCGTTAATTCCCTGAATGTTGTCGATATCCTAAAACACCAGACCTTGGTGTTCTTGAAGGATGCAGTACCGGCTTTTGAAACTCTTTATCGCAACGCCTAAGCTATGGGACTCTTTAATCGCACCAAAAAGTCACGGTCGGCCGACGAGGTCAAATTGGATCAGACCGAACAAAAAGCGGGGGCCGAGACCAAAGAGACCACTGAGGTCGTCCTGCGACCGCAAAAGACGTCGCGTAAACGCAGCGACGTGATCCTAATCATGCCGCGCATCAGTGAGAAGTCGGCGATTTTGTCGTCTGCCGGTCGGTACGTATTCGATGTTCCGATCACGGCTAACAAGATTGAGATTCGTAAGGCCGTCGAGGCGCTCTACAACGTCAAAGTTAAGAGTGTGAATACCCTGCGGGGCATCGGCAAAGTAGTCCGCCGCGGCCGCATTACGGGACGCCGCAATCGCTGGAAGAAGGCCCTAGTCGAGCTTCAGAAAGGGCAGACGATCGACCTGTTCGTTGGAGTCTAAATATATGCCTATTAAAGTTTACAAACCGGTCACCAAAGGGCGTCGCCTCTCGTCGGTCCAGGATTTTTCCGACATCACCCGCACCGAGCCGGAGAAGTCGCTCATTGTGACCCGCAAGGAATGCGCCGGACGCACCGGCGGCAAGATTACCGTCCGCCACAGAGGCGGCGGGGTCAAGCAGTACGTGCGCATCGTCGATTTCAAGCGCGACAAATACGATATCCCGGCGCGCGTCGACTCCATAGAATATGATCCAAATCGCGGTGCGCGCATCTCGCTTGTGGTCTACAAGGACGGCGAGAAGCGTTACATCTTGACCCCTGATGGTCTCAAAGTCGGTGAGACAATTGTCTCCTCTAAGACTGAGGCCGAGGTCAAGGTTGGCAATCGTCTGCCGCTTAGTAAGATTCCGGTAGGTATGATGGTCCACTGCGTCGAGCTTGAGCCTGGTAAGGGCGGCCAGCTCGCGCGCGGCGCTGGCAACGCCATCCAGCTTCTGGCTCAGGAAGGACGCTTTGCCACGCTCCGCCTGCCTTCAGGCGAGATACGCAATGTACCGCAGGATTGCCTGGCGACCATTGGCACTGTATCGAACCCGGATTGGCATCTCGTCCGCTGGGGTAAGGCCGGACGCATGCGCTGGCGCGGCATTAAGCCGACGGTCCGGGGCAAGGTTATGAATCCGGTCGACCATCCGCATGGAGGCGGTGAAGGCAAGCATCCGATCGGTATGAAGTACGCCAAGACTAAGTGGGGCAAGCACGCCCTGGGTGTCAAGACTCGTAAGCCCAACCGCAGCTCAGACAAGCTTATCTTGGAGCGTCGTAAGAGGAAGAAAGCCAAATAAACCACTATGTCTCGAAGTCTCAAGAAAGGTCCATACACGGATCCCAAGCTCATGGCCAAGGTGGCCAAGCTCAAACCGGGCGACAAGACCCCGATCAAGACTTGGTCACGGGCGTCGACTATTACCCCAGAGATGGTGGGTTTCGTATTCGCCGTACATAATGGCAAAAATCATGTGCCGGTCCTCATCGTCGAGAATATGGTTGGCCATAAGCTTGGTGAGTTTTCGCCTACGCGCAGGTTCATGCGCCACGGTGGCAAAATGCAGAAATCACTCGAAAGCGCCGCGGCTACCGCTTCGGCGGCTCCGGCTAAGAAATGACGCATATGGAAGTCAAAGCCTCACTTCGCAATTTACGCATGGCACCCCGTAAGGTCCGGTTGGTCGTTGACTTGGTCCGCGGTTTGCCGGTCGCGGAAGCTGAACTGCGTCTGCGATTTTGCCGCCAAGCCCCGGCCTTGCCAGTGCTCAAACTGCTTAAGTCGGCCATTGCCAACGCCGAGCATAATTTTAAGCTCGAGGCCGGCGCTTTGCGCATTAAGTCTATTACCGCCGATGGCGGTCCGATGATGAAGCGCACTATGCCGCGCGCGATGGGTAGGGGTACCATAATCCGCAAGCGCCAGACACATATCAACCTCGTGCTAACCGACGAACCGGCCGCAGCTAACAAAACTAAACAGGCTAACAAGATGTCGAAAGTTGCCAAGGCGAAGAAGCCGGCCGCCGCCCCGGCCGCCTAACCCGAACTCTCTATGGGTCATAAAGTACATCCTAAAGCATTCCGCATCGGCACGACCATGACCTGGCCGTCCCGTTGGTTCGCCCGCGACGAAGCCTACCGCACCCAGCTCCGCCAGGATTTGGCTATCCGCGACTTTTTCAAGAAAGAGCTCAAGGACGCGGCCGTTAGCCAGGTAGTCATTAACCGCTCGCGTGGGGCGCTCGAGATCAACATCGCGACAGCCAAGCCGGGCCTTGTCATCGGCCGCTCCGGTTTTGGCATTGAAGACCTCAAGAAAAAGTTCCTCAAAGAATTCTTTCCGGGCAAGAAGATCCAGTTCCAGTTAAATGTTTCTGAGGTAGGCAAGCCGGCTCTCGAGGCGACGATCGTCTGTCAGCAGGTTATCTCCGATCTGGAACGCCGTCTGCCATTCCGCCGCGTGCTTAAGATGGCTATCGAGCGCGTCAAGAAAGCTGGCGCCTTGGGCGTCAAGATTGCGGTCTCGGGCCGCTTGAACGGCGCCGAGATCGCGCGCCGCGAATGGTTAGGCTGGGGTAAAATTCCGCTCACCAACCTGCGGGCCGACATTGACTATGCTAATGGGACTGCCCGTACTATGGCGGGTAGCCTTGGAGTCAAGGTCTGGATCTATCGTGGTGATATCTTTGAACAGGATCGTTTGGCCCAGTACCAGCCGACAACCACGGCCCGCGATCGCGGTAGCCGCAACCGCGGCGCCGGCCGCTCTGGTGAGCGTGGGGGTCGCCGGCCGCCTCAAGAAAATCGTTCCCCAGGCGTTCGGGCTAATGCCGCGCCGGCCGCATAAAAAGTATGAAATCCGAAGCCCGAAACGCTACATTCGAAATACTTGAGACATTATTCTCGAATTTAGAATTTCGAGTTAAGAGCTTCGAGTTTTAATCACTATGTTGATTCCTAAGAAAGTTAAACATCGCAAATGGCAGAAGGGACGCGGGCGCATGATTCGCACCGCCACCGATAAAATTGAGCTCGCGTTCGGCGCCCACGGCCTCAAGGCTACTACCTCAGCTTGGGTCAGCTCCCGGCAGATCGAAGCATGTCGCCGCGTCCTGACGCGCTACACCAAGCGCGGCGGTAAGATCTGGATTCGTATCTTCCCGGACAAGCCCATTACTAAGAAAGGTAATGAAACCCCGATGGGCGCGGGTAAGGGTGCGGTCGACCATTACGTTGCTCCCGTCCGTCCCGGCACCGTGATGTTCGAGATGGATGGTGTCCCGAACAATAAAGCCAAGGAAGCCTTGGAATTGGCGGCCTATAAGCTGCCGTGCAAGGCTAAATACATCACAAAATAATTATGGATGCCAAAGATCTAAGGCAAAAATCGCTAGCAGAGCTTAAGGCCTTGGCCGCCGATTTGACCGCTGATATCCGTGATTTGCGGTCCACGGTTCGCACTCGCCAAACGCGGAATGTGCGCGAGTTGCGCCACAAGCGGCGCGATTTAGCCCGCATCAAGACCTTGCTTAAGATCGCGAGCGAAACCGCCAAATAACTATGATCACCTTACCAACTAGCAAACCGTCGGCCTGCCGCCGACGCCTCAAAGGTCGCGTAGTTTCAACAAAAATGGCCAAAACCTGCGTCGTTCAGATTGATCGACGCGTGCCCCATAAGAAGTATGGCAAGTACCGTACTGTCTCGACCAAGCTTAAGGTGCATGACGAGAAAGGCTTGGCTAAGGTCGGGGACTTCGTCTCGATCGAAGAGACGCGCCCGCTCTCTAAGGATAAGCGCTGGCGCCTTATTGAGGTCTTGAAGCCAGCCCAAAGCTAAAGTATGCAATCTCAATCGCCAAATTCCGATAGTCAAATGACGGCCCGGACCGATGGTCTGACGGCTAGATTCAATTTGAGCCTCGGAAATCGGTGATTGGGAATCTAACACTATGGTTCAGCACCGAACAATGCTCACCGTCGCCGATAATTCCGGAGCTAAAAAGCTCCAGGTCATTCGGTTACACGGCGGTTATAAGCGCCGGTCCTCGGGCCTCGGCGACATCGTAACTTGCGTGGTCAAGGAAGCTGATCCGCGCGGCCTGGTTAAGAAATCGGATGTGGTCCACGCGGTATTGGTACGCGTCCATAAAGAGACGCGCCGGCCGGACGGTACCTACGTGCGATTTGACGATAATGCAGCCGTCATCATTGACCAGAAGACTAAAGAACCGAAGGGCACGCGCATTTTTGGACCGGTGGCGCGCGAATTGCGCACCCGCGGCTTTATGAAGATAATCTCGCTCGCCCCGGAAGTCGTCTAAGCCTATGAAGAAACTCCGCATTAAGACCGGTGATATTGTTAAGGTCATCGCCGGCAAAGATAAGGGCAAGACTGGCAAGGTCGTGCAGGTTTTTCCTAAACTTAACCGCGTGGTGGTGCAGGGCGTGAATCAGAGTAAACGCCATCTGCGCTCCCGGCAGTCGGGGCAGAAAGGCCAGATTATCGAGTTCTCGATGCCGATCCACGCCTCAAATGTCATGCCGCTCGACACGGCTGGCAATCCAGTGCGCCATGACGACAAGCCCAAAGCCTAATCGTATGACTCTAAAAGAACGCTACATCAAAGAGATCCAGCCGCAGCTTATGCGAGATCTGAAGCTCAAGAACCCGATGGCCGTGCCAAAGGTTTTGTCTGTTACGGTCGCGGCCGGCATCTCCCCGTCTAACAAGGATGCTAAATTTCTTGAGACCGCCGAAAACGTGCTCACCCGCATCACGGGCCAGCGGCCGGTCAAGACCAAGGCCAAAAAATCCATCTCGAATTTTAAAATCCGTCAAGGTATGGTGGTCGGCCTGCGCGTCACTCTCCGTGGTTCCAGGATGTGGGATTTCCTGGACAAGCTCCTGAATGTTACCTTTCCGCGTATTCGCGACTTTCGCGGCATTAGCTCAAAGATCGTTGATGCTACCGGCAACCTCTCGGTCGGCTTTAAGGAATTCTTACCTTTCCCCGAGATTAAGCCGGATGAAGTTGAGCGCGTACATGGTCTGCAGGTCACCCTCACGACCACGGCCGGCAGACGGGAACGTGGCGTAGCCTTGGCTAAGGCCCTCGGCTTTCCCTTTAAAGACTAAACGCTATGGCAACTGAAGCACAAATCAGTAAATCACTCCGCTCGCTCACGAAGCCAAAGTACAGCACTCGCGAGGTGCGACGCTGTTGGCGTTGCGGGCGCAAGCACGGCTACATGCGGTACTTCGGTATCTGTCGTATTTGCTTTCGTGAACTCGCTAACCGCGGCGAACTGCCGGGCGTAACCAAGTCTAGCTGGTAAACATTATGCATACCGATCCTATTGCAGACTTTCTGACGCGTTTGCGCAATGCGCAAGCGGCGCGTCATGAGACTGTTGAACTACCTTCTTCCAAGATGAAATTTACCATGGCTAAGATCCTGGAACGCGAAGGCTATGTGGCAGCCGTGGCGGAACGAAAGGAAGGAGCCAAAAAAATTTTGACCGTCGCTTTAAAGTATCATGGTAAACAGCCAGCTATTCGTGCCATTGAGCGCATTTCCAAACCGGGCTTGCGCGTCTACCGCAAGGCCAATGAACTGCCTCGCGTATTGTCCGACATCGGGCTCGCCATCATCTCCACCTCTGCTGGCCTCATGACCAACAAGGAGGCTCGCCGGCGTAAGCTCGGAGGCGAGGTAATCTGTCAAATCTATTAATCCAATATGTCGCGCATCGGAAAAAAACCTATCGTCCTGCCGGCTGGTGTTGAGGCCATACTTGGCGCGTCTGACGTGATCATCAAGGGCCCAAAAGGCACGCTCAAGGTAGAACTTCATCCGGCAGTCAAGGTCGCGCTGGAAGGGGAACCTAAGTGTCTGATCGTGACCGTCGCCAACCCAGAGTCGCCCAAGCACAAAGCTCTCTGGGGTTTGATGCGTCAGCTCTTGGCTAACGCTGTCCAGGGTGTCCAGAAGCCGTTCGAGAAATCCCTCGAATTCGTCGGTGTCGGTTTTAAGGTTGCGCTTCAGGGCGCCAACGTTCTGAACATCGAGGTCGGTTTCTCGCATCCAGTCAAGTTCGAGTTGCCCCAGGGCATCGAGGCTAAAGTCGACAAGCAGATCGTCACCCTGAGCGGCATCGACAAGCAACTGGTCGGAGAGACCGCCGCCCGTATCCGCCGCATTAAGCCGCCTGAACCTTATAAGGGCAAGGGCATCAAATATACGGATGAGGTTATCCACCGCAAGGCCGGCAAGGCTGCCGCCAAATCCGCGTAACCCAAACGCTATGCAGAAAGATATTAAGAAATCAATTGCCAAGCAACGCCGCATCGCGCGCGTCCGGGCCAAGATCTCGGGTAGTGCCGAACGGCCGCGTCTGGCCGTGCGCCGCACGCTTAGCCATATCTACGCCCAGCTCATCGACGACAGTTCGGGTAAGACGCTGGCCGCCGCTTCGGACGCCGAACTCAAGGACAAGAAGCTCACCAAGACCGAACAGGCGACAGAAGTCGGCAAGCTTTTGGCTAATAAGGCCAAGACCAAGAAGATCGAAGCGGCTGTTTTTGACCGCCGCGACAAGAAATACCACGGTCGCGTGAAAGCGCTGGCCGAAGGCGCCCGCGAGGCCGGGCTTAAGTTTTAACCCTTCCCTATGACCGAAGAGAACAAGACGCAGCAGCCGGCAGCACCAGCCGGAGGCAAACCGCCGGCCGGAGGCAGGCCGAATAGCGGTTCTGGTGGACGAAGTCGGGAGTCGGGAAACGGAGGCCGGGGAGGCAGGGGCGTACGCAACAAAACTGGAGACGTGCCGGTCGAATCCGATTACGAAGAGAAGAACCTCGAGATCGCCCGCGTGACCCGCGTAACCAAGGGCGGCAAGCGCATGCGCTTCCGGGCCTTGACCGTCATCGGCAACCGCAAGGGCCGGGTCGGTTTTGGCTTGGCCAAGGGCTTAGATGTCGCGCTCGCTACCTCCAAGGCTACAGCTCAGGCGCGTAAGGCGCTCATTACCGTCCCCCTCATCAAGGACACCATTCCGCATCCAGTCGAAGCTAAGTTTGCTGCGGCGCATGTGCTGCTCAAGCCGGCCCCGCAAGGCACTGGCATCAAGGCGGGTGGCGCGGTCCGCGCCGTGCTCGAGCTTGCCGGCGTGCCGAATGTGGTCTCCAAGATCCTGGGGTCCAGCAACAAGATCAATAACGTCAAGGCGACCTTCATCGCGCTCAAGAAACTACAGCTCCGGGCCAAGTCCGGAGCGACTGCTGGTCAGGATAAGTCTGAAGAGGTACCAACCCCGGAACTGAAAGCCTAATACCCAGAACCCATATGACCCTCTCACTCAACACTATCAAGCCGGCGCCAGGCTCGCGCCCCAAGAAGTTCCGCGTCGGTCGCGGCGAAGGTTCGGGTCGCGGCAAGACCGCCGGAAAAGGCACCAAGGGACAGCGCGCCCGCTCCGGCGGCCGCAACAAGCTGAAGACTTTGGGCATCCGCGCGCTGATGCTCTCCATGCCGAAGCTCCGCGGCTTTAAGAGTCGCTATCTCAAGCCGGCGACCGTCAAGCTCGAGAGCGTGGCCAAGGTCTTCGGCGCCGACACGAAGATCGACATTAAGGCGCTAAAAAATAAAGGCTTAGTGCCCAAGATCACGACCCGCGTCAAGCTGGTCGGCACTGCGACTCTCGACAAGCCGCTCAATTTCGTTAATGTTATGGCGACCGCCACAGCCAAAGCCGCGGTTGAAAAAGCTGGCGGCTCGTTCAGCTTGCCGCCACGGAAGAAAATCAAAGCCAAAAAGTAGCTCATGGTTGGTAGTTCGTAGTTCGGGTATACTCGGGCTATCGACTATCGACTTTGTATGGGCGAATTATTATTCGCCCCCTACCATTTACCCATTATGTGGGAAAAACTCCATCAAATCTGGCATACCAAAGAGGTTCGTAACGGCCTGCTGTTCGTCCTGGCCATGATGGTCCTGTTCCGGTTCGCGGCTCATGTGCCGTTGCCGGGCATCGACGTCGAGGCACTGCGCCGGTTTTTCGAGGCTAACCAGGTGCTTGGCATGCTCAACCTGTTCTCCGGCGGCACGGTGCGCGAATTCGCCATCGTGGCCCTGGGCGTCGCTCCGTACATCACAGCTTCAATCATCTTCCAGCTTTTGGCCATGATTATCCCGCGGCTCGAGGAAATCCAGAAAGACGGGGAATCGGGCCAGCGCCGCATCAACCAGTGGACTCGCTACCTGACTGTGCCCTTGGCTATGCTCCAGTCTCTGGCTCTGATCCAGCTGCTCAAGCAATCCCAGCTCCGGATCTTGACCAAGACCGATCCGCTCCACATCGTGACCATTGTGGTCACAGTCACGGCCGGCACCATTTTCTTAATGTGGATCGGTGAGCTTATGTCCGAGAAGAAGGTTGGCAATGGCATCTCGCTCCTCATCTTCGCCGGCATCTTGGCGAGCCTGCCGACCTCTTTCGGCCAATTGGTCCTGACCTACGACCAGTCCCAACTCATCACCTACGCCGCTTACGCCGTCATCGCGGTTCTGACCATCATGGGCGTCGTGTTCATCACCGAAGGTCAGCGTAACATCCCCATCCAGTATGCCCGCCAAGTGCGCGGCACTGGTTCCACGGGTGGCGTAGCCACCCATCTGCCGCTACGCGTCAACATGGCTGGTGTCATCCCGATCATCTTTGCCATCTCAATCATGCTCCTGCCCTCGGTCGTGGCCCAATTCTTTATCCACGCCCGCTCGCCGTGGCTCGCCCAGGCGGCTCAGACAGTCATTAGCGTGCTTCAGAACCAGATCGTTTACGGCGTGGCCTATTTCCTGCTCGTGGTAGTGTTCACCTTCTTCTACACCTCGGTCGTGTTCCATCCGGACCGCATCGCCGAGAACCTGCAGAAACAGGGCGGCTTTATCCTGGGCATTCGGCCGGGTAAGCCGACCGCCGATTACCTCCAGTCAATTATCAACCGCATCAACCTTGTCGGCGCCGTCTTCCTCGGGCTTATCGCCATCCTGCCGCTCATCGCCCAGGGTTTTGGCGGCTCGCGTCAGCTGGCTATCGGCGGCACGTCCCTGCTCATCGTCGTCTCGGTCGTTATCGAATCCATAAAGCAGATCGAATCACAACTTACGATGCATAAATACGACGTGTACTAAAAACTAAAATTCCAAAACACCGCAAAAGCGGTCCCCCTGGGCCGCTTTTGACGTAGCGGGTTTCTCAATATTCTTCAGGCCTTTTTATAGGGACATCCCGATGGTTGCCGGATGCACCGGAATGTATTAGGTTGATGCAATTTCGTGCTCTTTCCAATGGGTTTCATCTCATGCGAAAAAGCGAAATCAAGTTAGGCCCAACAGGGGAGGTTGAATACCGCCAGTACCAATCCGGTCCGTTCAAAACCGGCGAGACCGTGTTGCGGATCGAGATCGTGCAGTCGGAAGGTTCCGCTCTAGATGGAATGTGTCTGGCGCTTCTTAGGCGGCAGATCGAGGCGTTCCTTTCAACCTTGGGCGAGGACCCGCCGCTCACGGCCGAGATGGCTACCGAGCGCTTGAGGCACGAGGTTAAGCCCGAGACCTGGAAGACACTATTGTCGTCGGTACGGACGAACATGTTAGCTGATGCAGGCGTGGACCGCCGAAGTGCGCTTTGTTATTGACTGCCGCGAACCTGGCCAAGGCCGAATGTCCGATGCGGACGGAATGCTCGCGCTGCTCTCGCGCGGGGTCAGCGCCTTGCAATTCCCAGGCCTCATTGGCTTTAAGAAGCAGTAACAGGTTGACTGGCGCCATATCGCGGCCAATGCTCGGGCGTAAGCCGAGCTTTCACCGAAGGCGGGCTAAGCGTATCGGAACGGATCAGGTATCCGGCGTTCCCCGGCCGCTCCTGCCGCATCTCAAGTCATGTTTGGCCTGCGGAGAGCGGCTGGTGACACTAGGCTTGAAGACCTCTGCGGCACACTTCGACGTTACGGTCTACGATCTGCTGGATCGGTATAACGAACTAGTCTTGGCCGATTCAATCGAGGTTAGCATCCAGTGCTTTTCTCGCGAGATTTTGAGTAAAGGATATACAGGGGCGCTCATCCTGTCCAACATGTCAGTGGCCTTGGCCGCGGACATCGGACAGGCCTGCAGAGCCAACGGATTGGTCTGCGTGGGGCTCATGTCACGTAATCCTGATGACCTGGAACGGTGCTTGTCCGAGCTAGATTTAGTCCTGGAGGGAACGTCCATGGTCTCGGTCTGAACATAGCGCCTCGCGGCTTCCGCGAGGCCTTTGTGTTTCGGAAACTCCGGCCGCCGCGTGCTATACTTGCCTTCGCGGAATGACACTAGACACGAGCGACAGACGGACGGCTGGCGTCAGACGGGGCTTCATTGCCCTGTATTTCCTCATGGCCGGAAGTTTGGTCCTGGCGATCGCGACGAGGCGGCCGCCTGTTTTCAGGTTAGGCCTGGCGAACGACGGTTATTGGCGCGGCGTCATTATCGCGGCGGCCGGAGTTTCGGCGGCCTGCCTGATTGCCGCTAAAGTCCGTTCGCGGGCCGTCTGGGAAACGGTCTTTACGGCGACGCTCTTCCTCGGCGTCTGGTATGCACTGCTGCTCCTCTTGCCCGTCGGCTGGGCTCTGCTCATCGCCTCCCTTCTGACCCTGTTGCAGGCGTTTGCGGAGCGCGTCTGGTCTCATGATTTGTTCTATCTTTTTGGGCCGGTCGGACTGGCGTTGAGCCTAGCTAGCTGGCTGCCGCCGGAGGCTGTCCTGGCTGGGTTGGTAGGATTGGCAGTCTATGATATGGTTGCTGGGCCGCCGCGTCGGCCGATTCTGGATTTGGTCCAAGGCCTGGTCAAACAGGGGATTGTTCCCGGTCTGATTGTGCCCGGTTCAGGCACGGAATTTTGGGCGACTGTCCCGGATGTCATTAAGCGTCCGGATACAGCCCTGCTCGGCGCCGGCGATTTGGCCGTTCCACTCATCGTCGTGGCGCAAGCGGCCTTTCACGGCCTCCTGTCTGGCCTCTGCGTTTTGTCCGGTTTAGTTCTCGGCGCCTGGCTCCTGGGCCAGAATCCCGGCCTAGCACCGCGGCCTGCCTTGCCTATCTTGGTTCTCGGCGCCGGCTTGCCGTTCTGCATCCTATATATTTTCGGCCTCATATGAGGAAAAAAACCATCCGCGCCGTCCTGTTTGGCCCGCAAGGCTGCGGTAAGGGCACGCAAGGCCAGCTTCTGGCCGACCGTTTCTATATCCCGCTTATCGGCGCCGGCGACCTTTTCCGCAGTGAGATCGCGGCCAAGACCCAGCTCGGTAAGTTGGCGAAGCAATACGTGGACAGCGGCAAGCTGGCGCCGGACGAATTGGTTAACGCGGTCATCTTGAGCCAGCTCAAGAAGTATGACCTGTCGCGAGGCTACATTTTGGACGGCTACCCCCGCAACATTGAGCAGGCTAACTCAATGGACCGATTGTCCAAGATCAACCTGGCTATCTACATTAAGATATCCGATGCCGAAGCTATACGCCGCTTGGCTGGACGGAGACAGTGCACAGACTGCAAATCCACTTTCCACGCCACGGACGCGCCGCCAGCCAAACCCGGAATCTGTTCGGTCTGCAGCGGTCCGCTCAAGAAGCGCGCCGACGACGTCGAAGACATCATCCGCCAGCGCCTGGCCGCGTTCCATTTCGTGACCGAACCCTTGGCCGCCTATTACCGACAACAGGGCGTTCTTCTGCAGATCAACGGCGAGCAGTCCATCCAGTACGTCTTCGCCGACCTGATAAAGAAGATGGCGAAGTTGGGGTTTGGGTAGGGGAGTATAAAATAGCTAGTAGTTGGTAGCTAGTGATTTGGAAGCCTCGGCTACTAGCTATGAGCTACGCATGCATCCGATATGTCTCTTATCAAATCACCGGAGGAAATCAAGAAGCTCAAGCAAGGCGGGGTCATCCTCTCGCGGGCTTTGCGTGCGGCCATGGATGCTTGCGTGGTCGGTGCTTCGACCGAGGATATCGACCGGACGGCGCGCCAGGTTCTGGAGAAGGCCGGAGCTAAACCGTCGTTCCTGGGTTACCGCATCTCGCCGGAAGACCCGGCCTATCCAGGCACGGTCTGCATCTCGATTAATGAGGAGGTCGTCCATGGTTTGCCAACGCCGCCGCGGAAGATTAAGGACGGCGACGTGGTCAGCCTAGACATCGGAGCTTGGTATCAAGGGCTATGTACTGACATGGCGGCCACGGTCACGGTCGGCAAAGTTCCGGCCCGCGTCCGCGCCCTGGTCGCCGATACGCGTAAGTCGCTCGAACTCGCTTTGGCAGCCGTCAAACCCGGCGGCTACATCAGCGATATCGGCTCGGTTATCGAGGATTTCCTTAAGCCCAAAGGCTACGGCATTGTGCGTGATTTAGTCGGCCACGGCGTCGGCCACGCGGTCCATGAAGAGCCGCAGATCCCAAATTATCGCGAACCGCGCGCCCCCCGGGTCAGGCTGGAGCCAGGCATGGTCTTGGCTATCGAGCCGATGGTTACGCTCGGCGATTGCTGGGTTAAGCAGCTCGATGATGGCTGGACTATCGTCACCTGCGACGGTTCACTGGCCGCGCATTGGGAAGTGACAGTCGCGGTCACGGAGAAGGGCTACGAGCTGTTAACGCCGTGGCCTTATGGATAGATGCGTACTTGGTGCCTGGTACCTCATACTTCGAGATGCCATCACGAAGTACGAGGTACTAAATACTAAGTACGAAGTACTAAGTACGAAGTACGAATTACCGCATCATGCGCATCCTCGGCATCGATTACGGCTCAAAACGCGTCGGCCTGGCGCTCGGCGACACCGAGTCGCGTTTGGCGTCGCCGTGGGGCGTCATTACCTGGGATGATAAATTGACGCTCATCTCGAAGATCCATGACGTCTGCGCCCGCGATCTCGTCGAAGCGGTCGTCGTCGGCGTGCCGCAGCCGCTGCACGACCAGTCAGCGGACAGTGAACAGACCAAGGAAGTCCGCAGTTTTATTGTCGAACTCAAAGCGCTCGGCCTACCCATCTACGAGGAAAGCGAGGTCCTGACATCCCAGCTGGCCGCCCGTCAGGTTCGGGACGCTGGCGAAAAGGGGAAGCGGGATGATTTAGCCGCCGCCGCCATCCTGCAAACCTGGCTGGATCGTAGAGGGTCAGATAGTCCGTAACTCGTAGCTCGGGCGTTTCCCATTTACGAATTCCGAACTACGCTCTGCGAATCTATGCCCTATCTCCGCGACCGGGCCATTGTGCTCAAAAAAGAGCCATATCGCGAACACGACCGGCGGTATTTTTTGTACGGCCGCGAACACGGGATGCTGGTGGCTGTCGCGCGCGGCGCCTCGTCTAAGACATCCAAGCAGGCCGGGCATCTTGAACCATTTAGCGAAGTCGAGGTTATGATCGCCAAAGGCGCGATGCTCGATAAGCTGGCGGTGGCACGGATGTGTTCCGTCATACCCGTTTCTCGCTCCTCGAATCTTGTCTTTTTCGCCATTGCCGGTGCCTTTTCTGATCTCGTGGTGAGGTTGACGTATCCCGGCGTCGCGGACAGGCGGCTCTACGATCTGCTCAAGGAGCTCCACGTCTCGTTGGACGCCGCGCCGCCTGAGCTGACGCCGGAACGCGGCCGGCTCATGCTGGCGGCGGCCACGCTCAAGTTGCTGGACATCCTGGGCTTCGGGCCCGTCATCTGCGAGTCCGAAAAGAACACGACGCCGGTTCAGTCTTTGGCTCTAGCTTCCTTCCTGCGCCGCGCGCCGCTGTCTGACGTCTGGCGCCTGACCGGACAGGCTGACGTTTTTCGGGCGACAGCCGGTTTCATCGAGGAAGCACTCAAATCCACGCATCTCGACGTGGAACCACGCGGCGCCGAGACCGTTAGTGCGTTTTTGGGTTGAATCGCAGTGCTTCGGCATCCAGGCTGACGGCATTGACGAAATGCCGTTTTTATGTTAAATAGTTGAATTCGCGTCCTTTCCCAAAAGATATGAATCAAGGAGAATGAGGATGCAAAGACCTGGGGTGCAGATGCGCGTCAATCATCAGGGCGGGATCTTCCGGAAGGTGAACTTTGGCGTGGAACTGCCTAAAACGCGGCATGAACTGAGGGCGGCCCTGCCCAAGAAACGGCCGACCTATCCGCGCGAGATCGAGATCAGGGAAGTTGCCGACCTCTACGCCAGCCAAGTCGCCTTCAGGCGGCGCAGCAAAAAACTGGCCCTGGAAGGCAAAGTCGGACCAATCGCAAGGTTCTACAACGTCTACCGCCAGGTCGTGGTCCGCATCCGGGATTATTATGGGCGGGACGCGATCGCGATTGACATCTTCCTGGCGCTCAAGGAGATGGTTGAGATGGCCCGCGGTCACAGGGTTAGTGTGAGCCGCAAGGAGCTTGAGGATTGGGCCAAGGAGCATATTGACCGGCGCGAGGCCATGATCGTCAAGATGGCCAGGGAGGGCACGCTGGTCATGCGCCCGAACGCGCCGCGAGATGCCAGCAAACGCGGCAGCGAGACATATACCGCGGCCGCCGGCCAGCCGAGCAGGGGCGAACGCGTCAAGGACCGCATCACGGTCCGGGCCTCATTGCCCGACAATCCCGGCGCCATCTTCTTCATCACCCTCGGCCCGGCCACCAAGCTGGTGAACGGCCGGCGCACGGAATGCGACCGTCGAATCATGACGGTCCAGACTCCGGAGGAGTGGGAGGCTTGGAAGAAGACCCGCATTCGCGGCTCCAAGTACCGGCGGGACAAGGGCTACCGGAACCGTAGTTCCTGGAGGAATGACTACGGCCTCAACTGAACTCGACCCCGCCTGGGCAGCTTGCCTGGGTCGGGGTTTTCTTTTAAGCTAGTCGCGTACTTGGTAACTCGTACTACGTACTTCGTACTTCGTACTTCGTACCACGTACCTCGTACCTGGTACCTCGTAACAACACTCCGGAGTACGATTCACGAAGTACGAAGTACGAGGTACGAGGTACCAGGTACGAGGTGCGAGTGCGAAGTACGCATATCATCTATGGATACCCTCATTTCCAAATTCCCCGAGCTGGTCGGCCAAAGTGTGACCGTTAAAGGCTGGGCCTACAATGTCCGCTCCTCGGGCAGTATCGCCTTTCTCCAGCTTCGCGACGGATCCGGTTTCACCCAGGTCGTGGTCGTCAAAAACAACGTCGAGGAATCTTCGTGGCAAGCCGCCATGGACACGACTCTCGAATCATCCGTCAGCGTCACGGGCGTGGTTTCCAAGCATCCCAAACAAGAAGGCGTGTACGAACTCCAGGCCGCGACCGTCCAGCTTATCCAGAAGTCCGAGGAATATCCCATCGGAAAGAAGGAGCACGGCCCCGACTTTTTGCTCGATCACCGCCATCTCTGGCTGCGTGCACCGTCGCAGTGGGCCGTGATGCGCATTCGTAACGAGATCATTTATGCCACCTTCGACTGGTTCCGCCGGCATGGTTTCGTCAAGATAGATTCCCCAATCCTCACGCCCAACGCCTGCGAAGGCACGACCGAGCTGTTCGAGATCGACTATTTCGGCGAGCGCAAAGCCTACCTCTCGCAGTCCGGCCAGCTTTACCTCGAAGCCGCCATCGCCTCGGTAGGCCGCTGTTTCGATTTTGGTCCGGTCTTTCGCGCCGAGAAATCCAAGACACGCCGTCATCTCATTGAATTCTGGATGATGGATGCCGAAGCGGCTTTCGTCGAGCATGAAGGCAATTTGAAAATCCAAGAGGAATTGATCACGTATATCGTAAAAACCGTGCTCGAGAATTGCGCGACCGAACTCAAAATTCTGGAACGTGATGTAGAACCGCTCAAGAAAGTCGTGGCGCCGTTTTATCGCCTGACTCACGCCGAAGCCATCCGCCTCCTGCGCGAAAAGGGGAGCGATATCGGCGATATGGACGACCTAGGCGCGGACGATGAGACTGTCTTGACTCAAATGTATGACAAGCCCATTTTCATCGAGAAATATCCGGCCGCGGTCAAAGCCTTCTATATGAAGCGCGACCCTTCGGACCCGATGCGCGTCCTGAACGCCGACCTGCTCGCACCTGAAGGCTACGGAGAAATCATCGGTGGCAGCCAGCGCGAAGACGATTATGACGCCCTGGTCGCTCGCATCCGCGAACACAACCTGCCGGAAAAAGAATTCCAGTGGTACCTCGACCTGCGCAAATACGGATCGGTCCCGCACTCCGGCTTCGGCTACGGCCTGGAGCGCATCGTGGCTTGGATATGCGGCCTGCACCACGTTCGGGAAACGATTCCGTTTCCGCGGTTGATAAACAGATTGGAACCCTAGTGTCATTTCGAGGAGGGAGCAGACGACCAACGCGGCAATCTTCGTCGATCGCTTCGTTGCCGGGTTCCTCGCATGACGTCCCTTAAGCGCGCCGTCGAATCCGCGCATTGTTTTTGGAATAAAAACTCTGTCCCGTGGTATCCTGTGGCCATGACGAAATTAAAGAAAAATCTAGGACAAAGCGAGGCTAAGACCAACGTACCAGTTTTATTGTTTGCGACATTCCTGGTGGTGGTCGGTATCTTGAGCGTGGCTCTCCTTTCGTCCAGGAAGATGGAGCCGGAAGTCAAACCGGAGCAACCCGCATCTTCGGCGGCGGCGACCACATCTACCACTACCATTTGGACTTCGGGCACCATTCTCATGGTCAATGCCGATTCAGTCATGGTCGTCGATCCGTCTGGCCGGAGCGAACGCCTGGCCAGGGCGAATTTTTGGTCTCAGGCGAAATCGACCAAGTTGCCGGCCGAAGGCTCGGCTGCAGCCAACAGCTCAAATGTCTATCTTCTTGCGCCGGAACAAACGAGCGGCACGCGTGAGACTTTTTTGAGTCCGGATCGGCGCTACGTGGCACGGCTCGGGACACCGAAAGCCGACAACGCCGCAACCCTCGAGATAATCCAAGGCCATGAGTCGCCGCAGATTATCGTGTTACGTGATCGCCGCGGCCAGGCCCTGTCAGACGCCGCTCTTTTAGGTTGGCTCGGGCCTCGGACTTTGGCGGTCATGGCCGTGGCTACGAGTACGCGCGGATTGTTCGCGGCCGACCTCAACGGGACGCTTAAACAGATCGCTCAGTTGCCGGATAATATCGTTTACGCCGAAGTGCGCGCCGGGGCCGTCTGGTACGCCACGGCGCAGTTGGGCGAAGGTCTGGAATCCGCGCCCCAGGCGCCATCCGAGCTGCATCGCCTCACGCCTGACGGCCAGGACACGCTCGCGGCCCGCGATGAACTCCAGGTCTTTCAGGTCGCGGTGCCAGACGACAAGGGCCATGTCATGTACACGACGGACGACGGTCAGTCGTTTTATCTCGCGGTCGGGCAAAATGGGACGCGTAAGGTCCTGGGTAAGCGCCGGCCGCTAGGCTATTTGCCGGACGGCAAGCTGCTTTTGCGCGACAATTTAGACCTCATGGTCTTTGATCCGGAAAGTGGCGCTTCCAACCAGGTCACATCCTTGCCAGAGGGTGAGGTGCGGGTTTTTGTCATACCTTAGCAGCCTCGACAGTGATTTGCTCAATCGTTAAACTAATGTAAGTCATATGTTGCGCAAAAATGACAACGCGGATTTAAAGGCCTTCGCCGTCCTCGGCGTGATTGGCCTCATTGCCATGATTTTTGGTCCGGTAGTTTGGCTGACTTGGTCATATATGAAGAACCTGCCTGCCGCCCGAGTGTCAACGAGTTCGACGACAACTGCATCCGGACCGGTCGGACCGCTGGGTGAGTTGAACTCCACCTGCGGCGGGCCTGACCGCTTGCCATGCCGGCCGGGTCTCAAATGCTCGAATGGAAACGACTACGGCAAGACCGGCATCTGTATTAAAGACTATACACCAGCCACGACGAACGTGGTCGCGCCAAGCGGCCCGATTATGAAGCAACTGAGTGAAGCGTGCGTCCAGCCGGATTATTGCGCCTCCGGCCTGGTCTGCGCAGCCGGAAAGCAAGGGAACGCGACGACCACTGGAATCTGTCAAAAGATCGACGCCTCGTCCCCGAATATCCTGAAGCTGAAACTCGACGGAGCGGCGCCGATGCAGGGCAAATATTCCGCCGCCGCCGGATCAACAATCAAGCTCGACATTCAGACGATCAATGCGGACAGGGTCGAAGCGTATTTTGTGCCATCCGACGCCCCAGCCAAAAGGCAGCCTATCGCTCTCAAGCAGGGGGTCGGCGGCACGTATCAAAGCGCGGCGGACTTCAAAGTCATGTCGAAAATGACCGGAGATTTCACGGTTTGGGTCTTCAAGGGCGCGTCTTTCGCGGTGCTGAGCCTGCCGTTCGCGAGCCAGGAATGAACCGTGCAATTTGATTTTCCCGAAGGGGCGAGGTAACCTCGCCCCTACCATTATCCATATGCCACGCATCATGAACCTCGAGACAATTTCGCACATCGGAGAAAAAGTTGTGATTTCTGGCTGGGTTAATACGCGCCGCGACATGGGTAAGATAACCTTCTTCGACATGCGCGACCGCTCCGGCCTCCTTCAGGTCGTGATCGTGCCGTCGGAATTGGATGACGCCTCGCGCGAACTCGTCTCCGGCATCCGTTCCGAATATTGCCTGCGCATCACCGGCCTCGTCCAAGCGCGCGGCGCCAAGCAGGTTAATCCGAATCTGCCGACCGGTACGGTCGAGCTTTTGGCGAAGAAGATCGAAATCTTGAATCCATCAAAGACGCCGCCTTTCGAGCTTGAGGATACTGCGAACATCAATGAGGAGCTGCGCATGAAATACCGCTATCTCGACTTGCGCAGTCCGCGGATGCAGAAAAATCTTATCCTGCGCGATAAAGTCATTTCATTCTTCCGTGACTACCTTCACGCGGCTGGTTTTATCGAGGTCGAAACGCCGTATATCACCAAAGGCACGCCCGAAGGTGCGCGCGAGTTCCTCATCCCATCGCGCCAGCAGCCCGGCAAGTTCTATGCCCTGCCCCAGTCGCCTCAGCAGTTCAAACAGCTCCTTATGGTCGGCGGCATTGAGAAGTACTTCCAGGTCGCTCGTTGCTTCCGCGACGAGGACCAGCGCGGCGACCGACAGCCGGAATTCACCCAGCTGGATCTTGAGATGTCATTCGTCGAGCGCGAGGACGTGCTCAAGCTCGTCGAGGACATGATGATTAAGATGGTCAAAGAAGTGACGCCGGAAAAACGCATCCAGCAGATACCGTTTCCGCGCATCTCGTACAAGGAGGCGATGGACAAGTATGGCAGCGACAAGCCGGACTTGCGCGAAGACAAGACTGATCCGAATCTCCTGGCCTTTGCCTGGATCGTCGACTTCCCATTCTTCGAGCGGACCGACGATGGCGGTTGGACCTTCAGCCATAACCCGTTCTCCAAGCCCAACGACGAGCACATGGAATGGCTTATGGAAAAATCCAACATCCCCGAAATCATGACCCAGCAGTACGATCTCGTCCTCAACGGGTACGAAGCCGGGGGAGGAAGCATCCGCAACCACCAGCCCGAGGCGCTCAAGAAGGTGTTCGAGATCATGGGGCTATCGGCAGAGGACATCCAGTCCCAGTTCGGCCACATACTCGAGGCCTTCACCTACGGCGCGCCTCCGCACGGCGGTATCGCGCCGGGCATCGACCGTCTGGTGATGCTCCTGGCGGGCGAACCTAATATCCGCGAAGTCATCGCCTTCCCCAAGACTGGTGACGCCCGGGATCTCATGATGAATGCGCCGGCGGAACTGCCCAAGAAAAGCCTGGATGAGGTGCATATCCAGATAAAGAAATAGAGCTGAAGTGTTTTTTGACTGGCATTTTCGGCCGCATATGCCAGTCGGAGTCCGATAGGGGTCTGAACACGGTTTTGAACCTGGGCAGGCCTCTACCATTTTTGCCTCTCTTGCGCTAAGATTCAGCCGTGGCTTTAACGTTCAAGATCGAGCAATTTGAAGGGCCATTGGATCTCCTGCTCCAGCTGGTGGAACAGGAGAAGCTTGATATATCTAATATTTCGCTGGCTAAAGTGGCCGACCAGTTCGTGGTCCACATGCAAGCCTCGCCTGTCATCCCGCTTGAGGAGATGGCCGACTTCTTGGTCGTGGCGGCCAAACTTGTCTATCTCAAATCCAAGCTCCTGATGCCGGATCTCATGGTCGAGGATCTGGAGGAGGGACCGGACCTCGAAACTCAGCTCCGGATGTACCGTGAGTTCGTCAAAGTCTCGCGTCGAGTCGACGCCTTGTGGCGTTCCAAACTCCGGTCGTATGCCCGGACCAGGCGCATCTTCCGTCAAACCGAGGTGAAGTTCGCGCCGCCGCCTGAAGTTTCCCAAGAAACGCTCCGCGAAATGATGCAGCGCATCATTGCACGCCTGACGCCGCTCCTTCGGCTACCTAAAGCCGCGATCGAGCGCGTCGTCACGGTTCAGGACAAGATTAAGCAGCTCTTTAGCCAGATCAAGGAAAAGGCCAAGCTCACCTTTTCGTCGTTTGTGGGCCGCGGCGCCACCAAGACCGAGGCCGTGGCCAGCTTCCTGGCGCTTCTCGAGCTGGTCAAACAGCGCTTCGTGCTCGTCTCCCAATCCTCGCTGTTCGAAGATATTGAAATCGCGGCCCATCCCGAACCGCCGAATGGCGATCCATTCCTAGAATCTTTTGTATGACTCTGGACCAAATTATTGAAGCCGTATTGTTCGCTGGCGCCAAACCGTTCTCGGTCAAACGTCTGGCGGAAGTCACGCAAGCCGACGCCCAAGACGTTGCCGAAGCGCTCAAGATCCTGAGCGAACGCCTAAATTCCTTGCCTAGCGGCATCATGCTCCAGAAGAACGGCGACAATTTCGAACTTGTGACGCATCCGGATGCGGCTTCGGCCGTGGCTCAGGTCGTCAACGAGGAAGCGCAGGGCGAGCTCAGTCGTGCTGCGCTAGAGGCCTTGACTATCTTGGCCTATCGAGGGCCCATGACGCGCGCTGAACTGGAGCAAATTCGCGGTGTCCATTCGTCCATCATCTTGCGCAACCTCATGTTGCGCGGCTTGGTGGAGCAGAAGGATGAGGATCGTTTGGGCCAGCCCGTGTATGCCGTGACCTTCGAATTCCTGAACCACCTGGGAGTGAAGAGCGCTGAGGAATTGCCTGAATATGCGGAACTTCGCGGTCATGCCGTGCTGACCGATATGCTGGCCCAGTTGGAGGTTGCGGAACCCGCGGCCGAGAGCGGCATGCCAGTCGGCTCCGATGCTGCTAAAATCCAGCTGGATAGCCAACAAAATCAAAACTAAAAACGAAATTTTATGCTAGGCAGCCTCCTCGGAGCCCTCGCCGCCTTGACCCTCGCGGTTCCGGCTCAAGCGCAAAGCGCCCCCTTTATCAACACCCTGCCCCAAGCCAACGTCGTATCCAAACCGGCGCCGCCAGTTAAGAAGCGCATCGAGAGCCTGGGGGTCAAGACGGGTGCGCCATCTGTCTTCGTCGCCGATTTGGCTTCAGGCAGCGTCCTCTACGCCAAGAACCCGCACCGAACCATGCCTATCGCTAGTTTGACTAAGCTCATGACGGCCATTGTCTTGCTCGACCAGCATCCCGACCTGTCGGCGGGTGTGGTCATCAAGGATGAGGATTTTGACCGTGAGAGTAAGACCATCTTTAAGGTCGGGGACGAACTGTCGTATGGGGACCTACTCAAGACGATGCTCGTCGGTTCGGTCAACGCCTCGGCCAACGCCCTGGCCCGTTCCACGCTCGGCAAGGAGAAATTCGTAGAAGCCATGAACCGCAAAGTCGCTGAGCTCGGTTTGGATAGCCCGCATTTCACGGATCCAAGCGGCATCGACCCAGGCAACCAGGCTAACGCCGCCGACATCGCCGCCCTTATCTCAATCGCTTCAGGCTACAAAGAAATCCGCGAGGCGGCCAAGATGCCGGAGGTCATCGTCAAAGGGCGCCGCACTAACCAGACATACAAAGTGAAGACGACCAACCTGCTCCTCGGCGGATTCCTGAATAAGCCGCCCTACGAGATCATCATGGCCAAGACCGGGTCGCTGCCCGAGGCCGGATACTGTATGGCTCAGATCACGCGCGATGCCGGCGGACATGAAGTGATTGCGGTCGAATTAGGCAATGACAACCATTTCGCCCGCTACCAGGACATCAAGGCTTTGACCTACTGGGCGTTCGAAACGTACGAGTGGCGATAGTCACGGAATATGGAATATGGGTTTTATAACGGGTGAGATAAGTGAACATCTATGCTCGGCGTTCCGTGTTCCGTGGCCCATGTTACGTGACTAGTATGCACATTGGCATCGATCTCCGCTGTCTGCCGACCGAGGGCGAGGAAGGCGCTGGTATCCCGCATGCGGCCCGCGAATTAGTGCGATCCATGATTTTGGCGTCAGGTGGTAGCCATCAGTTAATTCTCTATGTGCCGCGCGCCTCCATCGGCGACAAGGAACGGAGTATTTTTGAGGAATGCTGTGGGCTGGCTGGCCGTATCGTGAGGCTCGAGACGGCGACTGGCAGATCTTTACGCCGCGCGCTCCAGCGAAATCCCTGCAAACTTCTGTTTGTTCCCTCCGGGGCCGTCGCGCCGATGGTCCGCATTCCGTGCGTCCCGTGGGTCCACGACATCGCCATCTTCGAGCATCCTGAATGGTTCGATCAGACACTCTTCAAACGGGCCCTGACCACCAACCTGTTCCGCAAGGGATTGATCAGGGCACCTGAGATTCTGGCCGTTTCGCAGTTCACCAAGGACGAACTTGTCCGCAGGTTCGCGCTCGATCCGTCGCGCGTGACCGTGACCCTGGAAGGCGGGGATTCGGTCCTCGGCCATCTGGCTGGTACGGACCTCGCCACGGCCAAGCAGAAGGCTAAGCGGAGGCTGGCCGAGCGTGGCGTCATCCAGCCGTTCATCCTGTATCTCGGCACGCTCGAGCCTCGCAAGAATATCCCGGTCCTGCTCGAAGCGTGGCTTGATGCGCGGAGCTTGTTCCGGCGGCCGGTCGACCTGGTCATCGCCGGCCGCGACGGCTGGAAGCTCGGGCCGATCGTCAAATCGCTCGAAGCCGCCCGGACCTACAAGACCGAAGGCGGTTCGCGCCTGCACCGCATCGAGGCGCCGACCGACGAGCATCGCCGTGATCTGCTTTTGGCCGCCGAGCTGGTGGCTTTGCCGTCGCTTTACGAAGGCTTCGGTCTGGTCGCACTTGAAGCGATGCAAGCCGGGACGGCCGTCATCTCCTCTACCGGCGGCGCTTTGCCCGAGGTGGTGGGCGAGGCCGGAATCAGCTTGCCGCCGGATGACGTTGCGGCCTGGGCCAAAGCGCTGGTCGAGATCATGGCCGATCCGGAATCGCGCAAAAGCCTGGCGGATAGGGGTAAATCGCGCAGTGTGAATCTAACCTGGGAGAGGGCGGCACGGGTTACGCTTGACGTCTTGACGCGCATTCAGACATAGGCTATAGTTGCGCCAGTCATCGGTACCGCAATCCATTGCGGAAAGATCAGTTTTCGCCATCGGCGGACCAGCCTCTGGCTGGCGCGGCTCGCTTGGGTTCGAAGATTGAGAGTTCGTTATAACTCGACGCGGGATAGAGCAGTTGGCAGCTCGCCAGGCCCATAACCTGGAGGTCGCCGGTTCGAGTCCGGCTCCCGCTACCAAATCGAAAACGCCCGGAAGGGCGTTTTCGATTTGGTTAATCGGAGCCATTAAATACGATACGAACTTCCGATTTTCAAAAAAAGTCGGATTTTCGTTTTTGGGAAGCAATTTTTCCGCTCCGCCCCGCAACTGCGGAGCGGGGCTTTTCTGCTCGCCAAAATCCTGCGGATATTGGCTCGCAAACAAGGAAAATTTAACTTGCTAATTCCGCGTCAGCTCTGCTGTGCGGTTATCGATTGGATGTTAGAGTGTGCAGCGTCTGCGAGCGGTCAAGACTTTGGAGCATAACGCCTATTAAATCCGCTTTCACTGCGTGAATCCCGTGAAGTAGCGTGAAGCCATCTTCGGCAATCTTGACCGGGAGCAGACACTGCACACGATGTGTAAGGAAATCGAACAGCGTTACTCCGTAGTCTTTGAAAAAGTAGGTATAGACACGAATCACGTCCATTCCGTTATAAACGCAGCCCCAAAGTACTCTCCGTCTCAAATAATCCAAATGGTCAAAAGCATCGTGGCCAAGCAATTGTTCGAAACGCCTCCTGATTTGAGGAAAGAACTTTGGGGTGGTGAACTGTGGACGGACGGTTTCTACGTCGCGACGCTTGCCGAAGGCGGAGGAGATCTTAGATCTACTATAGATACCGTGTAGCTTTGCTGCGCGGAGGTTCATTCGGAAACTAACTGCCTATCTCTCCTGGTAGAATGCCGAACGACCGCATTGGTCTCTTGGTCTCAAATCGCCTGTCCAATTCCTCATTGAACATAACCCGGAGTCCAGGATGTGGTGGACGGATACACCAGATTGCCGAAGAACTGAAAATAGCTTATCATGCCAATATGACGATGCGCATCTCGCCTGAGGCGATTTATACCTATATCTACGTTCTGCCTCGCGGTGCTCTGAAAAAAGAACTGCTCGCTTGTTTGCGTCAAAATCCCAAACGGCGGTACAAACAGGCGCGGGGGTGCAAGTTGAACGTAAAATCGAGGATATGCTCAGTATTAAGGAACGGCCGGCCGAGGTGGCAAAGCGGATTTTACCCGGACATTGGGAAGGCGATGATTGTCGGAAAGAAAAACCGTTCGGCTCTTGGCACCCTGGTGGAGCGCACGACTCGCACGGTTATTCAAATAGCAAAGCGGCCGAGGTGGTGGCTAAATCAGGCTTTTCCCCCAAAGGAACTGATTTCAACAAAGTATCCAGATATGAGTTTAAGAAGGTGCAGAATCTGCTGAATGGCCGCCCCAGGGCGGCACTGGTCTTTCAGAAACCTTACGAAGTATTTAATCAACTAATTAACAACGCTGTTGCGTTAGATTCTAGAAACTAAGAATTATAATAAATCGTAAATTTTTTATGACTCTTATACAAAAAATTTTAATTGGTGTAGCCGCTATGATTATTGCTGGCGGTTCTGTTTATTTAGCGTTTAATCAAATAAATAAAGAAGAATTTAAAAATGATAATTTACAAAAAATTGTCGCAGATTATGAATCTTCATTAAATGAAGCAGAAAAAATACAAACATTCAGTAGTGACTGTTCAAATAAAAATTTATCTCAAGATATTAAAAACTTAGAAGAAAAATTATCTAAATTAAACAAAAGAGCTAAAACTTGGTGGGAGAATAGACCTAAACTTCCAGATATTCCTTCTGACATCATTGATGAACAAAATAAAACAGAAATTGAAAGTCCCAAACTTACTGATGAACAAGAAAAACAAATAAAGGAAGATCTTTTTGGTTCTAAAGAATCTTCAAATAATGTTCCACCTTTGCC
>Ga0209018_1000862_pt1 | contig 26775 bp, 15 predicted proteins | sample YNPBryBLVA2012_FD_185814 | JGI IMG/M metagenome (GOLD analysis project Ga0209018, IMG submission 185814) | Anoxygenic and chlorotrophic microbial mat microbial communities from Yellowstone National Park, USA - YNP Bryant BLVA 2012 (SPAdes)... ...
GGCCCGCCCCTACGGTGGTCGCCTTGATCGTCGGGGCCCGTAGGGGCGACCCTCCGTAGGGGGCGGGCACGGAGCCCCGCCCCTACGGTGGTCGCCTTGATCGTCGGGGCCCGTAGGGGCGACCCTCCGTAGGGGGCGGGCACGGAGCCCCGCCCCTACTTCGTGCTACCATGGCTCTGCTTGACTTCGCCGTGAGGTGTGCTAGAATACCGTGGTCTGTCCCGGACCCATCTCATTACCAGGAGGTCATTTTGAGAACCGTCTACCGTTTCCTCCCTATCGTACTCCTCGTTTCTGTGTGCTTGAGCCTGACCGTTCCGCCTCTCTCCCGCGCCCAGAGCGCACTCCCACCCTTTACCTACGAGCCATCTACCGTGCCCCCCTGGGCGCAGACGGACTATGTCATTGTCGGTGGCAAGGCCCCCGATGAACCGATCGTCGTCCGCCTCTATGTGCGCGACCGCGCCCATCTGGACGCCGTCGCTGGCCAGTTGGACATCTGGGAGGTGCACTACGACCTGGGCTACGCCGTGGCCCAGCTCGTCCCCGGCCAGGCGGAGTGGCTGCTCTCCCTGGGCTATCGGCTGGAGATCGACGTCGAACGGACGATGCTGCTGGGCATCCAGGCGCCGCTCGACCCGCGCTTCTACTACTTCGACGATGACTACAGCAACTCCTACGGCCGCTACATGGTGAACTTTCTGCAGGACATCAACACCGCCTATCCCGACATCACCGAACTGTTCGACATCGGCGATGCCTGGCAGGCCGAGCACGGTGGCTATCACCGCGACATGTGGGTGCTGCGCATCAGCAACGAGGACCCCGTCTACGGTGACATCGCCGACAAGCCGGTCTTCTACCTCTTCGCCAACATCCATGCCCGCGAAGTGGCCACCCCGGAGATGGCCATTCGCTACATCCGCTACCTGACCGAGGGCTACGACGGCGCGGGCGGCTACGGCGTGGACCCCGACGTGACCTGGCTGGTGGACCACAACGTCGCCTACGTGCTGGTCTCGCAGAACCCCGACGGCCACCGCGTCAACGAGGCAAACACCAGCGCCATGCGGCGCAAGAATATGGACAACGACGATGGCTGTACCGACCCTGGCTCATGGGGCGTCGACCTGAACCGCAACCACAGCTTCTTCTGGGGCTGCTGCGGCGGGTCGAGCGGCCAACCGTGTTCCGAGACCTACCGCGGCCCCAGCCGCGGTTCCGAACCGGAGACGGCCTATTTCCAGGCCCACTTCGCCTCGGTGATGCGCGATCAGAACGGACCCAACGGCCAGGACGAGATCGCGCCCGCTTCCCCGCTCACCACCACCGGCGTCTTTCTCAGCCTGCACACCTATAGCGACCTGGTGCTCTGGCCGTTCGGCTTCAGCAGCAGCCCGGCCCCCAATGACACCCAACTGCGGGCCATCGGGCGCAAGCTGGCCACCTACAATGGCTACGACCCCTCCGGTGACATCTACACAGTGGACGGTTCCAGCGACGACTGGACCTACGGCATGTTCGGCGTCGCCTCCTTCACTTTCGAGATCGGACCCAGCAGCGGTTCGTGCGGTGGCTTCTTCCCCGCCTACGGCTGCATGGACGGCATCGACGGCATGACGCGCGACTTCTGGGCCGAGAACCGTCCCGCCTTCCTCTACCTGCACAAGATCGCCCGCACGCCCTACATGACCGTCTACGGGCCGGACACGCACAGCGTCGCCGTCAGCGAACCGTCCGTGCCTCAGGGCACGCCCGTCCAACTGACCGCCACGGTCTTCGACGCCCGTTACGGCGGCGACCCGTTACAGCCGGTCGTCGCCGCCGAGTACTTCGCCGACTTCCCCGGCGCCGACGGCACCGGCACGCCGATGTCCCCCGCCGACGGTGCCTGGGGCGGGACGAGCGAGGGCGTGGTCGCCACCGTGGACACCTCGGCGCTCGCGCCGGGCCGCCACTACCTGCTGGTGCACGGTCGCAACGATGACGGCGACTGGGGGCCTTTCACCGCTGTTTTCCTCACAACTACGATCGGTAGTGACCCCGAAGTCATTGCCCTGGAGGCCGCGCCGGCCAGCATTCCCGTCGTCTACGGCCAGGCTGCACTCACGGCCACGCTCACCTTGCTGGACGGCACGCCGGTGCCCGGCTGGGTGGTCACCTTCACCACCGACCTGGGCACGGTGGACCCGCCGACGGCGGTCAGTGATATGCAGGGCCACGCCGTCACCACCCTCACCGCGGGCGGCGAGAGCGGCACGGCCCACGTCCAGGCCGAGGTGCTCGCCCTGAGCGACGATGCCACAGTCGAGATCTACGTGCCCGACGCGCCCGTCGCCAGCTTCGTCAGCGACAGCCCGGCCTGCGTGAACGCGGCGATGCACTTCACCAACACCACCACCTACCCGCCGGAGGTGCCGGTGGCCTTCCAGTGGGCCTTCGGCGACGGTGGGAGCAGCGGCGATCCGTCGCCAGCGCACGTCTACACCCTCGCCGGCGACTACGCGGTCAGCCTGAACGCCAGCAACGTCGGCGGGGACGACACGTTCACCGACACGGTCACTGTCCTGCCGGTGCCGGTGGCAGGGTTCACATTCTCGCCCGTCAACCCGGATCCGGGGCAGGCCGTCCACTTCACGGACACGAGCGCGAACGACCCGATCGGCTGGCAGTGGGCCTTCGGCGACGGCGGCGCGGCGACGGTGCGCAATCCGAACCACACCTACTACAGCGCCGGTACATACACCGTCACCCTGCGCGCGCGCAACGCCTGTGGCTGGAGCACGACCGTCGCCCAGCCGATCCGCGTCGGTGGCGTGGAACAGCCGTTCCCTGTCTACCTGCCGGTGATCATGAGCGGGGGGTGAGAACACGGATGGGCAGGATTTACGGATGGAGGGCAGGATTTTGCAGATCGAGAAAAACATCGTCGGTATCCGCAAATCCTGCCCATCCGTGTTATTGAGGAGGTGGTGTCACAGATTCTCAATCATATACAATACCTGTCATAGTTCCGCGACTTGAAATGACTCGAAGGAGATAGGAGAATCCATGAGAACGAAAAACATGCTGAGGGTGGTTGTGGGCCTGGTGGTCCTGCTGGGCGCGTTGCCGCTGGCAGCCAGCGCCGCGCCGGCCGACCAGACCGACGTGTCCGGCAAGATCGAGCCGGCGCTGCTGGAAGCGCTCACGACAGTGGGCAGCAATGACTTCATCGTTCGCTTCTCCGAACGGCCCGACCTGTCCCCCGCCTACGGGATGGACTGGGAGGCGCGGGGCGAGTTCGTGGTGAACGCGCTGACCGCGGCTGCCGAGCGCAGCCAGGCGGCGGCAATTGCCTACCTGGATGGGCGCGGGTTGCGCCACCAGACGTTCATCGCCAGCAACGATCTGTACGTCTACGGCGGCGACCTGGCGGCGGCGAACGCTATCGCCGCGCTGCCCGAGGTGTTCTACATCCGCGCACCACGGGTCTACTACCTGGAGGAGCCGCAGATGACGGTGGGCCCGCTGGCTCCGGCGCCGGAGACGCCGGAGTGGGGCATCACGGACACTGGTGCACCGGCTTTCTGGGCGGCGTTCGGCGCGCACGGCGAGGGGATCGTCGTCGCTAACATTGATACTGGCGTGCGCTACACGCACGAGGCGCTATATAGCAAGTACCGCTGTGGCTCCGGTCCGCATACGAACTGCTGGCTCGACCCCGACGGGACCTATGCCGCACCGACCGACGGCCACAGCCACGGCTCGCACACGATGGGCACGATGGTTGGCTCCGCCGGGGCGAACGAGATCGGCATGGCGCCGAACGCGCAGTGGATCGCCTGCCAGGGCTGCGACGGCACCTCCTGCGATGACAGCGACCTCCTCTCCTGTGGAAGCTGGATCTTGAACCCCGGCGGCAGCGCGGCAAACCGGCCCAATATCGTCAATAACTCGTGGGGCGGCGGCGGCGGCGATACTTGGTATCAGGCGACGGTGAGCTCGTGGCAGGCGGCGGGTATCTTCCCGGCCTTCTCGGCCGGCAACTCCGGCTCGTCCTGCAGCACGCTCGGCTCGCCGGGCGACTATCAGATCTCCTTCGCCAGCGCGGCCCACGCTAGCAGCCGCACCATCGCCAGCTTCTCTAGCCGCGGGCCGTCGGCGTTCGGCCACGACCCCTACACCAAGCCGAACATCTCCGCCCCCGGCGTGGCCGTCCGCTCGGCCTACAACACCAGCGACACCGCCTACGGCAACATGGACGGTACCTCCATGGCCAGCCCGCACACCGCCGGCGCGGTGGCGCTGCTGTGGTCGTGCAACCCCAGCCTGGTTGGGCAGATTGACCAGACCTTCCAGATCCTGCAGAATACCGCTGATACCCCGCCGGCCGGCAACTGCGGCGCGCCGCCCGACGGGCAGGGCAACTACACCTACGGCTACGGCTACCTCAACATCTACAACGCCGGCCTGGCCTGGTGCGGGGATGTGGACAACGGCTATCTGGATGGCCATGTCTACGACGCCGGCAGCGGCAACCCGCTCGCCGGGGCCAGCGTGGTTGCCTCCCCGGCGGCCGAAGGCGCGACGATCACGGCCATCACCGACCCCACCGGCTACTACACGATGACCTTGCTCCCCGGCACCTACAACGTCACCGCCTCCAAGAACGCCTACGCCTCACAGACGATCAACGGCGTCGTGGTCGTCACGGACACGGTGACCACCCAGAACTTCAACCTGACCTACCTGGGACAGTGGACGGCAGGGCCTTCGATGTGCTTCGACCTGACGCGCATTGACGCCGAGTACTTCCCCAGCGACGGCATGGTCTATATCCTGGGCGGCCGCTCGGGCACAAGCACGATCGGCACGATCTACCGCTTCGATCCCAGCACCGGCACCTGCACGAGCACCGGGGCGACGATGCCCAACCCGATCTCCAACTACACGGTCAATCTGGTCAACAACGGCAGCGCCGACCTGCTCTGCACCTTCGGCGGGCGGCAGTCCGACGGCAGCTCGACGCTCAACGTCCAGTGCTACAACCCGGCCACCAACTCCGCCTCGGTCGTCGCTAACCTGCCGAGCGCCTGGACCGGCTACACCCCTGGCGCGCAGGTGGTATACAATAACCAGGTCTACATCTTCGGCGGCTTCAACCCGACCACCAGCCCGTACATGACCGCCCGCACCGAACGCTGGGACCCGGTGTCGAACACCTTCACCCAGTTGGGCGACCTGAACCTGGCCCGCAGTTACATCATGGCCGCTGTCGTGGACGGGATGATCTACGCCTTCGGCGGCGATACCTTCGATGGGACCTCCCTGATCGCCCAGACGATGGCTGAGCGGATGGACCCGGCCGTCGGCACCTGGGACAACGCGGCGGTGGCCGATCTGCCGTCCCCCGGCGACGAGGGGCGCGCCTTCGGCTTCGACTCCGGCTCCGGCTACTCACTGGCCGGCCAGATCGTCCTGGCAACGATGGCCCAGTGGTCGGGCTCTTCGGCCGAGGTCGTCAGCTACAACGTGGCCAGCAATACCTACGACACTGCCTTCCCCGACCTGCTCAACGCCCGCCGCAACCACGCCGGGGCCTTCGTGCCACTGTGCACTCCGGACCCCAGCGATGGGTTGCCGGGGATGTGGGTCTTCGGCGGCTACTTCGGCTCCGATAACCCGCCCTACGCGCCGAGCGAGTTCTACCCGCTGGCCTGCCCCGTCGCTGACCCGCCGGTCGCCTCGTTCGACTACGCGCCCGCCGAGGGCTGCCAGCCGCTGATCGTGGACTTCACCGACACCAGCAGCAATAGCCCGACCGAGTGGCTGTGGGACTTCGGCGATGGCGATACGTCCATCGCCCAGAACCCGACGCACGAGTACACGGACGCTGGCGTCTTCACGGTGACGCTGTGGGTCACCAACACCTACGGCTCCGACTCGACCACCGGCACGGTCACCGTCTACGAGGCACCCGCGGCCGACTTCACCTGGGCCCCGACCCCCATCTTCCCCTACGTCCCGGTGCAGTTCACCGACGCCTCGACCGGTCCGGTAGCGGAGTGGCTGTGGGACATGGGCGATGGCTACACCTACAACATCGCCAACCCGATCCACACCTTCACCTCCAGCGGCGACTTCCTGGTCAGCCTGACCGTGACCACCACCGCCGGCTGCGCGGATACGGTGGCGCAGAATGTGACGGTGCTGGAACCCTACACCACCTACCTGCCCATCATCCTGCGCAATAACCCGTGAAGTGCGTTTCACCGTAGGGGCGGACCCCCGTGCCCGCCCCATAGCAATAGCACCGTGGGGGGCGGGCCTTCGTGTCCGCCCCCTCCCTGCTGTGCTGCAAGTAGGAGGCTACTGTGACCAAGGCATTTCGCATCCTGACCGCGTTCGTTCTCCTTTCGACCCTGCTGGCCGTGGCGCCGCTGCGCGCCAGCGCCGCTCCCCCGCCGCCGGACGACGCGCTGCTCCCCCCGTGGATGCAGACCGTCCCCGCCGGCGACGGACCCTGGGTCGTCCGCGCCTTCTACAGCGACCGTCAGATGGTGGACGACCTGGCCGCATGGATCGAGCCGTGGGAGGTGCACCACGACCTGGGCTACCTGGTGGTCGCCGTTGACCGCGCCGGCTACCAGCGTATGCGCGCCGCCGGCTTCACCCTCCAGGTGGACGCGGAAGCTACCGCCCGCCTGAACCAGCCCGCCGTCGCCCTGCCCGGCCAGGGCCCCGACACGATCCCCGGCTACCCCTGCTACCGCACGGTCGAGGAGACCTACGCCGACGCGGCAGCCCTCGCCGCCGCCTACCCGCACCTGGCCACCTGGAGCGACATCGGCGACTCGTGGGAGAAGGTCAATCCCGGCGGCAACACTGGCTACGATCTGATGGTGCTGCGGATCACCAACTCGGCTATTGCCGCTCCCAAGCCGGCTGTCTTCTTCATGTCCTCCATCCATGCCCGCGAGTACACCCCCGCCGAGATGAACATGCGCTTCGCTGAGTACCTGCTGGAGAATTACGGCGTGGATCCGGACGTAACCTGGCTGCTGGACTACAACGAGGTCCACCTGCTGTTCCAGGCCAACCCCGATGGGCGCAAGATGGCCGAGGCCGGCGACCTGTGGCGCAAGAACACCGACAGCACCGGCTGCACCGGGTATCCTAACGATTGGGGCGTGGACCTGAACCGCAACTATCCCTTCCAGTGGGGCTGCTGCGGCGGTTCCAGCGGCACCTGTTACGCCGAGACCTATCGTGGCCCCAGCGCCGGCTCCGAGCCGGAGACCCAGGCGGTGCTGAACTACGTCCGCGCCCAGTTCCCCGACCAGCGCGGTCCCAATCCAGGCGACCCCGCGCCGGCCGACGCCATGGGCATCTTCCTGGACATCCACAGCTACAGCCAACTGGTGCTCTGGGCATGGGGCTACACTCCCTCCGCTCCGCCGAACAGCACCGCCCTGACCACCCTTGGGCGCAAGTTCGCCTATTTCAATGGCTACGAACCGGAGCAGTCCTACAGCCTGTACGTCACCGACGGCACCACCGTGGACTGGGCTTACGGCGAGCTGGGCCTGGCCGCCTACACCTTCGAACTGGGCACGGCCTTCTTCCAGGACTGCTCCACCTTCGAGAACGTGATCGTGCCGGATAACTTCCCGGCGCTGATCTACGCGCTCAAGGCCGCGCGCACGCCCTACATGACCCCCGCCGGCCCCGACGCGTTGAACGTGACCGCTGTGCCGGGCGGGGCGGTCGTCGGCGATCCGGTCCAACTGACGGCGACGATCAACGACACCCGCTACAACAACTCCAACGGCACCGAACCGGTGCAGAACGTCGTCGCTGCCGAATACTACATTGATGTCCCCCCGTGGATCACCACCACCGTGCCCGTCGCCTACCCGATGACCGCCGTGGACGGCGCGTTCAACGAGACGATCGAGGACGTCGAGGCAACGCTGGACACGACCGGACTATCCAGCGGTCGCCACATCCTCTTTGTCCGTGGACGAGATGCCGCCGGCAACTGGGGCGCGTTCAGCGCGACCTTCCTGTACATCCTCGACCCCGAGGTCGCGCCGCTCATCGAGGGCTACGTCCGCGACGCCGCCACCAACCTGCCGCTGCAGGCGACCGTGGCCGGCGGGGCCTTCCAGACCACCTCCGACCCCCTCACCGGCTACTATCAGATGCGCGTCATCAGCGGCACGTATGACCTGACCGCCACCGGCCCGACCGGCTACGCCCCCGCCACCGTCGCCGGCGTTGTCGCCCAGGACTACGAGACGGTGCGCCAGGACTTCACCCTCTACCCCATCTGCGCTATCTTCGCTGACGATGTGGAATCCGGCAATCAGGGCTGGACCCCCCAGGCGCCCTGGGCGATCACCACCGAGGCCTCGCACAGCGCGACGCACTCCTGGACCGAGAGTCCCGGCGGGAACTACAGCAACAACCGCAACACCTCGCTGACCTCGCAGGTCTTCGACCTCTCCGGCTACGAGGGGGTCGCGCTGGGCTTCTGGCACATCTACGATACCGAGGCGGGCTGGGACTACTGCTATGTGGAGGTCTCCGACGACGGCGGGAGCAGTTGGAACGTCGTGGCCACCTACAGCGGCCCGAACCACACCACCTGGAGCTACCAGGAGTTCCCCGTGCCGGTGCTGGATCACCAACCCGACGCCCGCGTTCGCTTCCGCTTTACCTCGGACACGAACACCGTCCGTGACGGTTGGCACGTGGACGACATCGCGCTGATCGCTGGCGGGGCGGGCTGCGTGACCCCGCTGGCGCCGACGGCGGAGTTCGCCAGCAATAGCCCGGTGAACCAGGGCGATCCTGTGCGCTTCACCAACCAGACCGTCGGTTCGACGCCGTTGAGCTACGGGTGGGACTTCGGGGATGGGGTCGGCACGTCCACCGATAGCGACCCGTCGTACACCTACGCTGCGCCGGGCACGTTCGATGTGACCCTGTGGGTGACCAACAGCGTCGGCAGCGACAGCGTCACTCACCCGGTGACGGTGCTGCCGGGCGAGTGCATCAGCCTGACGGCAGTCACCATCGCCGGCGAGACGACCGGCGAGCCGGGTGTCTATACCTTCACCGCCTCGGTCGAGCCGGCCAACGCCAGCGAGCCGATCTCCTATCTGTGGGACAACGGCGACACGGCGGCTACCTCGGTGCGCACGCTTGACGCAGGTTCGCACACGCTGGTCGTCACCGCCACGAATTGCACCGCCGCCCAGGCCACCGACACACACGAGATCGTGATCGTCGAGCCGTGTGTGGAGGTCGAGAGCGTGGCCCTGACGCTGCTGACGGCGGGGACGATCTACACCGATACGCTGGTCGAGTTCAGCGCGGACATCGCGCCGGACGACACCACGATGCCCTACCACTACGCGGTTGACTACGGCGATGGCACACCGGTGGACGAGGATACGAGCGGCGATGACCCGCTGCTCTTCAGCCATACCTACGCCGCTGTGGGCGACTTCACGGTCGTGATCGAGGTCTGGAACTGCGAGATGGCCGAGCCGGTGTCCGACGAGGTCATCGTCACGGTGGTCGAGCAGGGCACCTGCGTCGACCTGAGCGGGGTCGCGATCCTGGGCGAGACGACCGGCTATCCGGGCGTGTACACCTTCACGACTGTGTACGAACCGACCAACGCCACGTTGCCGATCCTCTACCTGTGGGACGACGGGGGCGCGGAGCCGGTCTCGGTGCGCGCGTTGGATGTCGGCACGCACACGCTGGTGGTGACGGCGACCAACTGTGCGGAGTCCCCGGTCACGGACACTCACGAGATCACCATCGTGCCGTGGCCCGAGCGCATCTACCTGCCGATCCTGCTGCGCCTGGTTCCGTAGGCCATGTAGGGCGGGCCGCCGGCCCGCCCCCATCTGTGCCGAAACCGTAGGGCGGGCCGCCGGCCCGCCCCCATCTGTGTCGAAACCGTAGGGCGGGCCGCCGGCCCGCCCCCATCTGTGCCGAAACCGTAGGGCGGGCCGCCGGCCCGCCCCCATTTGTGCGGCCTGAAGCCCGCACTCCAATCCGGGCACAGCGGCGCGATTACTCCTGCAGCCGCTCCGCCGCCCCGCGCCGCTCGGCGTCCTCCATCTCGGCCGTTTCTTCCTGCCCTTCCTCGACCGACCACACTTCCGTCGCCAGGTCAATGAACAGCACGCCGTTAGTGTGGTCAATCTCGTGCTGGAGGACGCGGGCCAGGTAGCCGCGGGCGCGCCGACGCGCAGCTTTGCCGTCCGGCCCCAGCCACTTGACGACGACCTCGGGGTAGCGCGGCACCTTCCCCGCCCAGCCCGGCACCGACAGGCAGCCCTCGGTGCCTTCTTCCTTCTCCCCCACCGTGCGGATGAACTCCGGGTTGATCATTGCCAGGGAAACCCCCGCGTCGGGATCGTCCATATCTTCGGGGATCTCCACCACGATCACGCGCAGCGGCACACCCACCTGGACGGCGGCCAGGCCCACGCCGCCAGCCTGGTGCATCGTCTCGAACATATCGGCGATCAGCCGCTCGACCTCGCGGGTGACCTGCGGCACGCGGCGGGATTTCTGCCGCAGCACTGGATTGTCGGTGAACACGATCTGCCGTACGGTCATGCCGATCTGCTCTCCTTCTGGGGCGGGTTGCGGCGCATTTCGTCGTAGATGCTGAACCAGTCGAGCATTTCCGCCCGGTGGCGCTCGGCTTCCTGTTGCTGGCGACGGCGACGAGCTGCCTCGATGTGCGCGAAGATCTCCGCCTGCACGTCCTGCGGTCGGCTGGCCAGGTCGAACCGGAACGTCCCCGCCGGCGCCGCCGTCTCGACGATCACCGTACCGTACCCGAATACCCGGCCCCCGAAAGACTGCGAGGAACGGACATTGGTCACCTGCTCCAGGTTCGCCTCGCGCCGTTCCTCGCGGAGGAAAAGGGGCAGCCGTTGCACATTGATGATCCGCGTGGCCGTCACCTGGTAGTAATCGTTCTGCCAGTCCTCGAATTGCCAGAGCAGCCAGGGGAAGAGCACCAGGATCGCCAGGACGTAGACGAGGGCCAACTCCCAGAGCAGTTCGTCTTTTGTGGTGACGATCACCAGGATCACGACGGTGATGACGATCCACAGCCCCAGGGGCAGGCTTACCGTCCGCAGCAGTCCGATCCAGTGACGTCGCCAGGTGATGGTGGCGCCCTCCCGTTGCCACGATGGGGGGATGAAGTAGCGGACCAGCGAGCGCAGGGCGGAGAGCAGCTTCGCCGGCCGCGATGGTTCCGCTGCCTCCGCCGCTGCTTCTTGCTGCGCTGTTTCTTGCAGGAAATAACCGCGCATCGCCCGTTCGATGGACAGCCGTTCCTGGGCGCGGGCCAGGGCGCGGGTGCGCTCGATCTGCTCGAAGATCAGTTCACGTATCTTGCCAGGGTGGGGAATGTTGCGGAAGACGACGTGCCCACCCGCCCCGGCCGTTTCGATGATCAGATCGCCGATGTCGAAGCCCTTCTCCAGGATGCCGGCATGCACCTGCTGGATGTCCTGGATCGCGTGCAGCGGCGCGGCGGAGAAGTGCGCCTTGAAGATCCCCACCTTCTCCTGGTGCGCCACGCGCCGGTTGGTCAGGATGTAGAGGTCGTTTCGCCAGTCAATGTACAGGTACAGACCGAGACCGAGCGGGAACAGCATCAGGATCGCGCCCAAGATGAGGATGGGCTTCTCCAGGGAAGTAGACAGAAAGACCGACTCCGCCGCCAAGATGCCGACCACCAGGGCCAGGACGATCAGGGTGGGGAGGAGCAGGTTGGGCCAGAGGTAGATGATGTGTTTGCGGAGCACGCGGAGCGGCAGCTCGTCCTTCTCCAGCCACTTGAAGCGCGGGTATCCTCGCCGTTCCTTCAGCTCATCGCGCATCTTCAGTCTGGGGGCGATGCGCGGTTCATCCTTCAGGAGCTGGTCAAAATCCTCCCTGGCGATGCAGAACAGCACGACCTTCTGGTCGCCGATAGCCTGGACCGTCACGTCCCGCACGTCGCCCACCAGGAGGGAGGTCTCGCCGAAGCTGTCGCCGGCCCCGAGCTGCCGCACTTCCGTCACGTGCCCCTCGGCGTCCGTGCGGGTGGCGCGGAGCGTGCCCTCTCGGACGATGTAGTACTGTGTGCCCGGTTCGCCCTGCCGATAGACGATTTCGCCGGGCGCGAGCTCGACCTCCGTGGTCAGGGCGGCCAGCGCGCGCAGGGCGGGCAAGTCGAGCGCGGCGAACAGGGGCACGCGCCTGAGGACCTGAACGATCTCTTCGAGCGCAGGCACGGTCATTCTCTCCTGTGGACTACCCCCCATTGTAGCACAGGGACGGTGGAGGGCAAGCGCACTGCACAACACGGATTATCACGGATTTCGTACTGCCTACCCTCCCGCAAGTTTGGGCGCAATCTCCGCATCGGAGCGCGCCGCAATGAGCTGCTCGCCCTCTTGCCCGTCACTTTCTAACCTGCGGGAGGGTAAGGGGAGGCAGTGGGGGGAGACCACCTTCCGAGCAATCCGTGGACATCCGTGTTGTGCCTGTCACCACCGCCCGGTATGCCGCCAGGGTTTCCTGGGCTGTGCGCTCCCAGGAGAAGCGCGCTGCCTGGGCCAGCGCTCGTTGGCTCAGTTCGGCGCGCAACTGCGGATCGCCTGCCAGCGAGATCAGCGCCCCGGCCATCCCCTCCGCGTCGTCCGGGTCCAGCAGCACCCCGGCGTCACCAACGACTTCGGGGATGGAAGCGGCGTCGCTGCCCACCACCGGCGTCCCGCAGGCCAGCGCCTCCAGCGCCGGCAATCCGAAGCCCTCGTAACGGGAGGGATAGACGAAGGCCACCGCTCCCCGGTAGAGGGCCGGCTTATCGTCCTCTGCCACCGGCCCGATGAAGCGTAGCCATTGCGCGTCCAGCCCCAGTGCCTCGGCCTGCCTGCGGGGGTCCGGCGTGAACGGCGTGTCCCGCTCCGGCAGCCGCCCGGCCACGACCAGCGGGCAGTCCGCCCCTAGGGTCGGGCCGACCCGGCGGTAGGCGCTCAGCGCCGTGACGATGTTCTTGCGCACATCGAAACCGCCCAAGTAGAGGATGTAGCGCCCAGCCAGGCCGTAGCGGGCGCGGATGGCCTCGTCGTCGGGGGTCGGTTCGGGGCGGTACTGGACATCGGCGGCCAGGGGGATCACCCATACTCGTTCGGCGGGCAACTTCAGATGGGTCAGGATATCGCGGCGGGACGCTGCCGAGTCGGTGATGACGAGGGCAGCGCTGGCGCTAGCCGCGGCGACCAGGGCGGTGTAGGCCCGCGTCAGCGGCCCACCGCGATAGGCCGGCAGCAACAGGGGAATCAGATCATGGATGGTGACCACGGTGGGCACCGTCGGCAACAACGGCGGGGCCCAGTAGGGCACGTGGGCCACGTCCGCCCCCACGCGGCGACAGGCGCGCGGAAAACCCACCTGCTCAAACCACACTTTGTGCAAGTGTGCAAGTATGCAAGTATGCAAGTGGGCACGTTTGCAAGTCTGCAAGTTTGCGAGTTTGCCAGTCTGTAAGTCTGCAACCTTGTGCACTTGCATACTTGCCCACTTGCCCACTTGCCCACTTGCCCACTTGCCCACCTGCTCTGCCAGGCGGCGCGTGTACTGACCGCTGCCGGTCTCGATCTGTGACCAGAACCAGCCGTTGAGGACGACGCGCATCAGTCTCTGTATCCGTCCGGGTGGCTGCGGTGCCACTCCCATGCGCTGGCGATGATCTCTTCCAGGTCGGGATAGCGGGGTATCCAGCCCAGTTCGTGCCGGATGCGCGTGGCGTCGGCTACCAGGATGGGCGGGTCGCCGCTGCGTCGGGGGGCGATCTCCGCCGGGATCGGGTGGCCGGTGACCCGCCGGGCGGCCTCCAGCACCTGGCGATTTGAATGGCCGGCGCCGTTGCCCAGGTTATAGATCATCATCTCCTGTTCGCCCAGCGCCTCCAGGGCCAGCAGGTGGGCCGCCGCCAGGTCCAGCACGTGAATGTAGTCGCGGATGCAGGTGCCGTCGGGAGTGGGGTAGTCATCGCCGAAGATGACGCAGCGTTCACGCTTGCCCAGGGCCACGGCGAGGACGTTGGGGATCAGGTGCGTCTCCGGGCGGTGGTCCTCACCGCGCCCCGCCGCCGCGCCGGCGGCGTTGAAGTAGCGCAGCGCGGCGAAGCGCAGGCCGTGGATGCGCTGGTACCAGACAAGCATCTCCTCGATCATCCGCTTTGTCTGCCCGTAGACGCTGGCCGGGCCGGGCGGATCGTCCTCCGTCAGCGGGCGATCCTGGCTGGCATAGACGCCGGCGCTGGAGGAGAAGACCAAGCGGCCCACGCCGTGGGTGACCGCCGCCTCGATCAGTTCCAGGCTGCCGGCGACGTTGTTGCGGAAGAAACGGCCCGGTTCGCGCATGGACTCGCCCGCCTCGATGAAGGCGGCGAAGTGCATCACGGCATCGAAGCGCCCCTCCCCCAGCACCCGATGCAGCGTGGGATCGTCCAGGATGTCCCCCTGGACGAAATGCGCCCCGGCGGGCACGGCGTCCAGGTGGCCGTGGACCAGGCTGTCGTAGACGGTCACGCTGTGGCCGGCCGCGAGCAGCTCGGCAGCCACAGTGCTGCCGATGTAGCCGGCCCCTCCGCAGACCAGGACTCTCATGCTTCCTCCCCGATTCGTACATATTCGTTGACCAACCCCGCGCTGCCGCGCAGCACCTGGGCGCGGTAGTGTTCCAGGTGGGATAGGGGGGCATGGTGGAAGACCAGCGCCATCTGAGCCGGCGAATCGAGCGTGGCGACGATCTGTTCCACCGGCAGGTGCATGCGCATAGCGAAGACCTCTGCCGTGCGGACGCGCTGGCCGGGCTGGAGCTGCTCGACCAGCAGATCGCGCCAGGCGCGCAGGTCGTCATCGCGGACGAAGGGCAGCCAGCCGCGCGGTTCGGCAGCGGCCAGTGCGACCGCCTCCTGACCGCTCAGGCGCGCCTGATCCTGCTCGTCCAGCCAGGTGCGCAGGACGTTGTGGAGGAACAGCCGCTCCGGCCACGTCCCCCAGCCGGCCTTGACGCCGAAGATGGGCTGGAAGACCAGCCGCCACCACTGCTCGTCGGCCAGCAGGTGGGCCAGATAGCCGGCCACGAAGGCGGCCTGCGCCGGCGCCAACCGCTCCGCCTGCGCCAGTTCGGGATAGGCGTCCAGCAGACGGCGGTAGGGTGGGATGTCATCGCGGGGCGGGATGTCATAGAAGTGGGTCGCCAGGCGCTCCTGGCCACTGACCGTCTGCACATCCGGCGCCGTGTGTCCCAACAGAAACGCTCCCGCTTCCCCCCGCAGCAGGCGCTCGACGGGGGGGCGAAGCTGCCCGCTCTCGATCAGTTCGCGGGCCATGACCAGGTGATTGATCGGCGTCGGCACGGGCGATATTGTACAACACTTGACCTCTACGGCAAATTGGGTTATACAGGTGTCTTATGACAAGACCACTTCGTTTCCTGTTCATCTTTTCAGACACCGGTGGGGGACATCGCGCCGCGGCGCAGGCGGTGCGCGATGAAATGGAGCGCCTGTACGGCGACGCTGTCGCTGTGGACATGGCCGACATTTTCGTCGAACCCCGCCTCTGGCCGTTCGATCGCTTCCCGGCCTGGTACCGTTGGATGGTCGGCCTGGACAGCGTCCCCTGGGGCATCGGCTATACCGTCACCGATCATCCGACCGTCGTGGAGACGCTCACCCGCCTGGCCTGGCCGTATGTCCGTGCATCGCTGCACCGTTTCCTGGAGCGTCACGCTGCGGATGGGATTGTCCTGTTCCACAGCGTGCCGGGCCGCGCGCTGTTCCACGCGGTCCGTCAGGGGTTGTCATCCTCGCCGATGGCGGTCGTCGTGCTGGACCTGGTCGGTGTGCATGCCATGTGGTTCCCGCCCGGCGCGGATCTCTACATCGTGCCCACGGAAGCAGCCCGACAGCGGGCGCTGCACTGGGGCGTGCCGCCGGAGCGGCTGGAACGGGTGGGCATGCCGGTGCGCCGCGCCTTCGTCGAGGCGCGCGACCTGCCCGCCGCCGAGGCGCGTGCCCGCCTAGGGTTGTCGCCAGAACGTCCGATGGCGCTGCTGGTGGGCGGCGGCGAGGGCATGGGGCCGCTGGAAGCGATCGTGCGCGCCCTGGCCCGGCGGCGGCCCGCCGCGGACCTGGTCGCCATCGTTGGGCGGAACGACCGGCTGTACGAGCGGCTGCGGCGGCTGGAGTCGCCGGCACCGTTGCGCGTCGAGCGCTTCGTCTCCGACATGCACCTGTGGATGCGCGCTGCCGACATCGTGGTGACGAAGGCCGGGCCGAACACGCTCAGCGAGGCGTTGGTCGCCGGCGTACCGCTCGTCATCTACTCGGCGCTGCGCGGGCAAGAGTGGGGCAACGTCGGTTACGTCGTCGAGAACGGCGCGGGCCTCTGGGCGCCGCGCCCGGCGCAGGCCGCCCGCGCAGTGGGCGAACTGCTGGCCGACCCGGCCCGTCGCCAAGCGCTGGCGGCCCGCTCTCGCGCCCTGGCCTGCCCGCAGGCCACCGAACGGATCGCCCACCGGCTGGTGGAATGGCTGCTGTAACCGAACAGTAACCATCTGGAAACTGCGCGCGATGGGTACTATGCTAATATCACAGATAGTGTTGGCCCAAACACATCGTTCGAAGTCCGTTGCGCCCGCGTTCTGACGTTCTTCAGGAGGTGAACCATGCGTGTCAAGATCGCTCTGGCTCTGATGGCACTGCTTCTATCGCTCATCTACGTTGCGCCGGCTGCCGCCGCCCCGGCTGAAGTCGTGCCGACCTGGCACCTGGTCGTTCGAGGGGAGACGCTGTTCTCCATTGGCCGGCTGTACAACGTCAGCCCGTGGTCCATCGCCTCGGCCAACGGGCTGGCCAATCCGAACCGCATCTATGCTGGACAGTGGCTCTACATCCCCGCCGGCCCGCCGTACTACCCGTACCCGCCCTGCGGTTCGTACTACGTTGTCCAGCGCGGCGACACTCTCCTGGGCATCGCCCGCATCTACGGCGTCAGCGCCTGGAGCATCGCCGCCGCCAACGGCATCTACAACATGAACCTCATCTACGTCGGCCAGCGGCTGTATATCCCTTGTCCGTAACTGCCTACCCTCCCGCAAGTTCGGGCGCAATCTCCGCACCGGAGTGCGCCGTAATGAGCTGCTTGCCCTCTCGCCAGCCACTTTCCAACCTGCGGGAGGGTCGAGGGTAGGTAGATACCCTTGTCCCTAGCAGCCTGTCGGAAACACCGCTGCAGAACAGCGCTCCTCTGGTCATGCTGAGGCCCCGCAGGGGCCGAGGCTTGCCCTGAGCGAAACCGGAAGGAACCTCGTTTCTGGCCGCACAACGTGCCCCGTGACGGGATTCCCTGGGGAGGAGAGGCGGGTGCCTCTCTTCCCTTGCTATTGCTGGCCGTCGTATTCAACGGTATAATGATGATCCGCTACCCTCCCGCAGGTTCGGAAGTGTGAGGAACCGGCTCCGGGACGGCGGCGTCTATGATCATGACGGTGTGACGGGAGAGGGGCGATGGAAACGAACGAACTGTCTCAACGAACCTGGCTGGCGATCGGCCTGGTCGCAGCGCTGGGCGTCGGCATCGTGATGCTGCTGCTGGGCGTCGGCGTGCTGGCCGGGCCAGGCGCGCCGGCGACTCTCACACCCCCGCCGACGGTCGGCGCCGCCATCTGGCTCTCGCCGACCGAGGGCGGGCCGGGCACCGTCGTTGCCGTCGCCGGCGCTGGGTGGCAGCCCGGCGATACGGTCATGCTCCGCCTGAGCGATCTCTCCGCCGGCGGCGACCCATCGCCACTGACCACGGCGACGGTCGGCACCGATGGCCGCTTCGTCGCCTCGTTCGTCTTCCCGTCCGATCCGCGCTGGGCCGGCCCGGCGACCGTCCTGATCATCGCCTGGTCGCCAGCGACGGGCCTCGCCGCCCCGACGCCGTTCCGCGTGCTGGAGCTGCCGACCCCCGTGGCCACGCCGACGACATCGCTCACGGCCATACCCACGGCTCCGCCCCCGCCGGGCGCTACCGCTACCCCGTTCCCACCGACCGCTACCGCTCCCCCGCCTCCGCCGTCGCCCACGCCGCTCATCGGCGGCTGGCGCGGCGAGTACTACGGGACGCGCGACCTGACCGGCGCGCCGTTGCTGGTGCGCAGCGACCCGACGATTGACTTCGCCTGGGGTAGCGCCGCCCCCGCTACCGGCCTGCCCGCCGATAACTTCTCCGTTCGCTGGACGCAGGTGCTGAGTTTCGACGGCGGCGTCTACCGCTTCCACGTCGTCGTGGATGATGGGGTGCGCCTCTACGTGGACGAGACGCTGGCGGTGGATTCGTGGGTGGACGGGGCGCAGCGGGAACTCACCGCCGACCGCGCCCTCTCGTCAGGCAACCACAGCCTGCGCGTGGAGTACTACGAGCGCAGCGGCCAGGCGACGATCCGCATCTGGTGGGAACGGATCGCAGCCTACCCGGACTGGCGCGGCGATTACTGGCCGAACCGCACGCTTAGCGGTAACCCGACCCTGACCCGCAACGATGCGATGATTGACTTCGACTGGGGCGCCGGCGCGCCGGCGACCGGCCTGCCCACCGATGGATTCTCCGCCCGGTGGACGCGCAACGCCGGCTTCGAGATGGGCACCTACCGCTTCCACGTCGTGGTGGACGATGGGGCGCGGATGTGGGTGGATGATCGACTGCTGGTGGATTCCTGGCACGATGGCGGCGCCCGTGAGTTGACGGCGGACTATGCCCTGACCCAGGGAACGCACAGCCTGCGCGTCGAGTACTACGAGAACACCGGCCAGGCGACGATCCGCGTCTGGTGGGAACGGCTGGCCTCGCCGCCCTACCCGGACTGGCGCGGCGAGTACTGGCCGAATCGGACGCTCGGCGGCAATCCCGTCCTGGTGCGCAACGACCCGGCGATTGACTTCCGCTGGGGTACCGGTTCGCCGGCGGTGGGGTTGCCGGTGGACGATTTCTCGATCCGCTGGAGCCGCACGGTGACTTTCACGCCTGGCGTCTATGTCTTCTACGCTTGGTCGGACGACGGGATCCGCTTCTACCTGGACGGCGGCCTGCTGATGGATGAGTGGCACTCCAGCAGCGGACAGACGGTCTACGCGGTGAGCGCGACGTTGACCGGTCCGCACGCGCTGGTGGTCGAGTACTACGAACACATCGGCAATGCCCTGGTGCGCTTCTGGTGGGTGCGCAGCGGTGACTGGCCCACGGCCACGCCGCCGCCGCTGACGCTCACGCCCACCCCGCCGCCGACGCTCACGCCGACGCCGCCGCCGACGCTCACGCCCACCCCGCCGCCGACGCTCACGCCGACGCCGCCGCTGACGCTCACGCCCACCCCGCCGCCGACGCTCACGCCGACGCTGCCGCCGACGCTCACGCCGACGCCGGAACCGCCCACTGCCACGCCGCCCAATGGACTGCCGACGGCCACACCGGAACCGCCGACGGCCACGCCAACGCCGTTGCCCCCAACGGCCACGCCGCTGCCCTCGACGCCGACGGCGCTGCCTGTCCGTCCCTCGCTGACGCCGACCCTCCCTCCCGCCCGCCTCAGCGAACTGCTGTCCGTGCCACGGCGGGATTGGAACCGCGACGGCGCGGTGAACGACGGGGACGAGTGGATCGAGCTGGTCAACAGCCGCCCGGTGACGGTGGACCTGGGCGGCTGGTCGCTGGAGACAGTCCCCTCGCTGCAGCCGCCCTATCGCATCCCGACCGGCACCTTGCTCTCACCTGGCGGGTACGCGGTCTTCTATCGCCAGCAGACCGGGGTAGCCTTGTCGGACCTCGGCAGCGAACTGCGGTTGCGGGACGCCGGCAATGCAGTGGTGGACCGGGTGCTCTTCCCGCCGTTGGCCGGCGACAGCAGCTACAGCCGGGACGCGGCGGGCGGCTGGCACGCCAACTGGCCGCCCTCGCCGGGGCAGCCCAATCAGCCACCGGCAGTCACTCCCACACCGCGCGCTACCCCACGCTGGCGTTTCCCGATCCGTCTGCCGTGGCCCTGAGGCCCGGGCGCCGTGGTTATTCTTCCATCAGCTCTACCGCGAGACGGGCGTACACCTCAGCGGCGGCCCAGACGTCGTCCAGGTGAATGGACTCGTCGGCGGTGTGGGCCTGGCGGGGATCGCCCGGCCCGAAGCCCACGGTGGGGATGCCGGCCACGCCGGCGGTGTAGGCGCCCTCGGTCGAGAACGTCCAGTATCCCACCCGCGGCCGCTGGCCCAACTGGGTGCGGGCCGCCCGCGCCAGCGCCTTCACCAGCGGGTGGTCCTCCTCGATCACCCACGGCAGGTAGACGCTGCGGGCGCGGCAGGGGTGTCCGGTGTAGCTGCTGCTGCTGTACTCGGCCACCCGCACGTCCGCCCGCACGCCCTCGCGGGCGATGACCCGTCGCACTTCACTGATAGCCAGGGCCTCTGTCTCGCCGAGGGTCAGCCGGCGGTCAATGACCATCTCGCAGCGATCGGGCACGGCGTTACGGCTGCTGCTGTGGCTGCGGATTTCGGTGACGGCGAGCGTGCCCCGGCCCAGGAAGGGGTCGCTGCCGAGCTGCCCGGCCAGCAGTTCCAGGCCGAAGACTAGCCGCGCTGCGCTGTAGATGGCGTTCTCGCCCATTTCGGGATTGGCGGCGTGGGCGCTGCGCCCCTCGGTCGTCAACAGCAGCTCGATGCGCCCGCGCTGCCCGCGACAGATCTGCAGGTCGGACGGCTCGGCGATCAACACCCAGTCCGGGCGCACGCCGGTCTCTTCCAACAACGCCTGGCTGGCCAGGCCCTCACAGGGCTCCTCCTGCACCACGCAGGCGACCATCACCTGTCCCTGGCGCGGCAGGCCGGCCTGACGGAGCAGGGCAGCGCCATAGATCATCGCCGCCAGCCCGCCCTTCATGTCGCAGGCGCCCAGGCCGAAGACCTGCCCGCGATCGGTTTGCGCGCCGAACGGGTCGCAGGTCCACCCGTGGGGGTCGCCGACGCCCACCGTGTCCATATGCCCATTCAACATCAGGATTGGCCCGTCCGCGGCGCCGACCCAGCCGACTACGTTGCCCAGCGAGTCGGTGTGGATGTCGCGGAAGCCCAACGACTCCATCTCGGCCAGGATGCGCCTGGCCAGCGCCTGCTCCTGCGTCGAGGGGCTGGGGATGCGCACCAGGTCCTGGAGAAAGGCGGTCAGTTTCCTCTTGTCCTCGCGGTTCAGCAGGATATTGGCCATTTTCCTCCGCTCAATCGGTGGAATCTGGGGTTGCTGTCCCGATGGTGTAGACGACGAACAGCGGGCGGCCGCTCCGCTCGGCGATCTGAGTTTCGATACAGAGCGCCCGGCCCTGTTCGGCGGCCAACGCGGCCAGCGCCTCGACGCGGCCGCGGAAGACCGTGTCCTCGGCGGTGTGGGCCAGGTAGAGCGTGCCAGGCTGGTCCAGGAACGGGCGCACCCGTTCGGCGAAGCCATCGTCCGGCGCGTCCAGCCGTTCGTAGCCGAATACCTCGTCGGGGCTGATCCGCCCGACGGTCAGGAAGCGCAGTGGGGCGTCCATCCCCCAGTCCAGCGCGACCGTCGCCGGGGGATTGCGTCGTTGCAGGTAGGCGGCCAGGTCGTGGATGGCGCTGGAGTGGGCCGAGTGGCCGCCGAAGGTGGTCAGCGCCGCGTGGTAGCGGACCGTCGTCCACAGGTCGGCGCCGGCCCATCCGAGCAGCCCGATCAGGGCTGGGACGAGCAGCCAACGGGGACGGGCGCGCAGCAGGGCGGCGACGGCCAGCCCGCCGGCCAGCGGGAGCAGCGGCAGCAGCAGCGCGTAGTGGGTGACGAACAGATCGCTGACGGTGAACGCGCTCTGGGCGACCATCAGCATCAGCAGGGCGACGGGGAGGAGGAAGGACCAGCCGGCGCGGCGCGGTCCCTGCCACGCCGTCACCGCCGTCGCTGCGACGACCAGCCCGCCGGCCAACCACGGCGCCCACGGGTCGGCGAACGTCCCCCCCAGGTACCAGAAGTGGTCGCCGCGCAGCAGCGTGCGCACCTGCCCCAGGCGGACTGCCAGGTTGGACAGGTAGGCGCTGTTGTCCACGCCGTAGTAGGAACGGTCGAGGTTGCCGAAGATCGAGGCGAGCGTCCCGCCGGTGCGCAGGTTGAAGACGAGCAGCGGGATCAGCGGCAGGAGGAAGCAGGCGGCAGCCACGAGCCAGGTCAGGGCGGCGCGAGCGGTCGGCGCGCCCACGGGCCGTCTCCGCAGCGCCCAGGCGGCAGCGGCTAGCAGCGCCAGCGCGCCGATCGCCCAGATGAACAGCAGCTTGGCATACAGGCCCAATCCCCAGAACAGAGCGGTCAGCCACAGGTCGAGCGGCCGCTGTCGCTGCCACCAGCGCAGGCCGGTGAGCAAGCTGGCCATGAAGAACAGCGTGGTCAGGTTGGTGACAAAGATGCCCTGGCGGCTCCAGAAGATGAAAGAGGGGTTGACCGCCAGCAGCAGGGCGGTGGCGTGGGCGGCCCACGGCCCGCCCAGTCGGCGCGCTACCCGCCAGGCCAGCAGGAGCGTCAGGCCGCCGGTGAGCAGCGGCAGCCAGCGCAGCGCGACGACGTTGACCCCGCCGAGCGCCAGAAACGGGACCGCGAGCAGCACGTTGAGCGCGCCGATGTAGTCCTGCACCATCAACGGCAGGGACCATGGGCCGATCCGGACGGTCGCCTGGCGGAAGGCGGTCACCGGCTGACCGGTGAGGAGCTGCATCGCGTTCAGCCCGGCCTCTTTCGCCTCGTCGTAGTGCAGCCCCGGCAGGCTCAACTGGTACGCGCCCAGCCCCAGGAAGAGGAGCAACAGCAACGCTGCCCTCACCCCATCGCTCCCCACCTCCCCGTGTCTCCACATCTCCGCGTCTCCGTGTCTCCGCGTCCCAGCGTCCCCGCGTCTCCGCGCCCCCGCGTCCCAGCGTCCCCGCGTCTCCGCGTCCCCGCGTCTCCGTGTCTCCGCGTCCCCGCGTCTCCGCGTCCCCGCGTCTCCGCGTCTCCGCGTCTCAATACGCCCCCTCCCCCAACACCACCTGCGGCACCGTGCGCAGAAGGATCTTGAAGTCCATCCACGGCGACCAGTTCTCGATGTAGTAGATATCCAGCAGGGCCATCTCGTCGAAAGAGAGGCGGCTGCGCCCGCTGACCTGCCAGAGACCGGCCATTCCCGGCGGGGCCTCCAGCCGCTTCTTGTGCCATTCCTGGTACTGCTCCACTTCGTTGGGCAGGGATGGACGCGGGCCCACCAGGCTCATCTCCCCGCGCAGGACGTTGAGCAACTGCGGCAGTTCGTCCAGGCTGGTGCGGCGCAGGAAGCGGCCCACGCGGGTCACCCGTGGGTCGTTGCGGATTTTGAACAACGGTCCGTCGGCCTCGTTCAGTTCCAGGAGGGCCGCTTGCTCCTCTTCCGCTCCCTGGTACATTGAGCGGAACTTGTACATCTGGAACATCCGCCCGCCCAGCCCGATGCGGGTCTGGCGGAAAATGACCGGGCCGGGGCTGTCCAGGCGGATCGCCAGGGCGATGAGGCCGAGCAGCGGCAGGCCGACGGTCAGGCCGATCACAGCCCCGACCACGTCCATGGCCCGCTTGACCAACAGGGCGCTCTTGCTGATCGAGACCTCGCGCACGCCGATCAGCGGCACGCCGCCCAGTTCTTCCACGTCCACCTGACTGAGACTCATCTGGAACAGGTCGGGCACGATGCGCGCCCGCACCCGTTGCCGCGCGCAGTCGCGGACGATGGCCATGATCTTGCGCTGGTACATCCACGGCAGGGTGATGATCACCTCGTCAATCTGCCCCTCCTCGATGACCATCGGCAGGTTCTCCAGCGCTCCGAGGGCCTTGAACGGGCCGATGTTGGTGTTGCCCTTCTGCGGGTCGTCGTCCACGAAACCTACGACGCGGTAGCCCAATTCGGGCCGGGCGACGATCGTCCGCATCACCGTCCGCCCCACCTCGCCGGCGCCGACGATGATCACCCGGCTGATGCCGATGCCTTTCCTGCGCAGGCGGTTGGCGACCATCTCCTCGACCGCCCGCAGCAGCCCGATCAGCAGCACGGTCAGCAGGCCGACCTCGATCAGCATGACGCGGGAGTAGTACTGCGGGCGGGAGATGAAGGTGATCGCCAGCATCAGGACGGTCACCTTGGCCGTGGCGTTGACGACGCTGTAGACCTGCTCGATCCATGGCCGCCGCCAGGCGCGGTAGGCGCCGTCAATGAAGAAGAAGGCGGGCACCAGGACGACCCAGAGGCTGAAGAACGGCAGGTAGGCAGAGAAGGGGGCGTCGAAGGCGATGTCATGGAACCAGCGCAGGTCGTAGCGCAACCAGTAGCCGCCAATGAATCCCAGGGCGATCACGGCAATGTCCAGGGCGATAGCCCAGGCGGGCGGACGACGGTGGTTTTTGCTCATTCGACGGGCTCCTTGCCCAGCGCGCGCCGGTAGACGGCGACGGTCTCGGCGGCGGTGCGCGCCCAGGTGAAGCGGGCGGCATGGGCCAGCCCGCGCTGGCGCAGCGACTCGCGCAGAGCTGGATCGGTCAGCAGGCGGTGCAATCCCTCGGCGATGGACTCGCAATCCTGCGGGGCGACCAGCAGCGCGCCGTCCCCAGCCGCCTCCGGCAAGGCGGAACAGACGGAGGTCAGCACTGGCGTCCCGCAGGCCAGCGCCTCCAGGACTGGCATGCCGAAGCCCTCGTAGAGGGACGGAAAGGCAAAGAGGGTCGCGGCGTTGTACCAGAGGGGCAGTTCAGCGTTGGGGACGTAGCCGGGCAGCAGGACAGCGTCCTGCAGGCCCAGCGCCTCGATGCGGGCGAAGACCTCCTGGTCGTACCAGCCGCGCGCGCCGGCGAGCACCAGCTTGAGGTCAGGTGCGCGCAGACGGGCGAAGGCCTCGACCAGGCGGGCCAGGTTCTTGCGCGGTTCCAGGGTGCCGACGTAGAGGATGAACCGCGCCGGCAGGCCGCGGTCGGCGCGGAAGGCAGCTACCTCTGCCGGCGGCAGCGGGTGGAAGGCGGGGGCGACGCCGTGGTAGACCACGTCCACTTGGTCCGGCGCGACGCCCAGCAGGCGCACGGTCTCCTGGGCAGTGTGGACGGAGACGGCGATGACCCGCCGGGCGCGGCGGGCAGAGGCGCGGGCGGCCAGGCGCAGGTAGAGACGATTGGCCGGACGGAAGAGCTGCGGGAAACGCAGGAAGCTCAGGTCGTGGACGGTGACCACGAACGGGCAGTGGCTGGCCAGCGGGCCGACGAACACCGGCCCGTGGGCCAGGTCCGGACGCGCCTCCCGCAGCGCCCACGGCTGGACGAGCTGTTCCCACACCGCCCGCACGGCGGGGCGGGTCGTGGGCCAGCGGCTGGGCACGGCCCGCACACCGTCGAAGGGGGGCGCGCCCTGCGGGCCGACGAACGCCGTCACCTGACAGCCGGCCGCCGGCAGGTGGGCAAGCAGGTGGTAGATGTAATGGTGGACGCCGGCGCTGCGGTAGGACGAAGCGCCGGAGAGCAGGTGGGCGTTGAGGGCCACGTGGATGGGCCGCGCAGCAGGGGTATCCATTGGCAGGAGGGATTATACCCAGGTGTAGCGCAGTTGTAAAGTGTGTGGCCCAGGGTTTTGGAGCTTCCTAAATGACCCCGGCCATAGTATAATGACGGCATCTGGTGGTCGAAGGGGGTAATTGCCCAGCTCACCCTCCCGCAGGTTCGGAAGTGACCGGGCAATGAATCGGAGTGGCCTCTGCAGTGCGATTCGGGCTGCAAATTGCGCCCAAACCTGCGGGAGGGTGAGCAGTTCCCAGGGGGGTAGATGAACATGGATGTCCCACTCACTCAGTCCTACCACACCATCGTGCCCGAGCACTTTCCGCCGCGCATCGAGATCGCCTTTGTCTTCGACGACCGGCGGACGACGCTGGTGTACGAGAAAACCACCTGGGAGGTCAACGGCCTGCGTCAGGGGTTGCGTTATGGCGAGAACCCGGGACAGGAGGCGGCGCTATACCGGCTGGTCAACGGCCACCTGGTCCTGGGCCAGGTCGAAACCATTGTTCCGGGGCGGTATCTGGTGTCGGACGTGGAACTGCTGCGCGCCGGCAAGCACCCTGGCAAGATCAACCTGACCGACGCGGATAGCGGCCTCAACATCCTGCGCTATCTGATGGAGCGCCCGACGGCGGTGATCGTCAAGCACAACAACCCCTGTGGGGTGGCCATGGCCGATACCATCGCCGAGGCCTACTGCCGGGCCGACCTGGCCGATCACCTGGCTGCCTTCGGCGGCTGCATCGTCCTCAACCGCCCGGTGGACCGGGCGACGGCGGAGGCCATCGCCGGGCGCTATGCTGAAGTCGTCGTCGCCCCCGACTATGAACCGGGCTGCGTGGACATCCTGGCGCAGCGCAAGAACCTGCGCATCATGCGCGTGCGGAACATCGAACGGCTGGCCAACCTTGCCGTCGAACGCTTTGTGGATTTCAAGAGCCTGATTGACGGCGGGATCATCGCCCAGCTCTCCTTTGTGCCCCAGACGCGCACCCTCGATGATCTGCAGCCGGCCCAGGCCGAACACCAGGGCCAGACGGTGCGCATCGCCCGCCCGCCGACGCCTCAGGAGGCGCAGGACATGCTCTTTGGCTGGCTGGTCGAGGCG
>Ga0209018_1000863_pt1 | contig 26708 bp, 20 predicted proteins | sample YNPBryBLVA2012_FD_185814 | JGI IMG/M metagenome (GOLD analysis project Ga0209018, IMG submission 185814) | Anoxygenic and chlorotrophic microbial mat microbial communities from Yellowstone National Park, USA - YNP Bryant BLVA 2012 (SPAdes)... ...
ATCCACCCAGGCGACTCCTTGGTGGCGATTGAATGGGCGGGCGGGCCGTACCCCGTGCCGTGAGCCCTCAGGGCTGGATTCCGGTACGTGATTCGCGCATGCTTTCTCGGCCGGCCTGATGGGCTCGGCAGTGGAGCTGATCCATGGATGTCAACGTGGCCTGGATCGTCTTTGCCTCCGGCTTGGCGTTTCCGGAAGGACCCGTATGGGGCCCCGACGGCAAACTCTACCTCAGTTCATGTCGGACGCCCGCCGTCTGCCGCGTGGAAGAGCCCGGTCGGTGGACGAAGCTCCATGAAGTCGGCTGCAACGGGCTGAAGTTCGACGCCGCCGGGAACCTCCTCGTCTGCGACCCCAAGGACCGCTGCGTCCTGCGGATCGACAGGGCCGGCAAGCGGACCGTCCTGGCCGATCGATGCGAGGGCCGGCCCCTCGTCGAGCCCAACGACCTGGTCGTCGCGGGTGACGGGTCGGTCTTTTTCACCGATCCGTCCGGGTGGAAGACCGGCGAGGATCCCACCCGCGGCGTCTACCGTATCGCCGCCGACGGAAAGGTGAGCCTGATCACTCGAGACATCCCCACGCCCAACGGGATCGCCCTTCGACCCGACGGCCGGGGCCTGCTGGTGGCCTCAACGGCCGGCAAAGCGATCTACGAGGTTCCTCTGCGGCCGGACGGCTCGGCGGCCGCTGCGCCGTCCCGATTCGCCGATCTGGCTAAGTTCAAGGATGCGGTCGGGCCCGACGGAATGGCGCTGGATGAGCATGGCAACATTTACGTGGCGGTCTTCGGCGCTTCGGCCGTCGTCAAGATCGATCCGCGGGGCCGGCTCGTCCGGACATTCCAGACCCCCGGCAAGAATCCGACGAATTGCTGTTTCGGAGGCCGCGAATACAAGACGCTCTTCGTGACCGAGACGGAGAAGAACGAGGTGCTCGCGATGGAACTGCCTGTGGCTGGGCTGCGTCCGGCATGGATGCGTCCTGCCACGCAGTCGGCGGGCGCAGATCGGGAAGACCCACCCATGATCCTCAAGAACGTGGACGAAGCGAAGAGATACGAAGCGATCAATCCGCGCTTCCACGCGGCCTTCGAGTTCTTGCGGCGGAACGACCTGTCCGCCCTGGCTCCGGGCCGGTACGCCATCGACGGGGACCGGGTGTTCGCAAACGTCGATGATACCGTCGGTCGGGGCCGCGCCGCCGCCCGGCTCGAGGCCCATCGCCGATACATCGACGTCCAGTTCGTGGTTTCCGGTACCGACGTCATCGGGTGGGCGCCACTGGGCCGATGCACGATCGACACGCCCTACGACGAGGCCAGGGATATCCTGTTTTCGTCCGACCCGCCGGTCACGTGGTTGACGGTGCCGGCGGGTACGTTCGTGGTCTTCTTCCCCGAGGACGCCCACGCACCCTTGGCCGGAACCGGCCCCCTCCGCAAAGTCGTGATCAAAGTCGCCTACTGACGATTGCGGCTTCGGTTCGGAGTGCATGCCCATGTCCAACGGTGCCGGAACGCTCGCGGACAAGTGCTGCCTGGTGACCGCCGCTTCGCGCGGGATCGGAGCCGCAACGGCGGTGGAGCTGGCCCGCGCCGGAGCACGGGCGGTGGGCATCAACTACCTGCGCAATGCGGAGGCCGCCCGGTCGGTGGCCGACCGCATCCGCGAGATCGGGGCGACGCCCGTCCTGCTGCCCGCCGACGTCCGCCGGAGGGACGAGGTGGCAGCCATGGTCGCCCGATTCATCGAAGCGGCCGGGGAACTCCACGTGCTCGTGAACAACGCCGGGCACCTGATCCGACGGGTAAGCGTGGAGGACGTCACGCCGGAACACCTGGACGAGCTGCTCCGCCTGAACATCTACAGCGCGGTATTCGTGACGCAGGCCTGTCTGCCCCACCTGCGGCGCTGTGCCCCGTCGGCGATCGTGAACGTCGGTTCCATCGCCGCCCGCAACGGCGGGGGCAAGGGCCGTCATTCGATACTGTACGCCGGCGCCAAGGCCTTCGTACATACGTTCACGATCGGCATGGCGGCCGAGTACGCCGAGCACGGCATCCGGGTAAACTGCGTGGCCCCCGGTGTAATCGAGACCGACTTCCACAGGGAACTGACCGGTCCGGAACGGCTGGCCGCGATCGCTGCCGCCAGTCCGCTGCGCCGGAACGGCCGGCCGGAGGAGGTCGCACGCGCCGTCGTCTTCCTGGCAGGCAGCCAGGCCGCGTTCATCACAGGCGCCACGCTGGATGTCAACGGCGGATTGGACATGCACTGGTAGGGCTGCGCCTTGCCGCTCCCGCGCGCCACCAGATACCGGCTTGGGAGGTGCCCCGCCCCGACGCTTCACGCGTCCGCCGGGGTCATCCGCCGCATCGGGACAGATCCGCGTTCCCGAAGGCAGAGCCGGGGCCGCCGGATGCCCACGCTATTTCGGTTCTCGGAGTTCTTCTGCGCGATACATTGTGGGCGGTCCTCCCCCACGGTAGTCCGCGATCAGGTAGGTCGGCGGCGGTTTCCAGGCAAACACATCTTCCGGAAAGACCGGATCGACCTCTGCGCGGACGATGACGATGTCTTCCTGTATCGGGAAGCGCGGTGTGTCAGAGGAGCCCTCCTTCCAGATGTGCCGGGGAATGCCCCACCTGTCCCTGTCCTCGAATCGGTGCAGCATGATCAGATTGCCGCCTGGATCGTAAGCCGGGACCTCGTGGACACGGGAATAGTCGTAAGCGTCCTGTGAACCCCTTCTTGTTCTCGGCGCCTCGGACTTGCGAAGATGCGTTCGGAGGTGCGCGATGGTGCGACATGTCGAGGGCGGGGCGGCCGGGCGGAGCCGTCGGGAGCGTTGGCGCCGGTTGATAACGGAGTGGTCGCAGAATTGTGGTTCTTCGCTCCCAAACGCATCGGTGTTTGGGGCCTCATGAGTCTGGGCGGAGAAGGGCGAAGATATGAGCCTCAGTGTTTTGCGGGCGGTTGCCGCGGATTTCGCCGTGCCGGCGGCCTGGTGGTGCGGCTGACCCCCACGAGCCGGGAGGCCCGCGCGTCTGGCTGGCCGCCGGGTCATGAGTCCCCGCGCAAGCCGCTGAGCAGCGGCGACGATCCACACGACCGAGAGGAACCGCATCGGGACGAGTGCTTGTTCACTATATCCATCGGCTCATGACGGTGCGCATGATCGTCGAGAGCTTTACCGGCCGCCGGTCTATCGAGACGACCTTTCGGGGAATACGCGATTCCCTGGACGTGTTGACGGCCCGCAACCGGCTCCAGAAGCCTGTGCTCCGCGCGACTCCATGGCCGGTGGGGTTGGATTCCCTGCTTGCCCTGTGCTGCGCCCGTCTGCCCGTGAGCCGGAGGCACTCAGCGGCCGTCGACCGGCCTGGCAAGACGGATCGAAGCTTCTCCGATGCGGTCGGTGCCGCAGGCCGGCGGCTTCGCGGCCCCGATCGTCAGAAGCCCTCATCCGGCTCGCCGATGCCGCTGGTGTCTTCTTACAGCGATCGCCGTCGTCGCAGCAGCAGCGACGCCCCGAGCGCGACGAGACCCATCGTTGCAGGCTCCGGCGTGATCACGAAGGCCAGATCCAACGAGATCTGGGACAGATACGGATCCCGCAGCTCTCTGGGGAAATAGGGATCGGCGGGTGTCCAGATCGCGTCATCATTCCAGTGGTTCAAGGACGTCTTCCAGCCCAGTTCGCCGCCAACGGTAATGGCTGTAATGCCCAGCCAGTAGGTCTTCCCTTGTTCCTGCACGAACGGTGGGACGCCGGGCGGCAGGAGGATGTTGTACTGCCAGATCTTGTGATGGTCGGGGTATATCGCCTGTCCCGTCGCGGGATTGTACCACCCCTGGTAGCCCTCGCCCCACAGTCGCTTGGTCATTCCCAACTGAGCGTTGTCCCACAGCCACAACAGGTCGCCGGGCATGCTGTAGCCCGTCGGGCTCTGGCTGGCCGGGATGTCGGAGAAGATCCCGACCGCCAGTTGCGGGATGAACCCCTCGACATCACCCTTCCAGGATGCCCAGAAGTGGATGTCCGTGATCGGACCCGTGGCCGAGCATTGGAAGTCGTCCGCCAGCACGATGGTGGGATAAAGCACCTTCACGTCCCACCCGTTCGGATCAGGCAACTGAGGGAAGTGCATCTTGTGCGGGTCGCCAACGTTCCAGTCGGCCAGCGCCGGCGCGGCCGGCAACGCAACCACGATCGAGAACACCAGTAACGAGCGCATTTTCCACACCTCCGAAGATGTGTGCCTTTCCACACTCCTCGCCGCTTCCGACAACGAAGCTTCCTTGCGAGGGAGCACGACTTGCTACGTACCAGTTTAGTCCCCCTGTGGTGATGTGTCAAGCTGTTACGGACGCGGATTCGGGCCTCATGCGCGCGGCGGCGACGGCTTCTTGTGGACCGCTCTCAATGTGGGCCGCTCCGTTTTGTGCGCAATCGATTGCACCAGCGTGCGCCGTGCGGCTCAGACCGTGGAAAAGCGATACACCGTCACCTGTCGGTATATCTCCCCCGGGCGCAGCACCGTGGACGGGAAGTTCGGATGATGGACGGAATCCGGGAAGTGCTGGGTCTCCAGACACAGCCCATAGTGCCGGTGATATGGCCCGCCGATCCCCGGGAGGCCGTCAAGGAAGTTCCCCGTGTAGAGCTGTATGCCCGGTTGGGTGGTGAATACCTCCAGGAGCCGTCCTGAGGTCTCCTCGAGCAACCGGGCGGCCGGGGCCAGTCGGCCGCCTCCCGAGTCCAGCACGTAGTTGACGTCATAACCGGGCGCGACCTGGGCGATCCGCTCGCCGATGCGATGAGGACTTGTGAAGTCGAACGGGGTGCCGCGAACCTCGCGAATCTGGCCCGTAGGGATCAGGTCCTGGTCGGCGGGGGTGTACCGCGATGCGTGCAGGGTGAGGACGTGATCGAGGACATCGCCCCGTCCGGCGCCGCGCAGGTTGAAGTACGTGTGGTTGGTCAGGTTGACAATGGTGGGCCGGTCGGTGGTCGCCGAATACTCGATCCGCAATTCGCTGGAGGCCGTCAGCGTGTAGACGACCTCCACCTCGAGCGTCCCGGGGAACAGATCAGCCATATGGGGGCAGACGTGGTGGAAGGCCACCGCAGGCTCTGGGCCGTCGCGAGGCTCAGCCTGCCAGACCACCTTGTCATAGCCCCGAGTGCCGCTGTGGAGGTTGTGCCGACCGTTGTTCTGCTCCAGCACGTATTCGACGCCATCGAGGTGGAACCGGGCGTTCGCGATGCGGTTCGCGACGCGCCCAATCGTGCAACCCATGTGCGGGTCCTTGGCGAGGTACCGGGCCAGGCTGTCGAACCCGAGGGCGACGTTACCGGTCCGGCCGTGGCGATCCGGGACGTGCAGCTCCGTGAGGCGAGCACCATATGAGGTCAGCTTGACGATCGCGCCTGCGTCGTTCCGGAGTGTGAACAGGTCGACGGAGATACCGCCTGCGGTCGTGCCGAAGAAAGTCCGCTCAAGGGCCATGCCAATATCCTTTCCGTGCCGTTCCGGACCCGGGCGGCGGGTGTGCCCGAACGAGCGGGCCCCAATCGGTTTTCAATCGCGAGTACGGCCGTCCCGGACCGAGTTCGGGCCAGCTCATCATACAGAATCCGCCGGGCGGCGTCCCGGTGGCCTGCGATGGCGCTGACGGGTTGCGCGGATGTGCCTTCGGCCTGTTCGGGGGCGCCCGGTGCGCGGGCATGCCGGGTCGGCCGGGCGGGGGTCTTACTAAGCGTCCGCGCACGCTTCATACACGCGGGCATGGGCTTGTGCGCAGCCAATCCAGGAGAATCGGGCGGCGCGGGTTCGTCCGGCCTCCGCCAGGTGTCGCCGGAGGATCGTATCTTCCAGGAGGTTCTGCATCGCGGCGGTCCAGGCGGCTACGTTCGCCGGATCCAGTCGAATCCCCGCCTCGCCCACCACCTCCGGCAGCGCCCCGGAGTCGCTCACAAGCACCGGCGTACCGCATGCCATGCATTCCAGCGGCGGGAGTCCGAAGCCCTCATACCACGAGGGCCACACGAGGGCCGACGCGGCGGCATAGAGTGCGGGGAGTTCTTCGTCGGGAACGTAACCGACGCGGCGGATCTGATGCTGAACGCCGAGCTTGCCGGCCCGTTCGGCGAGCGTCGTCTGTCCCCAGCCGTGTGCCCCGGCGATGACGAGAGGGCAGTGGGATCGTAGGCGCGCGGGCAGGCGGGCATAGGCCTCGATCAACCGGGCGAGATTCTTTCGGGGCTCGATCGTGCCCACGTACAGCAGGAACGTTTCGGGCAGATCGAACCGCAGGCGAAGGGCCGTCACAGCCTCCGGCGAGGGTCGGCCAAAGTGCTCGCGCGGGGCCTCCGGGATCACCCGGATGCGCTCGGCCGGGATGCCGCCGAGAGCCATCAGCTCATTCTTCGTGAACTCGGACGGACAGATAAACAGGCGGGTCTGGGCCAGCGAACGACGAAACTCACGTTCGTACCAGGCGACGCGGTCGGCCGGATGCCACTCGGGATGGCGCAGCACCGAGAGATCGTGGATGGTCGTGACAGTCGGGCCGCCCCAGCGGATGGCGATGTGGTTAGGCTCGTGATATACGTCGGCGCGCCAGGCCCGCATACACGTCCGGAGCGTCAAGCCATACGCGCCCTGCAAGATGCGGCGTACCACCCAGGGGGGGCGGCGCGGGCGGTTGTCGCCGACGGTCGGGCGGCGCCGTTCGCGCGGGCGCGGCCCCAGGCGGGTATACAGGGCGTGGTAGCTGTGTTCAGGGGCGGCCTCCGGGAGCCAGCGCAGGAGCTGCCGGACATAATGCCCCACGCCGGTCAGCGGGGCGCGGGCGGCACGGTCGTTGATGACCACGCTCAGACGTTCGGGCCGCATCGGGCGCCAGGTTAGCCCCGGAGGCGCGAAGTATGAAGTCGACGGGCTGCCGGGACCGCGTCGAACGCAGCCGGTCGGGCCGGGATCCCGGCCGGGTGACAGGCGAAGCAGCACGGCGTAGAATAGCTGCCCAAGTTCGTCGGGAGCATCCTGCAGTCTTGTCTTCACGCGAGGAATCCGAGACATGACTCATTCGAAGCGGATTACGCGCCGGAGGTTCCTCAGACAATCTACGGCCGCGGTGACGGCCCTAGGGCTGGGCGCGGGTCTTCGACCGCGGACCGCCCTCTCGGTGGCCCGAACGATCGGGGCCAACGACCGGATCGTCCTGGGACTCATCGGATCGGGCGGCATGGGGACGGTGGATCTGCTGGCGGCGATGAAGGAGCCGAACGTCGTCGCGGGGGCGGTCTGCGACCTGGCCGAGTTCCGGCTCAAGGCCCTGATCGAAAAGACCAGGGACCAGCCCGGCGGTCCGCCGAAGGCCGTGTTCGGCGATTACCGTCCGATGCTCGACGACAAGGGCATCGACGCGGTCATCATCGCCACGCCCGATCATTGGCACTTCCAGCCGTTCGTGGACTCGATCGGTGCGGACAAGCATGTGTATCAGCAGAAGCCGATGTGCTACACGATCGAGCAGGGCCGGGAGATGGTTCGTGTTGCCCAGGCCAAGCCGAATCTGGTGGTCCAGATCGGAACCCAACGGCGCAGCGGGCGGCATTATCCGAAGGCCAAGGAGCTGATCGACCAGGGCAAGCTCGGGAAAATCACCTACGTCCGGTGCTGGGACACTCGGAACTGGTCGCGCAACGACCCGTTCACTCCTCATCCCTTCGAAGGCAAGCTGGACTGGGAGCGGTTCGAGCTTCCGTGCGAGACCAAGAACAAGTTCGACCCCTATCGGTACTTCGCCTGGCGATGGTACTGGGAGTACGCCGGCGGGCTGGTGACGGACGTGGGCGTGCACGTGATGGACGTGGTGCACTGGCTGACCGGCCGGGATACGCCCAGAGATGTGGTGTGCAACGGGGGCGTGTACGGGTTGCCGTACTGGCAGACCCCCGACGTCGTCAACGCCGTCTGGAACTACGGTACGCATTCCGTGGTGTTCACGGCGAACTTCAACAACGGTTTTCACGGGGACGGGCTCGCCCTCTACGGCACCGATGCCACGATGGAGGTTCAGGGCCACGACATCGTGGTCACCGCCGAACATGGAAAGCGCGAGGTGATTGCCCGGTTCGCGTCGGAGAACGCCAGCCACGAAGGCAACTGGATTCGCGCAATCCGCGGGCAGGAGAAGGTCAACGCGCCGGTCGAGCTCGGATTCAAGTCGCTTCTGCCTTGTCTGCTGGCCAACCTGGCGTACCGCTCGGGTAAGAAGCTGTCGTGGGATCCGCAGGCGGAAAAGGTGATCGGGCTGTAGCGCTCGGCGGATGACGGGCTGTCCCTGGGCCGGCACCGAGGTCCGGGGCATGCGCTGCGGGTTCGCGGCAGGCGTCGGCTGGACGCTCGCAGGGCTCGCGGTCCGGAACTTTCCTGCGCGGGTTCGTGGCCGGAAGCTCCGCGGCTTGCACGCCGGAAGATTTCCCTCGGAACGTGCGGCGCCTTGGAGCCCAAAAAAAGAAAGCACCGAGTGCCACATGGGCTGTCCCGGTGCTTTCCGGAGGGGAAAGAAGCCGTTATCGCTTTGCGGGCAACCTGTTACCCGCGACCTCCGGATGAATCGATAATCGCGTCCGTCCTATTATACGACCCTCGCTGATTGTAGTATCGGCAAGAGTCTGAGAATCATTTAGCGTCTTGGGCGGGATTGTACCCGGCACATCCGAAAAATCCAGTAGATTCCAGCCAGATTCTCAAAAACGGGTACTTGGATATCCTTGAATATAAAGGTGCACACCTTCCTTAAGGAAGCGTAAACGTTCTTATTGTTTTATAGCTGAATCATCCTCGGGGCGACACGAGTTGCTTGAGCAGCAAATCCTCGTCGGTGGCGGGCGTCCCGCATGTGAAGCCGCGGCAGACATACGCCGTCGGACGGCCGCCGACCATGGCACGATCCCTCAGAAGGGGGACGTTTCTGGCGAGTGCCTTGGCTGGGCCGTCAGTCGGGTCGAGCCCAGCCACGACCTTCGCCGGCATGTACACCTGCCAGAGGGCTCGGACCAGCGCCTGTGTCTGGGGGCTTTGGGAAGGACCCACGATTACGACCTGCGTCGGCTCCGTGTGGAAGAAGTCCAGCGCGGCCAGCAGGCGGTCGAAGCCCAGGGGCGACTCAGCGAGGCGTCCGGCAAACGCACGGAAGACGGATTCCGCGCAGGCACGCCACTCTGGTCGGTCGAGGAGGGCCGCCAGCCGAAGCAGATTCATTGCCATCACAGAGTTTCCGCTCGGCAGGGCGCCATCGGCAGTCTCCCGGGGGCGAAAGAGGGCGGTGCGGCAATCGTCTGCCGTGAAGAAGAATCCGCCCTGGGGGTCGAGGAAGTGCTCGATCGTATCGCGAAGCAATCGCACGGCGTGGTCCAGCCAGCGCGGTTCGAAGCTGGTTTCGTACAGATGGATCAGGCCTTCGATAAGGAAGGCGTAGTCGTCGAGAAAACCGGGCGTGTGCGCCCGGCCGGCCCGGCAGGTCCGGAGCAGGCGCCCGTTGCGGACCAGTGTCGTGAGGAGGAAGTCGGCCGCCCGGGTGGCGGCACGCAGGTAGCGGGGCTCATCGAGGATGCGGCTCCCGCGGGCCAGCGACGTGATCATGAGACCGTTCCAGGCGGTCAGGATCTTGTCATCGAGTCCGGGCGGCGTGCGGCGGGCACGCGCCTCCAAGAGTCTGCGGCGAGAGCGCTCCAGTGACGCCTCCAGTTCCCCCTCGGTCATCCCGAGCGTACAGGCTACGGAAGCCAGGCTGTGGGGCATGTGGAGGATGTTGGTGGGGCCGGTCGGAGCGTGAGCGTGAGGGTTGTGCCAGTTGCCGTTGGGGCTGACGCCGTAGGCGGCGGCGAAGCAGGCGGCGTCGCGCTCCCCCAGAACCTGACGGATCTCGTCAAGCGTCCACAGGTAGTACTTCCCCTCGACGCCCTCGCTGTCCGCGTCGAAGGCGGTGTAGAACGCGCCCTCGGGGGCGGTCATCTCGCGAAGGACGAAGTCGAGTATCTCTCCGGCGATCCGGCGGTAGAGGGGCCGGCGTGTGAGCTGGAAGGCGTCGAGGAAGGCATCACTGACGAGCGCCTGGTCGTAAAGCATCTTCTCGAAATGGGGCACGAGCCACTGAGGGTCCGTGCTGTAGCGGCAGATGCCGCCTCCGAGCTGGTCGTAGATGCCCCCGCGGGCCATACGTTCCAGCGTCAGCTCGACGAGGTGCAGGATGTCGTCCTCGGGCAGCCGGTCGGACGCCGTGGCGGGCGGGCCCGGGCCGCGTCCATTCCGACACCGGCGCAGCATGAGCTGGAGGGACATGGCCGGGGGAAACTTGTTTGTGCCGCCGGAAAGGATTCCGCCGTGCCTGCGATCGAAGGCCCGTTGATACTGCCGAATGGCCCGTTCGATCAGATCGGGCCCCGGGATATCCGCCCCGGGGACCAGGGTGCTGAGCCGGCGGATCGCTTGGGTGAGTTCCGTGGCGCCCTGCTCAAAATCGGCCCGATCGTCGTGCCAACGGCGCACGATTTCGAGGAGGATGTCCTGGAACCCCGGCTGGCCGTGGCGGGAGCGAGCCGGGAAGTAGGTTCCGGCGAAGAACGGACGCCCGTCGGGGAGCAGGAAGACACTCATCGGCCAGCCCCCGTGTCCCTGCGTGCACAGAAGGGTGGCGGTCATGTAGATCTCGTCCACGTCCGGGCGTTCCTCGCGGTCGACCTTGATGCTGACGAAGTGCCGGTTGAGGATCGCGGCGATCTCATCGTCCCGGAAGCATTCGTGAGCCATCACGTGGCACCAGTGGCAGGCCGAGTAGCCGATGCTCAGGAAGATCGGTTTGTTTTCGGCCGCGGCCTTCGCGAATGCCTCGGGGCCCCACGGATACCACTCCACCGGGTCGTGGGCATGCTGGAGCAGATAGGGGCTTGTGGCATCCGCCAGACGATTGGTCCTGGCGGTCTCGGAAGGGACGTCGCTCATGGTGGCTTACTTCTCAGCTCCGGGCGGAGGCCCGTCGGCCACCTTGCGTCTGGTGGCGCCTCTCCAGGGCATCCGTCGTCGCACTTGCTTCCGCGGCTCCGCGCCGAAGCGGCGGCATCTGCCAAGGAGCCCCGGGGACGGCCCGCCGCGATCGGGTTCCGCCGCGCTGACGCGGAGGGCCGTCGGCCCTCAAGACGCGTCATCGGGCCACGTCCTTCACGGCGCCTCCCGCCGGTCTGACAACGTGGGCAGTCCGTCGAGCCCACGCCGCCCCAAAGCCTGCACGGCACGGCGAATGGGCAGTGGACTCCGAACGCGTTCTCGCCTACAGGACGGCAGGTTGCCCGACCGTCGGCGGATTGTAGGGGTCAGCGGCTCGGCCGGCCAATCAAACAGCCTGCCGCGGAAAACGAAGGCGCAGGACATCCGTGGGAGGTCGATCGAGCCGGATGGGTCCTTGTGCGGACGGGGGCGTGCGCTCGCGAGGGCGTGGAGCGCCCAATCTGCTCAGCCGGCGTGCGGGCGCGGCGGCCACGGGCGGAACCGCCGAAGGGCCCGCGGCGGATGCGTCGCTTGGTCGGCATCGACGGCGGCCCGTCGAGCCTGTTGTGTTACCCCGGGGGCGGTGGTTTCCGCCGGGGTCGCGTCAGAAGAAGGCCTGTGTCAGGGCTGGGCGTATCGCCGCCTTCGTATCAGATTACCTGACGGTTACAATAGACAGGTAAGATCTGCGACTTGGGAGGCACGGCGTGATCGGACCGGCCAGCGGGGAGACGGGCGGGGGCTACAGCATCGGGACCGGGCGGACGAGGCGCGATGTTCGGGAGAGTTTTCGTAATGGGGTGGACACCGACTTGAGCGCGGATCAGCTCTGGCAAGCGTTCGCTTCGCACGCACGCGATTGGCGATCGAACCTCTACGTTTATCCGGTGGTGTCGCGACGGGCCGGCGGAGTCTCGATCGGAATCAATCTCAACCCTGACAAGGCGTGCAACTTCGACTGCGTGTACTGTCAGGTCGACCGGACGATCCCGCCGAAGGTAAGGCGGGTTGAGATCGAGACGCTGCGACGGGAGCTGGACGAGATGCTCGCACTGGTCGTGGGCGGGCGGCTGTTCGACGACCCGCCCTTCGCGTCGCTTCCGCCCGAGTTTCGGCGAGCCAGAGACATCGCGTTCTCAGGTGATGGAGAGCCGACGGCCTCGCCGGTCTTCGCCGACGCGGTCCGGATCGCGGCGGAGCGAAAAACCGCACACGGCCTGGCGGACCTCAAGATGGTCCTGATTACGGACGCATGTTATCTCACACAACCGGCGGTGCGGGCCGGCCTGGAGGTCATGGACGCCCACAACGGCGAGATCTGGGCCAAGCTCGACGCAGGCACGGAGGCGTACTTCCGCCGGGTCAACCGGCCCAGCGTGCCGCTGCGGCATGTGCTGAACAACATCCTGGAGACGGCGCGGGTCAGGCCGATCGTGATCCAGTCCTTGTGGATGCGGCTGGGGGGATGTTCGCCGCCCGACGAGGAGGTGGATGCCTTCGCCGACCGGCTCCATGAAATCGTAACGGGCGGCGGGCGGATCAAGCTCGTGCAGGTCTATACGGTAGCCCGGCGGACCGCCGAAGCGGACGTGACGGCTCTGTCCAACGAAGAGCTGGATCGTGTGGCTCGGCGGGTGCGTCAGCGGAGCGGGCTGATCGTCAAGACGTACTACGGCCCGGGCGACGGGGGCGCCCGGTGAACAGGATGCGGCGGTCGCGGGCACGCCTCAACCCTGCTTCGGCCGCGAACGGGCCGGCCGCTGATCCGTCCGGTCGATCGGGCCGCTGCGGGCTTCCGGGTATGCGCAGCGTGGCCGGCGCTGCGGGATTCACACCTTCTGGGGCACTACGAACGGTTTGCGGTACTCCCTCGTGAGCAGGGCATTGGCCTGCGCATCATTCGTGAAGGTCTCGGTGGCCGGATCGATCAGGAGCTTCTTGCCGAGCCGGTATTTCATCCCGTCGATGGGCACCCTGTTGTCCTTGAGGTGTTCGCACATCCGCTCGAAAGCCTCGTAAGCCTCCTTGTTGTCTCCGAACGCCTTGGACTGCTGGCTGAAGGGTACGTCCTGCCCGACCAGATACGAGACGTTGCCGAGGTGACACAACGCGCTCGAGAGGTGTCCTTCCAGCACGTCCGCGTGGAGGTCCCTGTAGTTCCGGCTGCGGACGGCGTTCAGGAAGTTTCCGTGGTGGTCGCCGCCGCCCTCGAACTCGGCGATCTTGTTGCCCTGAAGGTCGAACGCCGCCCCGCCGCTGTACTTGGGGAGGACGAGGTAACCTTCCGTCCCGTGATAGATGACGCCGATCTTGGCGCCCTTATAGTCGGACGTTTCCAGGCCGCGGGTTTCGAAGATGAGCTGGGCATCGCCGTAGTCGAGGAACGTCAGGTGGGTATTGGGGGTCTGGCCGTCATCTTCGTAGCCGAATCGACCGCCCAGTCCGATGACGCTGTTGGGGAGGCGATCCAGGCCGAGGCCCCATCGGGCCAGGTCCATCTGGTGGATGCCCTGATTCCCGAGGTCGCCGTTGCCGTAATCCCACTGCCAGTGCCAGTCGTAGTGGAACCGCTTGCGCATGACCGGCTTTTCCGGCGCCGGCCCGAGCCAGAGGTTGTAGTCCACGGAGGCGGGGGGCTTCTGCGGTCCTCCGCACTTGCCGATGCTGTCGCGACGCTTGTAGCACAGGCCGCGGGCGACGAGGATCTTGCCGATCTTTCCGCTCCTGAGGAACTCGATCGCCTCGATGGAGCCTTTCATTGAGCGGCATTGGGTGCCGATCTGGCAGATGCGATTCTCCTTGCGGGCGACTTCGACCATCCGGCGGCCTTCGGACACGTTGTGGCTGGCCGGTTTCTCCACGTACACATCCTTGCCCGACTGCATGGCCCAGATGGCCACGAGGGCGTGCCAGTGGTTGGGCGTCGCGCTGGAGACCGCGTCGACGGACTTGTCATCGAAGATCCGACGCATGTCCTGGACGAAGCGGGGAGCCTTCTTGCCTTTGGACTCGACGATCTTGATCGCCATGTCCTGGAGGCTCGCGTCGGCATCGCAGAGATAGGCGATCTCGACGTCATCCCGGCCGGCGTAGTAGCTGATGTGGCTCTTGCCTTGCCCGTTGAAGCCGATGCAGGCGATGCGGATCCGCTCGTTGGCACCAACCTTCTTCGGTTTTTCCGCGGCGAAGACTGAGGCGGTCGGGCGGGCGGCGACGGCCGCGGCGGCGGCCCACATGGAATCCTCAAGAAAGCGGCGGCGGGAGATCGGGTTCACGAGAAGCCTCCTTTTCGACGGACGCCCGTTGGGAGCCGGCCCCGACATCCAGGACCGTCGGGTCCCGTTCCGCGGGCGGAGGTGCCCATTCTAGCAGCGCTGGCTGCCGGAACGGAAGCCCGCGGGCCCGTCCCCCCTCGTTCAAGCGGGGCGCGGGTCTGGCTCCGGGTGGCGCCCGTTCCTACGGTGCCGCCTGTCGGGCCCAGTCGAGTGCCTGTCGTCCGGCGGCCTGGAGCATCACGGTGTCCAGACCGAGGGCGACGAACGTGAAGCCGTCCGCGAGGGCCTGCTTCACGCGATCGGGCGTGACGTGGACGACATGGATGCCCGCCGGCTTGTGGCGGTCGCGACAGAGGGTTCGCACGCGGTCCAGGGCCTGTTTCATCCGCGGGTCGTCGAGCCGGCCGGGGATGCCCAGGGAGCCCGACAGGTCGTACGGCCCGACGAACACGCCGTCGATGCCGGGTGTATCCAGGATCGCCTCCAGATTGCGGACCGAGTCGATGTGCTCGACCTGCGCGATGACCACGACCTCGTCGTTGGCGCGGGCCACGTACGCGTCGAAGTCGTCCCCGTGCTGATTCGCGCGGCAGAAGCCGAACCCCCGGACACCCACGGGCGGGTAGGTAGCGGCCTGGACGGCCCGCCGTGCCTCCTCGGCCGTGTTGATCATCGGCACGATCACTCCACCCGCACCGGCGTCCAGGACCCTGCGGATGAACAGGAGGTCATTGTGAGGCACGCGAACGAGCGGCGTGCAGGTCGGCCAGGGGGCCGCGGCCCGCAGGAGGGCGATCACGCCCTCGATGTCAATGGCTGCGTGTTCGCAGTCGATCGCAATCCAGTCGAAGCCGGTGCGGGCCATCACCTCGGCCACGGTCGGATGGCCGACCTGGATCCAGCCGCCGAACGTGGGTCGGCAGCGGGCCAGGGCGTCCTTGAGCATTCGGGGCATCGGGGTCTCTCCGTGGGCCGTCTCGCTCGCTTCTTATGAGCGAGGCCCCTCAAGCACGGTCGGATTCAGCAGGTCCATCTGATCGTACCGGCGGGCGAGGGCCGCCCGGATATTGGCCAGACACCGTTCGGCCATGCGGGTGCAGGCCTGGGCCGTACTGCTGCCCATGTGCGCCGTCATCAGGACGTTCGGCAGCGTCCGCAGATCCTTGCCCGGGGCGGCGGGCACGTAGGGTTCGGTGGCGAATACGTCCAGTGCGGCACCGGCGAGTTTGCCGGCGGCCAAGGCGTCATAGAGCGCCGCCTCATCCACGATGGCTCCGCGGGCGGTGTTGACCAGCAGGGCCCCGTCCTTCATGGCGGCGATGCGTCCGGCATCGACGAACCGACGCGTTTCGGGCGTACTGGTCAGGTGCAGAGACACAACATCGGCGTTGCCTACGGCGTCTTCCCAGGTGCGGGCCAGGCGGTCGATCCCCTGCCGGAACAACTCCTCGGTCGAGAACGAAGCGGTATCCAGCCCGACGACGAGCATTCCCAGGCCTCGGCAGGCGATGGAGGCCACGCGGCGGCCGATCGAACCGCACCCGATTACCGCGAGCGTTCTGCCGCGGAGTTCGCAGCCCAGGACCGGTTGCCACGTTCCCTCCCGTATCGCTGCGTGGTTGGGGGCGATGTGCCGGGCGAGGGCGCCCATCAACCATATGGCGTGCTCGGCGACCGAAAGGCTCAGCACGCCGGGCGTGTTGGTGACCAGCACGCCGCGAGCCGTGGCCTTCGTCTTATCCACGCCGTCGTGGCCAACGCCGAACCGCGCGATGATGCCGCCGGGCGGCAGTGCCTCGTAAAGCAGATCTCCCGGATAGGGTTCCACGCCGATTACGACGGCCACGGCACCGCTGGCGCGAACGGCCTGTGCCAGCTCGCATTCGGGGGCGGGCGCCGGGAGGCACCGCACATCGGAGGCCGCCTCGAATACGGCCCGGGCCTTCTCGTATTCCAGCTGGGTTACGAGCACAACGGGTCGCTCGGCCACGCAGGTTCTCCTTCCCGTCACCCACCGATATCGACACCGGGGGGCGATTCGAAGAAGAGCTTACGTTCCCGGGCCTGCAAACGCGAGAGGGCCGGTCCGGTCGCCCGCAGGGACTTGGAACGGCCTGCTGCCTGCGCGTCGCCGGGAGGGCCGGCCTCACCGGGTCGGAATGCCCGCCTCCGCCAGGGCCTCGCGCAGAAACGCGAGGTCCTTGCGGATGAGGGCGGCCTGGAGCCGGTCCTCCTGGCTGCCGGGCTCGCCCCGGGGGCCGTATTCAATGTGGAGCGAGATCGGTCCGGCGAAGCCGGCCTTCCGGAGTGTGGCCAGCACGTCAGGCCACCGGACGCTCCCCTCGGCGAGCGGACCGAATTGCGGCCTCCATTCCCGGCCGCGCCGCTGCCACACGAAGTCCTTCACCGCCAGCATCGTCACACGCGAGGCGAGCAGATTCAGCCCGATCTGCCAACCGTTGCCTGCGCCCTCGATCGCGGCATGGCACGGATCGAAGTAGGATCCGATCCAACGGGGATCGAGGTCCCGCAGGAGTTCCCACTCGTCCCACAGGAGGGAGCCGACATTCATGCCCGAGTGGTTGTGAAAGCCCGCGTGGACCTTGTGTGATTCCAGGAGCGGCACGAGCTCGCGCAGCCGAGCCCGGGCTTCGGCCCACGTCCGGTGCACACTGGCGTCCGACGCGTAGCGGTAATAGCCGAGTTTCAGAAACCCGATGCCGAGGCGGGCCGCGGTCTGCACGATCGCTTGCGTGTGAGGCTGATCCACGGAGGTGATCTCCGTCGTGATCATTGCGATGCGGACGCCGGCCTGTCGGAGGGCTTCCTGGGCCCGAGGCAGTTCGTCGGCCACCCGCTCGGGCGCCACGTGGCCGCCCGGCCGGACCGTCAGATCAACGTGGGAAAAGCCCAACTCGGCCAGGCGCCCCGGCAGCCGGTCCCATTTGCGCGATGCCAGGCACTTGGAAAACAGGCACAGAGGCGAGGGGCGGTCGGCAGGCGCCTGCTCGGCGCCGGCGCAGCGGGCGGCCAGGACGCCGGCCGCGACCGTCGCCATGACCTGGCGGCGGGAGATCTGCGGCAACTGTTGACGCGGCTTGTCCACGAAAGTCCTTCTCGGATGCAGGTCGATACACACGAAGCTCGATGCCTTTTGTGCGTTGGTCCGGGCGAGATGTCAAATCCGCTCCGGAGCGCGGAAGCCTCGTACCCGAGCGTCCCCAGCGAGGGACCTCGGGACGGACGCCGAGCTGATCAGGCCCGGCCGAGGGCTTCCGGAGTCGTGTCGATGCCTCATTTGAAGGGCGGTGCCGGGCCGGGTAGAGTAAAAGGCCGCTGTGAATGGGTTCCCCCAGGAGATCAGCGCATGAAGACCAGGAGCCGCTGGCGGAGGTTCATCCCCGCGGTCGGGTTCTTCGCGGCCACGGCGGCCCTGGCGTCGCTGCTCTTCGTGCAGCGGCACAGTCGCGCGGAGCCCGGTCCCGGCAAGCCCGTCGCGGCAGGCCATTCGGATCGGGGAGACGCGCCGCACGGCCGTTAGCAGCCGCCGATGAAGCCTGCATCGACCCCGGAAAACGGCCCGGACCTCAACGTCGCTTCGACCGTTCAACGGATTCGGGGTGAGCTGGATCGCCTCCAGGAGTCGCTGTCGGCACGGGAGGATCGGCTGGCCCTGCGCCGAAAGGAGCTGGATGCCCTGGCCGCCGAGCTGGCCGCGCGACAGGCGGTGCTCGCCGAGCGAGAGAAGCAGCTCAACGCCCTGGCCGACCGGGTGGCGCGGGAAAAACGCGATGTACAGCGTCGTCTGGAGGAGCTTGAGAAACAGGAGGGCTTTGTCGCCCGGGCGGCCGACCTCGAACGCGCGCTTGCGCAGCGCGAGGCTTCCCTCACGCAACGTGAGCAAGCCATGCGCCGCACCCTGGAAGAGATCAGGGAGCAGGGCCGCGCGCTCGAGCGGCAGCGGCGCGAGCTGAGCCGGCAAGCCGGCCGAACTCGGGCGATCCCTGCGGCTCCGCCGCATCGTTGGCGGGTGGTGGCGCTCGGGGTCACGGCCGTCCTGGCCGGCGGGGCTGCATACGAGCTGGCTCCGAGCCGGTACGCCGTTCAGGCGGCGTGGGTCCGCATGGACGGTTCCGCCGCGGAGGTGGAGTCGATCCGGGGACATGCCGCGGCGGCCATGACCGCGGCCGGCTCGGGCCTGCGGCCGGAAGCCCTGATCTGGTGGCTGGACGGGCGATCCGGTCGCGTCCTCGTGCAGGCTGAATCACGCGACCCTGCGCAGACCGCCGCGGACATCAACGCGTGGGGTCCGATCGTCGCGAGGGCATCCTCAGCGGCGGCGCTGACCACCACGCGCGCGGCGGACGAGCTGCGAGAGCTGGAGACTCGGCGAGAGGCGTTGCGTCGGGGGCTGGCCTCTGCGGCTCCGTCGCGGCCCTCCTCGTCGCGGGCTGCGGCGCCGTCGAGCAACGAGGTGGAGGCGATGTGGGCGAAGGCCGACGCGCTGGCGAAGGCGAGGCGGTCGGTTGCCGAACGCCTGGGTGCGACGCGGAACGAGCTGTCCCGGCTGGCCCGCCCCGCGGACCAGGAGCGGATCACGATTCCGCAGGCCGTTCGCGACTCGGCCTGTGCGGCGGACGCCGAATGGACGCAGGCCCGGCGGCGGTGTAAGGAGCAACACGAGATCATCCGGGCGGCGGTGCGCGACGGCTTCGCCGCGGCGAGCCGTCGGCTGGTGGAGTGCAGGCAGGCGCTGGACGCTCTGGCGGCCGCGGCCGCCTCGCATGCTCAGGAGCCGCCCGATGCCCAGGCTGGCGAACAGCTCGAGTCCATCCGGATGGAGGCGGTCGCTCTGAAGGGTCGCGTGGAGGCGATCGGTCGGCGACTGGCCGGCGATGTGGACGGGCTGATTTCCGCCGAAGACCCCGTTGCGGCCCACCGGGCGATCGAGCCGGTCATACGCGAGTTCGCGACGGACTCCGCGGGGGCGGTGGCTGCTCTTGAGCGGCGGGTGCGAGAGATCGGCGAAGCCGGTGCACAGCTTACCAAGCGTCTGGTTGTACGGGCTGCCCTGATGAAGAACGTCCAGGCGGTGCTGGCGGCTCATCGCCAGGCGGTCGCCTCGCTCGAGTCACTGACGACCGGCGGGAACTTCCGCCTGGATGCGGCGGTGCAGAAAGCGCTCGGAGCGGCCGAGACGATCCGGGCGAGAGCCGAGGTGATCGAGGCGACCCTGCGCGCGCAGCAGGCGGAGCAGGCCCGGCAGGAACGGCAGCGGCGGATTGAAGAGCTTCGGCGGGAAGAACAGGAGCTTGCCGCGCGCCTGGCCGAACAAACGGAGACCGTCGTCGCGGCGCAGGAAACCATGCAGCAGACCATCCGGCGCTGGGCTGCGTCGCTGGAACAGGAGCGGCAGCGACAGGAGGCCGAGCGACGTCGCCATGAGATCCTTGACGAGCTTGTGGCCGTCGAGCAGCGCATAGGCCGCCTTGGCGAGAAGGCGGCTGCGCCGGGACCGGGTCTGCGGTTCGAACCCGCGTGGTATCGGCCCCAGCCGGTCAATACCGCGACGCGCGCCGCCCTGTCGGTGGCCTGCGGCCTGTTTGTATTCGCAGCCGGCTTGCTGCTGACTGACGCACGCGCCCGCGGACGGATTCGGAGGGCCATTCGAGGCTACGTGGGGGCCTCGCGGGGGCCGATTCCGAGCGTAGAAGCTTCCCGGGACGAGGCACCTCCCGGCGCGCCAGGGTGGGGCCCGTAGCGCGTCCGTTGCGGTTTTTCCACCACGCCGGCGTTCCCGTCGGCGCCGGCCCGATCTTGCTGGTTGCGCCCCCGGGGGTACACCGTAACCCGACCCGGTCAGTCCTGATCACCGGACGTCCGACGGGACCCGGCGTTTCCGCCACAGCCACGGCCTGGTCCCGGGGCGGACCGGGGCTGCTCGTCAGGCCGGCTGGGTCGTCGCCCCGCGCTGGCCGCTCGTTGGGATCTGGTCCAGCTTTTCGCGCATCTGCCTGAAAAGGTCGTCCAAGGCCTTCCGGACCTCGGGCTTCAGTTCGGGCGGTCTGGGTCCCGGGGTTGAAGCCGCGGCGGCCGGCTGCTCCTGGGCGAGCAGCTTGGCCCGCTGTTCCATGAAGTCCTTCAGGATCGACTGGGCAGTGGCGCGCTGGGAAGAGTCGAGCTTGTAGCGCTCGCAGAATCGCTCCACATAGCGGACCCACTCATCCCGCTCGCTACGGCCGATCTCGCTGGCCCTGCGGTCGCGCCGCTCCAGCCGATTGCCCGCCGGAGGCGTTCCCGGCGAACCCGCTGCGCCCGGATCGCCGGCCGGGGGCTGGCCGCGGCCGGCACGGAACCGTTCGCGAAGGGCCTGCATTTCGGACTCGCTGAGCTGGCCGTCTCCGTCGGTGTCCGCGTCGGGATTGCGCTGAAGGAGGTCGGCGCGCCAGCGCTGCATCATCTGCTCGCGGGCGGCCCGCATCTCTTCCTCGCTGAGTTGACCGTCGCCGTTGGTGTCGGCCTGCGGGAACCGCCGCAACATGTCCTGCCGACGGCGTTCTTCGAACCGGGTGCGGGCGGCCTGGAACTCCTCCTCGCTGAGCTGGCCGTCCTTGTCGGTATCCAGCTCCGGGTTGCGGCGAAGCATTTCCTGACGGAAGAGTTGCGGGTTGGCCTCGAAGAAGGCACGCGACTCGTCGAAGCTCAGGCGGCCATCGCCGTTCCTGTCGGCCTCCGGGTGCTGTTGGAGCAGCTCCCGCGAGCGGCGTTCCCAGTCGCCCCACGGGCCGCGGTCACGGCCGAGATCGCGGCGCAGTTCGCGGTGGGCGTCGAAGAAGGCACGGGCCTCGTCGGGGCTCAGCGTGCCGTCATGATTTGCGTCGGCGTCGGGGTGGTCGCGGAGGATCTCGCGGGCCCGGCGTTCCCAGCCGCCCCACGGACCACGGCCGGGGCCTTCGCCCGGCGGGCCGCCACGATCGCGCCGCAGCTCGGGATGTGCCTGGAAGAAGGCCCGTATTTCATCGAACGAGAGGCTCCCGTCGTTGTTGGCATCGATGCCCGGGTAGCGTTGGATCATCTCCCGCTGCCGCTCGGGAGAGAAGCCCCGCCCTCGACGGCCTTCCTGGGCCGAGGCGGACGGGGACGAGGACACGATGAAGAGCGCGACGGCGGCCGCCGCCGCGGTCCGGATCATGGGTTTGGGACGGCGATTCACAGTACGACCTCCTTCGATTCAAGTCAGATGTTCCTGCCCGTGCGACGGGCTGACGCGTCCGGTTCAGCCCGGTCCCAGCCTTGAGTCCATGCCAAAGCCCGTCCCGTCTCTGTGTGGCGGACGGTTCGGGTTGTTCCTTCCCGGTCCGGAACCTCCGACGGCTCCACCGAGCTTACCGAGCCACTCCTGCGTGAGCCTCGCATCCGGGCTCCGGGGGCTCGACCAGATGGCCGGGTTCCTGCGCCGGGGTACGGTCCGGGTCCGGAGCCGGGCGGGTGCTGCGATCTTCGCCGCGGCCCCGTTCGCGGGGGCCCCGCTCTCGCTGCCGCTCAAGCAACTGCTCGTACCTGGCCCGCTGCTCGGGCGTGAGAATCTCCTTCGTACGCTCCACGGATTCCTGATACGAGCGGTGCCACTCGCGGTCGATGGCTGCCAACTCCTCGGAGAACTCCTTGAGAACCTGTTCGTACCGCGGCCGGTCTTCCGGACGGATCAGCGCGGCGACGGCTTCGTCCCGTTTACGGAACAACTGGCGGCGGCGATCCTCGCGCTGCCGGCCTCCCCGCCAGGCCGCCTCGGACCAGATTCGCTTGAGTTCTTCCTGTTGCTGCGGGGTCAGGTTCAGCTCGGCCGTGAGCCAACCCCCGTGTCGTCCCGGTCGGCCGGCCGGCGCCGGGGCAGGTCGAGGCCACTCATTGCCCACGACCCACCCCGCGACGAACGCCATCAGGAATCCCACGATTACCACTGCCCTGGTCATCTGAGATCACCGTTGTCCGACGACAGCTCGTCGGCCATCCACTGTGCCATCGCCACGGTGGCGGCGTGGGCGTCGTCCTGGGCGTCCGCCGGAGGCATGACGGCCACAGTCTCCCACACCGTCGGCCCGGTCTCGGACACGTCGCGAGCGCCTGAACGGATCAGAATCGCGCCGGCCAGCACGGCCGCGGCGGCGGCCGTCAGCCATCCGGCGGCACGCCGGATGGCCATGTCCTCGACAAGGCGGCGAGGGTGGCACAGCCGCCGCGGCAGATCGGCGGGCATCGGAACCAGCCCGGCCCGTCCGAAGAGCAAAGACAGGCTGCGGAGGTCGGTGAGCAGCTTGCGACAGTGCGGACACTGAGGCAGGTGATCTTCAATCGAAGACCGTTGCTCGGCCGCGAGTTCGCCGTCATGATAACGGTGGATTTCTGGGCTGCGTTCGCACATCATGGCGATTCGTTCCGCTGACGCATTCCGACGGCCGTTACTCGAAGTACCCCCGGAACCGTCGGCGCAGGGCCTCGCGAGCGCGGTGGAGTCGCGATTCGACGGTGCCTCGTGGAACCCCAAGGGTTGCAGCAATCTCGTCGTACGTAAGCCCCTCCAGCTCCCGCAGCACGATTACCGCCCGATGTTCGGGCGATAGTCCTTGCAGCATCATGGTCAGGTCCAGCCGGGCTTCGGTTCCTGGACTGTCCGGATGCCCCGGCAACTCCCCGGTCGGGTCGTCGTCCGCACCGGTCCCGAGCGGCTCGAAGGCCGGACGCCGGCGCCGCGACCTGTATAGCATCGCGGCCCTTCGTACGAGAATCCGAACCAGCCACGTTCGCAGGGAGGCCTCACCCCGGAAGCCGGCCTTGAGTGCTCCGACGAAGGTCTCCTGGACGAGGTCGTCCGCATCGGCCGCGTTACGTGTCAGGGCATGGGCGATGCCATAGAGGTATCGCCCATGTCGCTCGAGCAGCATGCGAAACGCTGCGTCGCTTCCGCGGCGGACCTGTCGCAGGAGTTCGACGTCATCAGGCACGTGAAGCGCCTCACTCGGCACCGACAGCGCCGCGTATCAGTATTGTTGCCGCTGGAGCAGGGTTTCTTCCGAGCAGCCCGTAATGCCGGGAAGCCGCTCTCCCTTCTGGAGAACGCGAGGGGCCGGGCGGTTATTCCCGGGAGCGTGGGTGCCGGCGGAGTCACCGGACTCGGCCCAAGGGGGAGAAGTAAACTGGCGCGCGGCTAACGCGGGAACTTTATCGGACTGGCGCCATCCCTCTGGTTCAGGGCAAGGCTCCGGAGTACGTTTCTAGTTGTAACATTATGAATCAGATATGGTTATGGCATTCCAGTGAATTGAGCTCTTAATGTTGCTGACGGGCCTGAGGTGTGAAGCTGGTCCCGAGCCGTCACGCGCCGCAGCTTGCAACCGCGGCTTACAGGCGGGTGGCCAGCTCAGCGCGCCGGCCGCATCGGCACTGCAGCGGGAAGGATGGCAGCTGGCTGCGTTCGATGGCCGGGCTGAAACGCACCCGGTGCGCGCCACCGGGCTCGGCAGTACCGGCACGTCCCTCAGTCGGGTAGCGACGGGCCGCCAGTCAGTTGGGACGCAGGTACCGGGTGTTATTGCGTCGCAGTGTCAGGCCGATGCGATCGAAGTAGTCGAGCAGGGGAATCGCGAACTTCCGGGTCGTAGCAAGGAGGTACTTGAATCGCACGCTTTCGAGGGGGCCCTCCCTGCGGATGGTCTCGATGAGGATGCGGCGGGCGTTTTCGACGGCTTCGCGGTGGAAGACCAGATCGGGGGCAACCCGCACGAGCCGTTCGCGCTCGATGAGCGTCTGGATGAGCGCGGTGGCCTGGGGCGGCGTAATCCCGAGTTCGGCGGCCAGCTCGTGTGCGCCGGGCGGGGCGAACGGCCGATTGCGAAACGCCTGCTCCGCGCGTTCGGCGAGGAGGTTCCCGCCGTCGGCCAGCCTGGGACGGTGCGACGGGAGGGCAAGTCGTTGGCCGTGCTTGATGACGGCCTGGCGGGCCTTGAGCCGCTCGGCACACGCCGCGGCGGTTTCCTTGGAGGTGTCCAGGGCCTGGTACACCTGCTCGAGGGTCATCCCCGGGCTCTCGGGGCAGCGGCAATGGTACTCGTCCAGCAAGGTCAGCAGGCGGGCTTCGAGCCGCTCGGCGGCCTCCGTGTGGAGATAACCCGTCTGGCCGACGCGGATCGCCCGATCGTCCCGTACGAGGTTGCAGAGGACTTGCCGCGCCTGTTCCGGCGTCCGCATACACGCGAGGGCCAGCTCATCCGGGGTCGCGGGGGCCATGGCTCTCCTGAGGTGATGCTCGATGTGGCGAGCCTCATCGGCCAAGGCGTCCGCAAGGGCCTCCAGATCTGCCAGGACTTCCGGCCGTCGTCGCCGTCGTTGGGGAAGAGGCTCGAGGATGCACCCGCCGCCGATCGTGCGGACGGGCGATAGGCTTCGAAGGATGAAGCGGTCGCCCGGCCCGGCAACCAGCGCAGAATCGGTTCGGATCTGGACGAGGGCTTCCTCGCCGGCCTGAAGCCGGGGGGCGGTCATCGGGTAGACGGTGGCGGTGAGGTCGGCGGTCCCCGTGTGGAACTTCGCCCGTGAGCCGCTCTTGAGAAAGATGCCCTGGCCGGGCAGCAGCCGCAATCGGCAGGCGAACCACGTCCGGGGCACAAAGCAGTCCGGCACGGTCAGCACGTCGCCGCGTCGGATCAGACGATGGTCCCAGTGCGGGATGTTGATGGCCGTGCACTGTCCGGCCCTGACCTCCTGGCCGGGTCGGCGGAAGACCTGGATAGCCTTGATCCGGCCGCGCAGGTCGTGGGGGAGCAGGACGAGTTCGTCGCCGATCCGCGCCGATCCGGATACGGGCACTCCGCACACGACGGTGCCGTAGCCCTTCGTTGAGAAGGCGCGCTCCACGGGGAGGCGGAAGAGGCCGTCGAGGGGGCGCGGCCGTATCGTGGCGACCATGGCTTCGATCTGGCGGTACAGCTCTCCCAGTCCCTCGCCCGTAATGTTCGAAACGGGAATGATGGGGGCTTCGGCGAGGAAGGTGCCCTGGAGGAACGCCCGGACCGCCTCCCGCGCCGCCTCCAGTTCGTCGGGGGAGACGCGATCCGACTTGGTGAGCGCGACCACTCCATGCCGGATGTTCAGGAGGGTCAGGATGTCCAGGTGTTCCCGGGTCTGGGGCATGACGCCGTCGTCGGCCGCCACCACGAAGATGACGCCGTCGATGCTCGTTGCGCCGGCGACCATGGTTCGGATGAAGTTCTCGTGCCCGGGGACGTCCACCACGCCGACCTGAAGGTTGCCGAGCCGGCAGGGGGCGAATCCCAGCTCGATCGACATGCCGCGTTCCTTCTCCTCCTTGAGCCGGTCGGTGTCGCAGCCGGTGAGGTTCCGGATGAGGGCGGTCTTGCCGTGGTCGATGTGTCCGGCGGTTCCAAGGGTGATGTTGATCTGCTCGGGAAACATGTGCGTATCCCGGTCCGCCCCTGCGCGGGCGTCTACGAGGGCGTCTCGAGGACGGAGACGATCGCCTGAATGACGGTTTCTTCCTCGCCGTCCAGCAGGGTCCTGGGATCGATCAGGACGTGGTCGCGGTGGACGCGTGCGAAGACCGGCGGCTCGCAACGGCGCAGTCGCCGGGCCAGCTCGCCGGCGTCGAGCCGGGCCGGGCGTATCGTTACGAGCCGCGTGGGCAGTTCCTGGGCCGGCAGTGAGCCGCTGCCCATCTCGGAATGGCCGTCCACGGTCCGGACCGTGAGGAGGGCTGCGGAGACCCGCGCCGAGATGGCGGCGGCGATCCGCTCGGCCTGGGCGGCCAGTTCTTCCCGAGGCCGGACGAGCATGCGAAGCGTCGGCACCTCAGCGAACGCCCGGGTTTCGTCCAGGAAGAGCGTGAGCGTCGCCTCGAGCGCGGCCAGGGTCAGCTTGCCCACGCGGACGATCCGGGCGAATGGGTTCTTTCGCACGCGTTCGATGAGATCCGCCCGTCCGAGGATGAGGCCGCCCTGCGAGGCCCCGATCAGCTTGTCGGCGCTGCACAGGACCACGTCGGCCCCGGCGCGGATCGAGCCGGGAAGGGTCGGTTCGGAGGAGTACCCGAGTCGAGCCGGGTCGAACAGGGCACCGGCACCGACGTCGTCGATCAGGAGGATGCCTCGGGCGTGTGCGAGTGCGACGAGGGGTTCCAGCGGCACTTCGGCCGTGAAGCCGATGATCCGGTAATTGCTCGGGTGCACGCGCAGGAGGGCGGCCGTGTCGGCGGTGATGGCCCGTTCGTAGTCCCGCAGGTGCGTCTTGTTGGTCGTGCCGACCTCGACGAGCCGGGCTCCGCTGGCCTCCATGACCTCCGGGAGACGGAACGACCCGCC
>Ga0209018_1000864_pt1 | contig 26665 bp, 24 predicted proteins | sample YNPBryBLVA2012_FD_185814 | JGI IMG/M metagenome (GOLD analysis project Ga0209018, IMG submission 185814) | Anoxygenic and chlorotrophic microbial mat microbial communities from Yellowstone National Park, USA - YNP Bryant BLVA 2012 (SPAdes)... ...
CCACCCCTCACGCCTTCTTCGCCTTCGGCTCGAATGCCCCCAATCCCTGGGCAGGTGATGGGGCTGTTCTTAGAATGTGAAAGGTTTCCAAGGACATGCACCGCCTGTTCGGTTCCCATCGCGGGATTGGGGAATCCCTTGGCGGGGGGGGGAGGCCGGCGAGGTGGATCTACACGATTTGTTACGGCTGTCCAAAATCCTATTCGGCGGGGTTTTTCCGCCTTTCACCCGGGGCGAAGCGGAGGGTGAAAGGCAGGCCGCAGCAGTGGGGCTTGGAGGGCCGAGAGAGCCCGGGTCCGATAAGAAAGATGTCCGCGGGGGCCCGGACTTCCTTCCAAGAACTTCCCGGGGGGGCCAACCGGCCCTTTACCCAGAGTAAGAGTTGGAGTAAGCTGTCCATGGATGCGACTTGAGGGGCATCCACGAGAAACCATGAACCTCAGCGTCAAAGATGTGGGCAGGCTTCTGGGGGTCTCGGAGAAGACGGTCTACCGCTGGATCAAGCAGGGGGCGATCCCGGCCTACCGGATTCAGGAGCAATACCGCTTTCACCGGGCCGAGATCCTGGAGTGGGCCACCTCTCGCCGACTGGCCGTTTCCCCGGAGATTTTCGACGAACCGGAGGCGGGGGGGAGCGGGGCAGCCGGCCTGGTGGCGGCCCTGAAAGCCGGAGGCATCCACTACCGGTTGCGGGGCTCCGACAGAGCGTCCCTCCTGTGCGCCGTGGTGGATCTCTTGCCCCTGCCCGAAGGAACGGACCGGGCCTTCGTGGCGCAGATGCTTCTGGCCAGGGAAAACCTGGGGTCCACCGCGGTAGGTGGAGGGGTGGCCATTCCCCACCCCCGCTTTCCGGTGATCCTCCCCCCTTCGCCGGACACGCTCTCCCTCTGCTTTCTCGACGAAGGGGTGGATTTCGGGGCGCTGGACGGCCAGGAGGTCAGGACCCTTTTCGTCCTCATCAGCTCGACGGTGAAGAACCACCTGAGGCTCCTGTCGCGACTGGCCTTCGCCCTCCAGGACCCGGCCTTGCGTGACCTCCTCGTCCGGCAGGCGGATCGGGAGGCGCTTCTCGGAGCCTTTGCGGCCGTTGACGCTCGGACCGCCACGACGCGGAAAAGGGAGCCGTGACCGTGGGCGGTTCCCTGGCCTCCTTGGCCCTGCTCGGCGCAGGAGCCTTTTTCTCTTCTCTCTGCGGGAGGCGATCCCGCTGGGCGGCGCGGGTAGCCCTGCTTTCGGTGGTCCTCTCCGCCGTCGCGGCGATCCCGGAGGCGCTGTCCGTCCTCCTTTCGGGGCAGGCCCGGCGGTGGGAGGCCCCCTGGGCCCTGCCCTGGGGCTCCCTGGCCTGGAGTCTCGACCCCCTCTCGGCCTTCTTCGTCGCCTTCCTCCTCCTGCTCGCCGTGCCCTTTGCCGCCTACGGCCGGGGGTATCTCGAGGACCACGGAGATCTGGGCTGGCAAAGCCTTTCCTGGTCGTTTTTCCAGCTTCTCCTGGCCAGCATGGTCCTGGTGGTTTTGGCCTCAGACGGGCTGCTGTTGCTTCTGGCCTGGGAGTTCATGTCCCTCTCCTCGCTCCTGCTCGTCCTTTACGAACACGAGAAAGACGGCGTCCCGCAGGACGGCCTCATGTATGGGGTAGCCGCGCACCTCGGCGTGGCGGCGCTGCTGGCCCTCTTCGCCCTCTGGGGGAGCCAGGCCGGATCCCTGCGCTTCGAGGCTCTGGCATCCACCTCCCTCGGACCGGGGACGGCCTCGGCGGTCTTTCTCTTGGCCGTGGCCGGCTTTGGGAGCAAGGCGGGCCTTGTCCCCTTCCATGTGTGGCTCCCAAGGGCTCACCCCGCGGCACCCAGCCACGTCTCGGCGCTCATGTCGGGCGTCATGATCAAGATGGGGATCTACGGTCTCTTGCGGATGCTGCTCCTCCTGGGCTCCTGGCATCGGCAGTGGGGGTACCTTCTCCTCGCCTTGGGCGGCGCCTCGGCCCTTCTGGGGGTTGTTTACGCGCTGGGACAGCACGACCTGAAGCGCCTTCTCGCCTACCACAGCGTGGAGAACGTGGGCATCATCACCCTAGGCATCGGGGCGGGAGTCGTATGCCGAACGGAGGGGATGGCCGAAGCCTCCCTCCTCGCCTTCCTGGGCGCGCTCTTTCACGTTCTCAACCACGGCCTCTTCAAGGGACTCCTTTTTTGCGGGGCGGGAGCGGCGGCCAAGGCCGCCGGGACCCGTGACCTCGACGCCATGGGGGGGCTCCTAGCGCGCATGCCCTGGACGGGATCGGCCTTTCTGGTGGGTTCGATGGCCATTTGCGCCCTTCCGCCCTTCAACGGATTCGCCAGCGAGTTCCTGATTTACGCCGGACTGCTGATGGGCGGACTCGGGAAGCCCTCGGTGGCCTCGCGGCCCCTCTTCTTTTCGGTGCCGGTTCTGGCCCTGGCGGGAGGCCTGGCCCTCGCCTGCTTCGCCAAGGCCTTTGGCGTGGCCTTTCTAGGAGAGCCTCGTGCCAAGGGCGCCCGGGAGGCGAGGGAGGTGAACCGCTGGATGACGGCGGCCATGGTGCTCCTGGCTTCCGCCTGTCTTACCGTGGGGCTTCTGGCTCCTTTCCTCCTGGCCTTTCTGAAGGAGCCGGCCTTCCTGCTGGTGGGGGGGAAGTCCTCCGCCGGTGCGGCCGGCGCCCTCCTCCCCGTTTCCCTGGCGGGAGGTGCCCTCTTGGTGCTGGTGGGTATCCTGTGGGCCTTGCGCCGCCTGCTCCTCCGGAAGCGGACCCTGGCACCGGCTCCCACGTGGGGCTGCGGTTTTTCCGCCCCGACGGCGCGGATGCAGTACACCGCCTCCTCCTTCGCCGAGCCCCTACTGGAACCCTTGCGGCCCTTGCTTCGCCCGCGAATCCACGCCCAGGAGCCGAAGGGCCTTTTTCCCGAGAAAGGGGAATTTTCGAGTCACCTGGAGGACGGGGCCGACCGAATCCTGTACGGGCCGTTCTTTGAGGGAGCAGCACGCCTGGCGGCCAAGGTGCGGCCGCTGCAGCACGGTCGCCTGCAGCATTACCTTCTCTACACCTTGCTGGCCCTTCTGCTCCTGCTCCTCTGGGGGGTTGCCCGCCCATGACCGCCCTCCTCCTCCGCCTCTTGGCGCCGCTTCCGGCCCTCCTCCTCTCGCCGCTTCTCCTGGGCCTCATCGGGAGGGTCAAGGCCTTCGTGGCGGGCCGCCAGGGCCCGCCCCTCCTCCAGCCGTACCGGGAGCTCCGCCGCCTCCTGGGCAAGGGAGAGGTTGTGAGCACCACCACCACGGGGCTTTTTCAACTGGGCCCCCTCGTCGCCCTCGCCGCCCTTCTGGCGTCGCTCCTCCTGTTGCCGGCCGGTCCTCTCCCCGCGGCCCTTTCCTTTCCGGGGGACTTTCTCCTTCTGGCCTACCTTCTGGCCCTAGCCCGCTTCGGGACCCTCGTTGCGGCCCTGGACACCGGATCCTCCTTCGAAGGAATGGGAGCCAGCCGCGAGGCGGCCTTTTCGGCTCTGGCGGAGCCGGCCTTCTTTCTCGTCCTGTGCGGCTTGGCCTGGGCCAGGGGGTCGCTCTCCCTGGGAGGGGTTCTGGCGGGGGGTACGGCGGAGACGTTGGCTTCCCAGGCGCCGGCCTTGGGCCTTCTCTGCGCCGCGCTGTTCCTTGTGTTGCTGGCCGAAAACAGTCGCATTCCCGTCGATGACCCCGCCACCCACCTCGAGCTCACGATGATCCACGAGGTGATGGTTCTCGACCACTCGGGGCCACTCTTCGGGGTGGTCCTCTACGGTGCTTCCCTGAAACTCTGGATCTTCGCCTCTCTCCTGGTTTCCCTCTGGCTTCCGGCGGGGCTTCCGCTGGCGGTGTCGGTCCTCCTCTACGCCGGTGCCCTGGCGCTCACCGCCGTGGCGGTGGGCGTCGTGGAGAGCACCATCGCCCGAATGAGACTTTCCCGGGTCCCCCGGTTCCTTCTTCTCGCGGGGGTGCTTTCCGGGCTGGGGTGCCTGGTTCTCTTCTCGGGGGGGCGGCCGTGAACGGCGGGGCGCAGGTCCTTCTCGTGGCCATTCTGCTCCTGGACGTGAGTCTGGCGGCCTCTGCCCGGATGGCCGTCCTTATTCGAGCCTTCGCCCTTCAGGCGGCGCTGGTGGCGGTCCTCGCCCTTGTCCTGGACGGGTTCGCCAATCCCCACGCGTGGGCCGTGGCTTCGGGGACGTTCCTCCTCAAGGCGGTCCTCATTCCCTACTTCCTCGACCGGGCGGGGGAACGGACCCACGCCGGAAAGGAGCGGACCCCGGCCATTTCTTACGGAGCGAGCCTCCTGCTGGCCGCCGCCGGTATGGCCCTCTCCTTCGCCCTCGCCGCCCGCCTCCCCGAAACGGTCCAGCGGTCGGGGGCCCTCCTGGGGGCGGCCGCCTTCGCCACCATGTTCATCGGGCTCCTACTCCTGGTCAGCCGGGGCACCGCCCTGGCGCAGGCCACGGGCTACCTGGTCCTGGAGAACGGGATTTTCCTCTTTGGCCTGGGGCTGCTGAACCACATGCCGTTGCTCGTGGAGATGGGGATCCTTCTCGACGTCTTCGTGGGCACCTTCGTCATGGGTATCGTCGTCTACAACATCCACCGGACCTTTGACCATATCGACGTCCGAGTCCTCACGGCGCTCCGGGAAGGGGAGGAGCGGGAGGAAGTGTCGGAGGAGGGGACGTGATTCTAACGGCACTCGTCCTCGGCCCGTTCCTTATGGGCGCCCTGGCCTGGACGCTTCCCCGTCGGACCGCCCGGCGCAAGGCGCTGGTGGCGGCCAGCCTCCTCCAGCTGCTCCTGACCGGGATGGCGATGAAGATCGGCCCCGAGCCGGAGTGGGGGGGCGCCCTGGCCCTCGACCCCCTGGGAAGGCTTTTCCTCGGCGTCACCACCCTCCTCTTCGCGGCCTCTGCGGTGTACACCTTCGGCTACATGGCCCTCCACCGCCATCCGCGGAAACGCCACTACGTTCCCGTCCTCCTCTGCTTCCTGGGGTCCATGACCCTCGCCACCCTGAGCCAGCACATGGGTCTTTTCTGGGTGGCGCTGGAGGCCACCACCCTCTCCAGCGCTCCGCTGGTCTTCTTTGACCGCTCCGAAAAGAGCCTGGAAGCGGCGTGGAAGTACCTGATCCTCTGTTCGGTGGGGATCGCCCTCGCGCTGGCCGGGACGTTCTTTCTGGCCCTCGCCCTGCCCCCGGGGGGAAAGGGTTCCCTGCTGGTGGCGGACCTCGCGGCCCGGGCCGCGGAAATGTCGGCCCCCTGGTTGAAGGTGGGCTTCCTGTTCCTTCTGGTCGGTTACGGAACCAAGATGGGCCTTGCCCCCATGCACACCTGGCTTCCCGACGCCCACGCCGAGGCCCCCCCTCCCGTTTCGGCGCTCCTCTCTGGAGCGCTCCTGAACTGCGCTTTTCTGGGAATCCTCCGAATCCTGCCCATCCTCAACGCCGCCGGTCTCTCCTCCTTTGCGCGGACGCCCCTTTTGGCCTTCGGTTTTCTCTCCATGACGGCGGGAACGGCCTTCCTGGTCCGGCAACCCGACTACAAGCGGCTTCTCGCCTATTCGAGCGTGGAACACATGGGCATCCTGGCCGTGGGAGTTGGGCTAGGTTCGGCGCAGGGGACCTTCGGCGCCCTTCTCCACGCGGTGAACCATTCCCTGGCCAAGGGACTGTTCTTCTTCGCGGCGGGAATGGTCTTCCTGCTCACCGGCACGAAGGCCGTGGCGGAGGTCCGGGGGCTTCTGGGCCGTGCTCCTCTGGCGGCGGCCCTTCTCCTGGCGGGCTTCTTCGCCATCACCGGGACCCCTCCCTTCGGCCTCTTCGTCAGCGAGTTCATCCTCCTGGCGGCAACCTTCTCCACCGGCCATCCCCTTCTCGCCGCCCTTTTCCTAACCCTGCTGGCGGGGGCGTTCACCGCCATGGGCGCGGTGGTCCTTCCCATGGTCTTCGGAAGCGCGCGCGATCTCGCGGGACAGCCCTTTTCGAGACGACATGCGTGGCTCCTGGGAGCGCCGGCGGTGTCGCTGGGGATTCTTTCCCTGGCGCTGGGGCTCTGGATTCCCCGGGGAATCCTGAGTCTCCTGAAGGCAGGGGCCACCCTCGTCGCGGGGGGACCGCCGTGACCCGCTCCCTCCTTCCCCTCGCCAACGGCACCGCCGCGTCGCTTGAGGAGGTTCCCCTCTGGCCTGTCCGCCATTTCCGCGAAAGGATCCTGGAGGCGGCCTTCGAGGGGGCAAGGCTGGCGGCGCTCCTGCCGCTTCCGGGATGCCAGGGCCGTCCGGAAAGGCTCCTGGCGGTGCTGATCCACGATCCGCGGGGCACTCTCCTCCTGGGGGCGGGCGACCTTCAAGGGGCGTCCTCCTATCCGGCCTTCACACCGGAGTGGCCCCAGGCCCAGGCCTTCGAACGGGACCTATGGGAGTCGGCCGGGCTTCTGCCCGAAGGCCATCCCTGGCTCAAGCCGCTGCGCTTCCCGTGGCTCACCGATGGAGAGGTCATCCCCGGTCCTTACCCGTACTACACCATGGAGGGGGAGGAGCTCCACGAGGTGGCCGTGGGGCCCGTCCACGCCGGAATCATCGAACCTGGGCACTTTCGCTTCCTGTGCCACGGCGAAAAGGTCTTCCACCTGGAAATCCAGCTGGGCTATCAGCACCGAGGCTGGCGCCGCCTCATGACGGAGGCTCCGCCCTGCCGCCGGGCAGCCCTGGCGGAATCGCTGGCAGGGGATGGGGCCGTGGCCCACGGGACGGCCTGGGCCATGGTGGAGGAGGCGCTCCGGGAAACGGTGGTTCCTCCGAGAGCGCAGGCTCTGCGTTCGGTGGCGCTGGAACTGGAACGGCTGGCCAACCACGCTGGAGACCTCGCCGCCTTGGCGGGGGACGTGGGTTTTCTCCCGGCGGCCTCCTACCTGGGCGCCTTGCGGGGCGACCTCCTCAACCTCACCTTGTCCCTCTGCGGAAACCGCTTCGGCCGGGGACTGTTGCTGCCTGGCGGGGTGCGCTTCGATGCTGGGGAAGAGCAGGCGAGCCGGATCGAAGAGAACCTCGGGGCCATCCGGCCACTCCTGGAGGCCTCGGCGCGCCTGCTCTTCGACGCGTCCTCAGTCCAAGAGCGCTTCCAGGGCACCGGTGTTCTCGGCAAGGCGGAAGCCGAAGCGCTGGGGCTGGTGGGGGTCGCCGCACGGGCCAGCGGGTGCGACCGGGACGTCCGGCGGGACCACCCCGCCGGCTTTTACCGCTTTGCCCAAATCCCCCCGCAGACGCTCCCGTCTGGAGACGTCTACGCCCGAGCCATGGTCCGGTTTTTGGAAGCGCAGCAATCCTTTGCGTTTCTGGAATCGCACCTTCGGGCCCTTCCCCAGGGGCCCGTCCGGAGCAGGGCCGGAGAGGCGAGGCCCGGACGGGTCGCGGTCTCCCTTGTCGAAGGCTGGCGTGGAGAGATCGCCCACGTGGCGGTGACGGGAGAGGACGGCCGGCTTCTCGCCTACGACGCCGTGGACCCTTCCGTCCACAACTGGATGGGGCTTGCGCTGGCCCTGAGAGGGCAGGCCATCTCGGACTTCCCTCTCTGCAACAAGAGCTTCAACCTCTCCTACGCGGGGCATGACCAATGAAAGGGATCTTTCAGATTCGCCAAACGATGGGGCGCCGGACCGTGGCCTTTCCCCCGAAGGAGAATCCTCTGCCGGAGCGGTTCCGGGGCCTGCCTCTCCTGGCGCCGGAGCGTTGCCAGGCGGGTTGTTCCGCGTGCACGGAGGTCTGTCCGACGGGGGCCGTATCCCTGAAGGAAGGGCTGCACGTTGACCTTGGGCAGTGCCTCTTCTGCCCGCTGTGCGAAGAGGCGTGCCCCTCCGGGGCCCTCCGTTTCGGGAAGGACTTCGCCCTCTCGGCCTCCCAGAGGGAAGACCTTTCTATCGGGGAAGGGAAACGTCCCAACGTGCGAGCCTTGGAAATCGAGCTCCGGCGGCTCCTGGGGCGTTCCCTCAAGCTGCGCCAGGTGAGCGCCGGCGGGTGCAACGGGTGCGAGGCGGAGCTGAACGCCTCTTCCAACGTGGTCTTTGACCTTGGCCGCTTTGGGGTGCAGTTCGTCGCCTCCCCCCGCCACGCCGACGGGATGGTGGTGACGGGGCCCGTCACCCGAAACATGGAAAGGGCCCTTCGAGAGACCTTCGCGGCCATCCCCGAGCCCAAGCTGGTGATCCTCGTCGGGGCGTGCGCCATTTCGGGCGGCATCTTCGAGGGTAGCCCGGCGGTGGCGGGAATGCCGGCGGGGATTCCGGTGGACCTCTACGTCCCCGGATGCCCGCCGCACCCCCTGACCTTCCTGGACGGCCTACTCGGCCTTTTCGGGAGACGGAGGGGCTGATCGGGGCGAGGCCCTCCGGCTCTCCTTTCCGGGAGCCTCCCATGGTAGGCTGGTGACCGAAAGGAGGCCCGCCATGGCCACCGTCACGCTCCACACCAACCGCGGAGACATCCGCCTGAAGCTCTTCGAGGACAAGGCCCCCAAGGCGTCGGAAAACTTTGCCACCTTGGCCCGGACCGGAAAGTACGACGGGGTGATCTTTCACCGGGTCATCGACGGCTTCATGATCCAGGGGGGCGACCCCACGGGAACGGGCCGGGGGGGCCAGTCCATTTGGGGCAAGCCCTTCGAGGACGAGGTGAAGAGCGGTCTCTCCTTCGCGCGCAAGGGCCTTCTGGCCATGGCCAACGCGGGGCCCAACACCAACGGAAGCCAGTTCTTCATCACGCTGGCCCCCACGGGGTGGCTGGACGGACGCCACACGATCTTCGGGGAGGTGGAGGCGGGGATGGAGGTGGTGGAGGCCATCGGGAAGAGTCCCACCGGCCCCGGCGACCGCCCCCTGGAGAAGGTGGTCATCGAGCGCTGCACGGTGGACTGAGGGAGAGGCCCCCACACCCCAATTCTCCCCATTCCGCCATGGATGGGCCTTGCCTTCGGCGGCGGGGTTTTCACCGCGGCGACGCGGAGATGAGGAAAGATCCAAGCCCGGAACCGGGCGATCCGGGTCTTTTTCTTTTCCCTTTTCTCCCTCTTTTTCCCTTCCCGCTGCTGTCCAAAATCCTACCCGGCACGGTTTTCCGCCTTTCACCCGGAGCGAAGCGGAGGGTGAAAGGCAGGCCGCAGGCATGTTCCCTTCCATCGCGGGATGGGGGCCAAAGGCTCAGGTTGACCGAGATTCTTGGAAATCCTAGAATAATGGCCTTCCCGGCTCGAAGGGCCGGGGAGGGACCGTGGCCGAAATGGACCGGAAGCGGGCGGTGACCGTGCCGGCGAAGGGGCCCTTCCCAAGAAAGGAACCGGAAAGATGACCCATTACACCGTCGTCACGTTGCCCGGGGACGGGATCGGCAAGGTGGTCCTCCCCGAGGCGGTCCGCGTCCTGAAAAAGGCCGGCTTCCCCGCCGACTACGTCCAGGGAGACATCGGCTGGGACTTCTGGTGCTCCGAGGGCAACCCCCTCCCCGACCGGACGGTGAAGCTCCTGGAGCAGCACCGCCTGGGCCTCTTCGGCGCCATCACCAGCAAGCCCAAGTGGGACGCCGAGGCGGAGCTGGACCCCCAGCTCCGAGGCAAGGGGCTCGTCTACTTCAGCCCCATCGTGGCCCTGCGCCAGCGCTTCGACCTGGACCTTTGCGTCCGCCCCTGCCGTTCCTTCCCCGGAAACCCCCTCAACTTCGTCCGCAAGACCCCGGATGGAGGTTTCGAGGAGCCCCGGGTGGACGTGGTGATCTTCCGCCAGGGCACCGAGGGCTCCTACGGCGGCGTGGAGTGGACCCACCCGCCGGCCAAGGTTCGGGAGGCCCTGGCCACCCACCCCAAGTTCAAGCCCTTCGCCGCCGTGGCCGGGGAGGACCTCGCCGTCTCCACCCGGATCGTCACCCGGGAGGCCACCCGCCGGGTCATCCGGGAGGCCTTTGCCTACGCCCAGAAGTTCGGCTACCGGAGCGTCACGGTGGCCGAGAAGCCCAACGTCCTGCGGGAGACCTCGGGGATGTTCGAGCTGGAGGCCAAGAAGGTCGCGCCGGAGTTTCCCGGCGTCGCCCTGTGGTCGGTGAACATTGACGCCATCATGATGTGGCTCACCAAGAACCCCGAAGAGTACGGCGTCTTCGTTTGCGAAAACCTCTTCGGGGACATCCTCTCCGACGCCTTCGCCGGGCTGGTGGGGGGCCTCGGCTTCGCCGCCTCGGGCAACATCGGGCGGCACTGCGCCGTCTTCGAACCCACCCACGGCTCGGCCCCGAAGTACGAGAAGCTTTCCCCCTCCATCGTGAACCCGCTGGCGGCCATCCTCTCGGCGGCCATGCTCTGCGACCACGTGGGGGAGCGGGCCATCGGAGACCGGATCCGCAACGCCGTGGCGGAGGTGGTGGCCGAGGGAAAGGTCCGGACCTACGACATGCTCCGCCTTCCGGGAGGGCCGGGTGTCTTCGCCCGGGGTGCCTCAACCACCCAGCAGATGACCGATGCCATCCTGGCCAGGCTCTGACGGCGATCCCGCGACCCCGTCGGCGGAGGGGCCCATGCGCCACCCCAAGGTCTACGAGAGCATCCTCGACCTGGTGGGACAGACCCCCATGGTCCGCCTCCGGAAGGTTGGCCAGGGGCTTCGGGCCCACCTCTACGCCAAGTTGGAGTTCTTCAACCCCATGGGGAGCATCAAGGACCGGGCGGCCCTCCACATGATCCGGCGGGCGGCGGAGGACGGCCGCCTGAAGCCGGGGGACCTGATCCTGGAGAACTCCTCCGGCAACACGGCCCTGGGGCTCGCCCTGGTGGCCATCCAGATGGGCTACCGCCTGAAGGTGGTGGTGCGGGACCGCATCAGCCCCGAGAAGCTTCGCCAACTGGAGGCGCTGGGGGTGGACGTGCTGAAGGTGGACAGCACCCTCCCCCCCGAACACCCCGACTCCTACAACCAGATCACCCCCCGCCTGGCGGCCCGGACGCCCGACTGCTACTTCCCCGACCAGCACAACAACCGGGAGAACAACGAGGCCCACTACCTCACCACCGGTCCCGAGATCTGGGAGCAGATGGAAGGCCGGATTGACGCCCTGGTGGCGGGCATGGGCACCGGCGGGACCGTCGGCGGCGTGGCCCGGTACCTCAAGGAGCGGGACGAGAAGATCCGCGTGGTGGCCGTGGACGTGGAGGGTTCGGTCTTCGCCCACTACTTCCGCACGGGGGAACGGTGCGAGCCCAAGCCTTACCTTCTGGAGGGTCTCGGGGACGAGTTCCTCATCGGCTGCGCCGACTTTACCCACGTGGACGAGGTGGTCACCGTCAACGACCGGGACGCCTTCCTCACCTGCCGGGAGCTGGTGCGCCGGGAGGGAATCCTGGCGGGGGGCTCCAGCGGGGCGGCCCTGTGGGCCACCCTCCGGCTGGCCCGGGAGCTCGACCGGCCCGCCCGCATCGTGACGATCTTTCCCGACGGGGCCTCCCGCTACCTCAGCACCATCTTCGACGACGGCTGGATGCGCGCCCACGGCTTCTTGGAATGAGGACCTGGGGCGCCGTTGAGCCCCCCGGTTCCCCGTGACACAATGGGACTTCCGGGCGGGCACCGGGGAGGAAAGTCCATGACGGAAAGAGAGATCGCGGACCTGCTGGAACCCTGGCTCTCCCGAATCGGAGACGAGGACCTTCGGGAGAAGGTGGTGAAGACCTTCGCCCTGGCCCTTTCGAGGAGCGGTTACCGGACCCGGGAAGCCTTCCTGGGGATGCCCTTCACCCTGCTGGCGGACTGCCGGGGGATCACCTTCCTGGAGCACACCTTGGCGGTGACCGCGGGGGCGGTGGGCCTCGCCCAAGGCCAGGCCGCCCACTACCGGGCCCTGCCCTACCCCCTGGACATGGACCGCCTCATCGCGGCGGCTCTCCTGCACGACGTGGGCAAGATCCTGGAGATCGAACCGGACGGCAAGGGCGGCTACCGCAAAAGCCGGAGCGGGATGTGCCTCCGCCATCCCCTGTCGGGACTGGCGCTCGCCGCCGAGGCGGGCCTGCCCGAGGAGGTCCTCAACGGCATCGGGTGCCACGCCCGGGAGGGGGAGGGCGCGCCGAAGACGGTGGAGACCATCCTCATCCACCAGGCCGACTTCGCCACCTTCGACCCCCTGGTCCTGCTCCAGAAGGGAACGCTGATCCTCTAGTCGAGAAAACAGAAGAGATCCGGAGGTCAGGGAGTGGTAAGGTATTGGGAAAGCCCATTCTCCCGGATCTCTTCGTGAATAGGCTTGCTTGGGAGCCGCCATGCCGATGACGATGGTCGAAAAGATCCTGGCCGCCCATGGGGGCCGTGACCGGGTGGTTCCCGGGGAGATCGTGGAGGTCTTGATCGACGCCCGTGTGGCCCGGGACTTCGGCGGAGCCAACGTGGTGAAGAACCTTCTGGACCACGGCCTTCCGGTAAACGACCCCCGAAAGACCTTCTTCACCTTCGACTGCAACCCCACCGGCTCCGACCAGAAGTACGCCGAGAACCAGCAGAAGTGCCGCCTCTTCGCGAGGCGGTGGGGCATCCGCGTCTTCGACATCGACGCGGGGATCGGAACCCACGTGGCCATCGACAACGGCCTGGCGTGGCCGGGCTCCACCTTGATCTCCACCGACTCCCACGCCAACATCCTCGGCGCCATCGGCGCCTTCGGCCAGGGGATGGGGGACATGGACATCGCCGCCGCCTGGGCCTACGGGAAGGTCTGGTTCGAGGTGCCGCCCACCGTCCGGCTGGAGCTCCGGGGAACCCCGGCGGGGACGTCGCCCAAGGACGTCGCCCTCCACCTGCTGCGCCATTTCGGCGCCGCCGGCCTCCTGGGCTGTGCCGCAGAGGTCTCGGGCCCCTGGGCCGAGGCGCTCCCGCTCCATGGGCGCATCACCCTCGCCTCCCTCGCCACGGAGATGGGGGCCATCGCCCTCCTCTTTCCGCCCAGCGCCGATGTCATCGCCCACTGCCGGCGGGCCACCGGCCGGAGCGACTGGGAGCCGGTCTTCCCCGACGAGGGTGCCGCCTACCTTCGCACCGAGACGGTGGACCTTTCGGGCGTCGTTCCCCTGGTCTCCCGGCCGGGCCACCCCGAGGACGCCGTGCCGATCTCCGAGGTGCGGGGCCGGAAGGTGGACTCGGTCTTCATCGGCTCCTGCACCAACGGACGCTTCGAGGACCTGGCCGAGGCCGCCGAGGTCCTCCGGGGCCGGAAGACGGCCCCCGGCGTCGTCCTCAAGGTGGTCCCCTCCACCGACGGGGTCTGGCGGAAGGCGCTGAAGGAGGGCCTGATCGAGGTCTTCAAGGAGGCGGGGGCCCTGGTCTCCAACGCGGGGTGCGGCGGCTGCGCCGCGGGACAGGTGGGCCAGAACGGCCCGGGGGAGGTCACCGTCTCCACGGGCAACCGCAACTTCCCCGGCAAGCAGGGCAAGGGGGAGGTCTACCTGGCCAGCCCCGCCGTCGCCGCCGCCTCGGCCGTGGCGGGCTTCCTCACCGACCCCGCCCACCTCCCCGAAAGGCCGGCCCTCTTCGGCCCTCCCGAGGGGGAGGTGCCGGAAGGCGCGCCCGCCGCCGGGGTGAAGGCGCCCGCCACCGAGGAGAGACCCCTGCGCTTCACCGGACGGGTCCACGTCGTCCGCCGGGACAACGTGGACACCGACATGATCTTCCACAACCGCCACCTCGCCATTACGCGGATCGAAGAGATGGGGCCGCACGCCTTCGGCAACCTCCCGGGCCACGAGGATTTCCCCAAGAAGGCCAGGCCCGGCGACATCGTGGTGACCGGAGCCAACTTCGGCGCCGGCTCCTCCCGCCAGCAGGCGGTGGACTGCTTCAAGGCCCTGGGAATCGCCGTCCTCGTGGCCAAATCCTTCGGGGCCATCTACCGGCGGAACGCCATCAACGCCGGGCTCGCCCTGGTCGAGAGCGACCTTTTGGACGCGGGCCTGGAAGACGGCGAGACGATCACCGTGGACGTGGAGAAGGGCGAGATCGTCCGCCACAAGGACCGCTCGGTACACCCCGCCAAGCCATGGAATCCCGTGCAGATCCAAATTTACCGCCGGGGCGGGTTGCTGGGGTGTTAATTTTAAAAGAAGGATCCAAGAGAAGGTACTCTTGTACTAAAATGGGAACCTTCCTTGATGCGGAGTTTCTGGGCATGGCCAAAAAGAAAAACGACCCCATGGCTTTTGGAGGTCAGGTCTTTGATCCAGATTGGGTTATTCAGGAAAGTGCGGCTTACTATGGTCAAAACCGCCAGCCCTTTCTTTTCTGGCGTAGCGATCCTGAAAAAGCCTATCTCTATTATGGAGATAGCCTCCTCTTGATGGAAACGTTTCTTCAAAAATACCCTCAAGGGCTTTTTGACCTGATCTTTGCCGACCCTCCATATTTTTTGAGCAACAATGGAATAACTTGCAAGTCAGGAAAAATGGCCAGCGTGAACAAGGGAGAGTGGGACAAAATTGCGACCGTAGAGGAGATGCACGCCTTTAATAAGGCTTGGCTTGGGTTGGCCCAAAGGTTGCTAAATCCAAACGGCACGATCTTTGTTTCCGGTACCAGCCACGTAATCCATTCCATTGGTTTTGCTATGCAAGAATTAAAATTTAAACTGCTCAACGATATAAGCTGGGTGAAGCCCAATCCTCCCCCAAATCTCTCATGCCGGTATTTTACCCACGCAACCGAAACCATTCTCTGGGCGGCCAAGAACGCGAAATCCAAGCACTGCTTTCATTATAAGGAAATGTGCAAATTAAACAAAGGAAAACAAATGAAATCCGTTTGGACCATTTCGTCACCAAGGCCGCAAGAAAAGACCTTTGGAAAACATCCTACACAGAAACCCGTGGAACTACTTGAACGAATCCTTCTGGCCGCCTCTAGCAAAGGGGACCTCATTTTTGACCCCTTTTCTGGTAGTTCAACCACAGGAGTGGCTGCTATCAGGCTTGACAGAAGATTCGTGGGATGCGAACTAGAAGAAGAATACCTTGCTCTCTCAGCAAAACGGCTTGAAGCGGCCATTAAGGAAAAGAGAGAAAGACTGAATTTCGAGGGTATAGCCAGATGAAAAGAGGCGGAAGAGGCGGAGCCAGAACCCAAACTGGGTTGAAATTCGAAAGAAGAATAGATCTTGCAACAATGCTAAAATCTATTGATGGCTACGAAGTCAAGAAAACCGGCAGCGAGGCCGGTTTTTCTGTCTATTTTGAGGGCAGCAAGGTAGCTCGAATTTTCCGAAAAAACCATTTTTATAAGTTTCTAGAGGAAAACCAGATTAAATGGAAAGAGCATATTTCAAAGAAACTGATTCCGGATGATGCTTTGTATGTCATTGTGCGAGAGACGCTGTTTATCATAGAGGTGAAGTATCAAGAAGTTGCTGGATCTGTGGACGAGAAGCTTCAGACGTGTGATTTTAAGCGAAAGCAGTACATGAAACTTGTCAAGCCTCTTAACCTTAAGGTTGAATATGTCTATGTGTTAAACGATTGGTTCAAGAAGCCGGAATACAAAGACGTTCTTGACTATATTAACAGCGTGAATTGCCATTATAAGTTTGGGGAAATTCCTCTTGCTTGGTTGGGGCTCCCAGCCAAAAGCAGCCGTTAGGGGCTTGAAAGCATAAAGCGAGGATGCCGTAGAAACAACCCGAGGTCAACAATGCCTTTGACGTTCGCGGAAAAGGTGCTGGCGAGGAAGGCGGGGCTTTCCCGGGTCGTGCCGGGACAGATCGTGACGGTGAAGCCCGACCACCTGCTGATGCACGACAACACCAGCGCCATCGTGGCCAAGGTGGCCGAGGACCTGAAGGCGTACGGGCTCGTGGACCGGAGGCTGCCGGTCATCGCCATTGACCACGTGGTGCCGGCGGTGGACGAGAAGACGGCCCTGGGCCACGCCAAGATCCGGCAGTTCGTCCGGGAGTACGGGATCGCGCACTTCTTCGACGTGGGGGAGGGGGTCTGCCACCAGCTCATGGTGGAGAAGGGGCTGGCCCTTCCCGGCATGCTGGTCCTCGGCTCCGACAGCCACACGTGCACCTACGGTGCACTGGGCGCCTTCGCCACGGGCATCGACCGGACGGAGGCGGCGGTCCTCCTTTTAACGGGGGAGACGTGGCTGAAGGTCCCCGAAACCATCCGCGTGACCCTTTCGGGGCGTCTCCCCCGGGGCGTCCTGGGCAAAGACCTCGTCCTTCGGATCATCGGGGACATCGGCGCCGACGGCGCCAACTACCGGGCGGTGGAGTTCCACGGCGGCATCGGCGGCCTCTCCATGGACGACCGCCTCACCGTGGCCAACATGGGCATCGAGATGGGGGCCAAGATCGCCGTCTTCCCGGTGGATGCCGCCACCGAGGCGTACCTCGCCGAGCACGCGCCGGGGGCGGAATGGGAGGCCGTCTGGGCCGACGCCGGCGCCGCCTATGGCCGCGAGCTCTGCTACGATCTCTCCTCCTTGGAGCCCCTGGTGGCCCGGCCGCACACCGTGGACAACGTGGCGCCGGTCTCGGCGGTGGCGGGCCTTCCCGTCCACCAGGCCTTTCTGGGGACCTGCACCAACGGCCGCCTGAGCGACCTGCGGGCGGCGGCGTCCATCCTCGCAGGCAAGAAGGTGGCCCCGGGAGTGCGCCTGCTCGTGATCCCCGCATCGCGCAGTATCTTCCTGGCGGCTTCGGCCGACGGCACCCTCGCCACCCTCGTGGAGGCGGGGGCCATGGTCGCTCCCCCCGGCTGCGGGCCCTGCTTGGGGGCCCACCAGGGGCTCCTGGCCCCCGGGGAGCGCTGCGTCAGCTCCTCCAACCGGAACTTCCAGGGACGGATGGGCAGCAAGGACGCCGAGGTCTTCCTCGCCAGCCCCCTCACCGTCGCCGCCAGCGCCCTTCGCGGCGTCCTCACCGACCCGCGGGAGGTGGTCTAAGAGGATGGGTGGACGGATCAACGAGGCTACGAAACAACGAAGGGGAAAAGGTTGTGCCTTGGCGTTGGCTCACTGGGGCTTTGTCTCGTGGATTCACGGAGGAAGAGGGATAACGGATGAACGTATTCAAGTACGGGGATGACATCAATACCGATCTCCTCTTTCCGGGGCGGTACACCTACACGTGCAGCAAGGCGGAGGAGATCCTGCCCCACCTCCTGGAGGACCTCGACCCCGATTTCGCGAAGAAGGTCCGGCCGGGGGACGTGATCCTGGCGGGCAAGAACTTCGGGTGCGGGTCGAGCCGGGAGCAGCCGGCCCTGGGCCTCAAGGCGGCGGGGATCCAAGCCGTGGTGGCCAGGAGCTTCGCGCGGATCTTCTTCCGGGCGGCCATCAACCAGGGGCTCCTTCTGGTGGAGTGCCCGGAGGCGGTGGAGGCGTACAGGGAGGGCGACGAGGTTTCCGTGGACGGGGCCCGGGGGATCGTGTCGGTGGGCGGAAGGGAGTTTTCCTTCCCGCCTCTGCCCCCGGAGATCCTCGCCATCCGGGAGGCCGGCGGCCTGCTCCCCTACGCCCGCAAGAAGCGGAAGGAAGGGAAGCGGTGATCCTCACTTGCCAGTTGAGGTGGAGCGAGCCATGAGCGGGATCGGAGAAGCGGGACGGCGGGGGGAGCAGGTCCGCTCCGACTGCTGGGTGCGGGTGGAGCCGAAGTCGCGGGGCGGGCTGAAGGTCTCTCTCACCACCAAGGTGGAGGCCATGTACGGCGACGCCGTTCGGGCCACGGTCCGGCGGACGCTGGAGGCCCTGGGCCTCCGCCACGGCGAGGTCTCCGTCGAGGACCGGGGGGCCCTGGACTTCGTTCTCATGGCCCGCCTGGAGGCGGCCGTGAAGCGGGCCGGCCTGGGGGAGGGGAGGGAGGTCCTTCCCGAGCCGGGGCCGGGCTTCGGGGCCGGGACATCCCGGGAACGGTTCCGGCGCTCGCGCCTGTACCTTCCGGGCAACGAGCCCAAGTACTTCCTCAACGCCGCCCTCCACGAGCCCGACGGCATCATCCTGGACCTGGAGGACTCGGTGGCCCCGCCGGAGAAGGACGCCGCCCGGCTCCTCGTCCGCAACGCCTTGAGGGCGGTGGACTTCGGGGCTTCCGAGCGGATGGTCCGCATCAACCAGGGGGAGCGGGGCCTTCGGGACGTGGACGCCGTGGTTCCCCACAACGTCCACGTGATCCTCATCCCCAAGGCCGAGTCGGCGGAGCAGGTCCGGGCGGTGGACGAACGGGCCGAGAGGGCCCGGAAGGCGGCCGGACTGAAGAGCCCCGTTCTGCTCATGCCCATCATCGAGAGCGCCCTGGGGTGTTTCCGGGCGCTGGAAATCGCCACGGCGAGCCCCAACGTGGCGGCCCTCACCATCGGCCTGGAAGACTACACGGCGGACCTGGGCGCCCCCCGCACGCCCGAGGGCCGCGAGTCCTTCTGGGCCCGGTCGGTGGTGGTGAACGCCGCGCGCGCCGCCGGCGTCGCCCCCATCGACACGGTCTTCTCCGACGTGGCCGACATGGAGGGCCTCCGCCGGGCGTGTATCGAGGCGAAGGGCCTGGGCTTCGAGGGCAAGGGGTGCATCCACCCGCGGCAGGTGCCGGTGGTCCACGAGGCCTTCGCGCCGAGCGCCGAGGAGATCGAACGGGCCACGCGCATCGTCCTGGCCTTCGAAAAGGCGGAAAAGGAGAAGCTCGGCGTCGTGAGCCTGGGTTCCAAGATGATCGACCCGCCCGTCGTCAAGCGCGCCCTCCGCACCGTCAGGATGGCCGAGGCGCTGGGGCTCCTGCCCGCAAACTGGCGGGAACGATAGGAGGCCGGCGATGGCGACGAAGCGAAGGCCGGAGCTGAAAAGGAACGCGCTGGAGAGGGCGCAGGACCTCATCTACGAGGCTTGGGAAACCCATTCCCTTGAAGCCGGCGTGGCCCTCGCCCGCCGGGCTTTGGAAGTTTCTCCCGACTGCGCGGACGCCTACGTTTACCTCGCGGCCCATACTGCCCGATCCCATCGGGAGGCGATGGACCTCTACCAGAAGGGGATCGAAGCCGGAGAGCGCGCCTTGGGCGAAGAGTTTTTTCAAGAGAATGCCGGATACTTCTGGGGGATTCTGGAGACGCGCCCCTACATGCGCGCCCGCGCGAGCCTCGCCCAGTGCCTCTGGGAGGCGGGCAGGAGCGAGGAGTCCTTTGCGCACTACTGGGAATTGCTCCGCCTCAATCCCAACGACAACCAGGGTCTTCGGTATTTGCTTCTCCCCCGCCTCATCGAAATGGGCCGGGACGCCGAAGCGGAACGGCTCTTCAAGTCGTACCAGGACGACGCCATGGCCGTCTGGCTTTACTCCAAGGCGCTGCTCGATTTCCGAGCCGGTGGGGACGGCCCCAAGGCCCGAAAATCCTTGAAAGCGGCGTTGAAAGAGAACCCCCACGTTCCGCCCTACTTGCTGGGGGCCAAGCGCCTGCCCCGGTCCCTCCCCGCCTTTTACGGCTTCGGCGACGAGAACGAAGCCATTCTCTACGTCCATGAGGCCAAGAAGGGCTGGAGGAAGAGCCAGGGCGCTTTGGCCTGGTTGGGCGCTCACGCTGACGTGCCCCCCCGGGCGAGCCGGTCCCGAACATGAAGCCCAAACCCACGATGGCACCGGAAGAGGCGAGGCAACTTCTTCGGGATGTCGCGGTTCCCCTGTTGGGGCCGTTCCTCCGCGCGGGGGGAGCAAGGGGCGACCGCATGGCCGAGGGGGAGCCGGAGAAGAGCCGCCTGCGGCGGCCGGTGCCGGCGCCGGAAGGACCGCGGCGAAGCGCGGAGGGAGGAATGGTTTGCTGATTCTTCACGCCGCTTTCTCTTCTCCCGTGCTCTGGGTTTGGGGAGAGGGCGAAGGGGGAGGTCCCGAAGCGGCCAAGCGGCGAGGACGGCCGCCCAAGACACCTTCGCCTGCGCCCCCCCCCTTTTCGGCTACCGCTACTCTCCTGGCGGAGGCGGCCGCGGCCGGGGGGGCCACTCTAGAGGGAACTCGCGCTCTCTCCGCCGTGGCCTGGCTGCCCACGTCAGCGGAAAAGCCGCTGCCTTCTTCGCCGGTGCTGGGTGAGCTTCTCGATGACCCGGCTTCGGTGAAGCTAACCGCGTGGGGCGTTTCCGCGCTGCCGATGGGCGGGCGGGCGATGGTGGAATGGCTGGCGGCTTGCCTGGGCAAGACCTCCCTGGCCCCGGGCGTTCTCCTCGGAACCCAGGCCGCCTTCCGACGCCACTTTTTCCTGCCCATCCAGACGGCATCGGACCCGGTGGCCGCCAGGCGCCTCAAGCGCATCACGGGGCCCTTCATCTTGCGGCGCCTCAAGACCGAGAGGGCCGTCATCAAGGACCTGCCCGAGAAACAGGAGATGAAGGTCTTCTGCACCCTCACAAAGGAACAGGCCAGCCTCTACCAGGCCGTCCTCGACGACGTGGGCCGGGAGCTCTCCAAGGCTTCCGGCATCCAGCGCAAAGGCCTCGTCCTCTCCACGCTCTTGAGGCTCAAGCAGGCGTGCAACCATCCTGCCCACCTCCTGGGAGACCGATCGCCCCTATCCAGAGGAAAACGGGGGGGAGGGCGATCCGGAAGTTCGCATGTCCGCATGGCCCATTCGCCGAAGCAGGGCCCGCGGAGGCAAGCGATGCAAAGACAGGTGGCCCATCTTTCGGTAACCCGGCGGCCGGGAGCGCTCCCGCGGGCGAGAACGAAGCGCGGGACGGCCGTGCCTCCCGGGCCCTTGCGCCGTCCCTTCTCGAGGTCCGGCGCCCTGTGCCGGCGTGCGCTTCCGCCCCCAAAGGGACCGGGCCATCCGTGCCCCGGAGGCCGGGGCCCACTGCGCTATGGAACGCGGGATGGGGGAGAGAAAGGCCCTGGAGATCTTCCAAGGGCCCAGACCTCCCGGCCCGCCGCAAAGGGGTATCGGTCATGAAAACCGTGGAGTTGAAGAAAAACAAGGCCGGACGGCTGGTGCCGGCGGTGGTGAACGGCCGGAAGCAGGTGCCCTTCCAGGGCGTGGACGAGTACGTGGCGAAGGGGCGCCAGGCGGCGCCGCCCGTGGCCAGCGCCGCCAACTACCCCGGCGACGGCGACAAGCGGGTGAAGAGCCTCGCGGAGGCCCTGGAGGCGTGCGGCCTTTCCGACGGCATGACCCTCTCCACCCACCACCACTTCCGCAACGGGGACCTGGTGGCCAACCTCCTCTTCGACACCGCCGCGAAGATGGGAAAGAAGGATCTGATGTGGTTTCCCTCGGCCTCCTTCCCTTGCCACGCGCCCGTCATCGGGCACATGGAGAAGGGGGTCGTCCACCACATCGAGGGCTCCATGAACGGTCCCCTGGGGGACTACTGCACCGACGGGAAGATGCGGGGCCTCGGGGTTCTGCGGTCCCACGGGGGACGGTGGCAGGCCATCCAGGACGGCGAGGTCCACATCGACATCGCCGTCATCGCCGCCCCCTGCGCCGACCCCTTCGGCAACGCCAACGGCGTCAACGGCCCCGCCGCCTGCGGCTCCCTCAACTTCGCCCTGGCCGATTCGCTGTACGCCGACCGGGTGATCGTGGTGACCGACCACCTGGTGCCCTTCCCGTGCATTCCCTGGCAGATCCAGGGCAACCACGTGGACGCGGTGGTGGTGGTGGACCGGGTGGGGGACCCGGCGAAGATCGTCTCGGGGACCACCGAGGTCACCAAGAGCCCCGACCGCCTGCTGATCGCCGAGCTCACGGCCCGCTTCGTGCGCGACGCGGGGATCCTGCGCGACGGCTTCTCCTTCCAGGCGGGGGCCGGAGGCACGGCCCTGGCCTTCGCCATCTACCTCAAGGAGATGATGAAAAGGGCGGGGGTGAAGGCGCGGTTCGTCCGGGGCGGCTCGACGAAGTACCTCGTGGAGATGCTGAACGAGGGGCTTTGCGACTACATCCTCGACGGCCAGACCTTCGACCTGGACGGGGTTCGGAGCATGCGGGACAACCCCCGCCACGTGGCGACGAGCCCCTTCACGAGCTACAACTACCACGGGAAGGGCTTCTTCGGGACCTTCGTGGACGTGGTGGTGCTGGGGGCCACGGAGGTGGACGTGCACTTCAACGCCAACGTGGTGACCCACTCCGACGGCCGGCTGCTCCACGGCATCGGCGGGTGGCAGAACTGTCTCTTCGCCGGATGCACCATCCTGGCGGTCCCGGCAGTGCGGGACCGGATCCCCGTCATCGTGGACGAGGTGACCACCCTCACGGGACCGGGGGAGCTCATTGACGTGGTCGTCACCGAGCGCGGCATCGCCGTCAACCCGCGCCGCCACGACCTCCTCGAGGCGGTGAAGGGAAAGGGGCTTCCCCTGAGGGACATCCGGGACATCCAGCGGGAGGTGTACGCCCTCTGCGGCGGCCGGCCGGTCCCTCCCCGGCGGAGCGACACCCCCGTGGCCGTGGTCAAGTGGGTGGACGGCACGGTCCTGGACACCGTCTGGAAGGTGGAGCGGTAGGCCCGGGGGCCCGGGACTACGCCGGTCCGGGAAGAAGGACCGGGGGATCCTCCGGGCGGCGGAGCACCGGCAAAAGCGCCCCTTCGGGACAGACGGTCCGGCAGAGACCGCACCCGAAGCAGCGGCGGGGATCCACCGAAACGCCGCCCTTCGAGGCGTCGAAGGAGAGGGCGCCGAAGGGACACCGCCCCACGCACTCGGCGCACCCCGCGCAGAGGTCCGAGTCCACCACCATCCGCGTTTCGGCGGGGCTGAGGACGTCCAGCCCGCCGGAGAGGAACCGGAGGGCGGCGCAGGTCCTTCCTTCGCAGTGGCAAAGGCCTCCGATGAAGGGGCTCCGGAAGGTCCAAACGGTGTGGACGAGCCCCTGCCGGTCGAAGCGTTCGCAGAGGTCCAGGGCTTCCGCGGGGGAAAGGGTCTCCACCCCCTTGAGGTCGGCCCCGTCGAGGCGCCCTTCCTGAAGGGATTCGAAGAGGACCTGCCGGCAGGTCTCGTCCCAGGTGCCGGGGGTGGTGGTGATGGCCATGCAGTAGGCTTCCCCGCGGCCGGTGGCCCCCTTCCGGCAGACGCAGGGAACCCGCGTGACGGAGGTGACCACCTCGGTGAAGAGGCGGCGGACCTCCTCGATGGGCAGGACCTGGCCGTGGTGGTTCCTCCGGAGGTCGGCGGCGGTGTAGGCGTTCACCAGCCAGCGGACCGCCCGGGGGGCCCGCTGGAAGGCCCGGATCTTCCGATCGAAGCCGGGAGCCCCGTCCACGGTGGTCCGGATGACGTGCTTCAGGCGCTGCTTCACGCGGGGGGAGGACGCGAGTTCGCGGGAGTAGTTCCGGGCCTGCAGGTACCAGACCTTTCCCTCCCCGTGCTGGTGGCAGAAGTCGCACACGGCATGGCCCTCCGGCGGGGCTACGGTGGCACCCTTTTCGGGGAAAGGCAAGCCAGGGGATGGGAACGCCGTTCCGGGACGGGGCGGGAACGGCGGACACTCCTTCTATCTCAATATTTATCAGCAATTAACCTCAGGAAGGCGCCATCTCTCGCAAAAAAACGGATACCGGGTTCTCATTCAGACGGCCGGCGCCTTCCCGGGAAAACCTTTGAGATCAAGGGATTGGCTCTTCTCCACCCCGCGGCACGGACCTTGCAGTAATTTTCCTTCTCACGATAGGGAAAGGAGGTCGCCGCATGGTCAAGAGGCTTCTCGGGGTTCTGGCGGCGCTGGCCGTAGCCCTGCCGCTCTCGGCGGGGGTCACCGGCGTGGCTTTCGTCCACGGGACGGGGAAACAGACCAACGCTTACGCCGACTACTGGACCACCGCCATGGTGGATTCGGTCCGCCAGGGCCTGCCCGATCCTTCCAAGTTCCTGGTGGTGAACTGCGACTTCACCCAGTACATGTGGGCCTCCGGGGCGGCGGGGTGCCTGGCCGACCAGCTCTACACCTTCATTACCACCAAGGGCATCACCGACCTCGTGGTGATCACCCACTCCAACGGGGGCAACGTCATGCGGTGGATCCTCTCCAACCCCACCTACGACTGGCGCTACCCCACCATCATCAGCAAGATCCGGTGGGTCAACGCCCTGGCCCCCTCCAGCCTGGGGACCCCCCTGGCCAACGCGGTGATGAACGGAACGGTCTTCGAACAGTCCCTGGGGTGGCTTCTCGGCTACCAGAACGACGCCGTGCGGATGCAGCAAACCGACTGGATGGCCTACTACAACGCCAACTGGCTTTTCGGCACCGCGGGCCGCCCGGCCCTGCCCAAGGGCTTCTGGGACGTGGTGGGCACCGACGTGGAGACGGCCGTCTGGGACCCCGACTCCTACTGCGGCGGGTATTCGCTCAACCTGGGCCTGGAGATCACCCAGGCCTGGCTCAGCTCCTGCTCCGACGGATTCCTGGATTGCACCAGCCAGGCGGGGGCGGGCCGCGTCTGGTTCTACGACACCCAGTACACCAACGGGGACGAACCGCTTTCGCACAACCAGAGCCGGCGGAAGTGTTTCGGACTGGACGTGATCCTGCGGAACGACCTGTAGGGAGGCCGCCATGAAGAAGAAGACCGTTGCCGTTCTGGTGCTTGCCTCCGTCGCCCTGCTCGCCGCCGCTCCCGCGAAGGTCCAGGCGGCGGGCCCCCGGGCCCTCGCCCCGGCCGCCGTCGCCGCGGCCGTCCCCCTGGCCGGGAGCCTCGAACGGGACCCCGTGGCCTTCTCCGTTCCCGCCGGAGAGGAGCCGTTCTCCACCGCCCTTCCGCCGGCCGTGGCCGAAAGCCGGGAGTTCTGGCGCACCGTCTCGGCGGAGGAGCTTCGGGCGGGGACACCCTTCACCACCACGGCGCCGGGGGCGGTGGTCCGCCTGAGCCCCGTCTCCCCCGGCGGAGGTCCCGTGGACCCGGCCCTCCTCGTGGTGGAGACGCCCAGGGGGGAACGCCTTTCCGGGGACGCCGCCTTCCGGGAGATCGCCACCGCCGATCAGCTTCGCCGGGCCGGGGCGCCCTTCCCCGAGGGGTCCACGGCCTTCCGGCTTAGGGAGGAGGCGGGGGCCGGCACCTTCCGCCTGCGGGCGCCGTCGCTGGAACCGGGCGCCGACCGCTACCTCCTGCACGTCCTCGACCGGGATTCGCTGGCGGTCCTCTCGCTGAGGACCCTGGCGGACACGGTCTTCTACGGCGACACGCTGGCGGCCGAAGGATGGCTGTCCGACGCCGGAGAGTTTCGGAAGGTCTCCTTCGCCGAGGCCCAGGTGGCCGCTCCCGATGGCTCCCGCTTCGACGCCCGGGTCACGCCCCGCTCCGACGGCTCCCTCTCCATCGCGCTCCCGATGGAGGTTTCCCCCGCCGCGGCCCCCGGCCTGTGGGAGCTGCACCTCCGGGTCCGGGGGGAGGCCGGCGGGCAGACGGTGGAGCGCGCCGTGCACACCGCCTTCGCCTACGTCGTTCCCACCGCCCGGAGGATCGGCCCCGTCTCCGTCACGTCCCGTAAGGGTCGAATCTTTGTGGAGGCTCCGGTGGAGACGGCGGCGGCGGGGCGCTACGCCTTCCGGGCCCTGGTCCTCGGGAAGGACGGGAAGGGGGCGACGAGGCCCCTGGCCCGGCTGGAGACCGCGGCCTGGCTGGAGGCGGGACGCGGAAGCCTGCGGGCCGAGGTGTCCCCCGAAGTGGTTCGCAAGGCGGGGCTCCGGGGGCCCTTCCAGGTTCAGGAAGTGTGGCTCTTGGACCAGAGCCGGCTTCAGGTTCTCGAAAAGCCGTAAGGATCACCCCGCGGAGGGGTGGAGGGGAGCATGGGGAAGGGAGCCTTCCCCGCCGGCCCGCCCGATGGCGGGCCGGTTCCTTTTCAGGGCCGTTCCTCGCCGGAGGCGCCTTCGGCGGCGGGGGTCTCGGGTTCCGGCGCCCGATCCTCCTCCGGCTCGGGCCCCGCTTTCTTCTGAAGGCGGCGCTGCCGCTTCTCCTCCTGCTTCTGGAGCCGCTTCAGTTCCTTCTGCCGCTTGTTGCCCCGATAGGCACCGGGATGGACCATGGCCTCCTCCTCCCGTCTTTCCCCGACCATCATCGCCGGGGAGGCTGAAAAAGAAAAGAGGGGCCTTGCGGCCCCTCCTTCGGTTGGGTTCCGAAAAGGTCAGTCGCGCACGACGGAAACCTGCTCCGCCTGCGGGCCCTTGGCGCCGCGGGTCACCTCCAGGGTGACGCGCTGGCCCTCGGCCAGGGTCTTGAAGCCCGTGCCCAGGATGTTGCTTTGATGCACAAAGGCGTCCTGCCCGCCGTCCACGGTGATGAACCCGTAGCCCTTCTTTTCGTCGAACCACTTCACGATTCCATTGACCACGTTACACTCCTTGTCTCCGTACGACCTTCCAACAAACCGTTTGTCAGCGGGTGTACGAAGGGAGTTTACCACAGGACGCCCCCGAGGTCAAGGGACCTCAGGGGCCCCAAAGTCCGCGATGGATGGGTCTCGCCTTCGGTGATGTAGGTGCTACACGAGGGAAAGGCTTTGTCTCTCCAACGGGGAGGGGGCTTCACCCCCGCGTTCCGCTGGCCAAGCCAGCCGGAACGCTCGGCCTGCCCTTCGGGGCCCTCCCCGCTCCACGGGCAAAGCCCGTGGAGCCTCACCCCACCCCTCACGCCTTCTTCGCCTTCGGCTCGAATGCCCCCAATCCCTTG
>Ga0209018_1000865_pt1 | contig 26640 bp, 18 predicted proteins | sample YNPBryBLVA2012_FD_185814 | JGI IMG/M metagenome (GOLD analysis project Ga0209018, IMG submission 185814) | Anoxygenic and chlorotrophic microbial mat microbial communities from Yellowstone National Park, USA - YNP Bryant BLVA 2012 (SPAdes)... ...
CGTAGTCGTGCAGCCAGGCAAAAAACGCCTCTCCGCCCATGACTTCCCGCAGACGATGCATCAGCCGCGCCCCGCGCAGATACACCGCATTGATGTAGGCGCGCAGACTGTCGAACTGGTAAACGGTGGAATCGACATAACCTTCCGGGAAATAGCCGTCTACGCGGAAACGCCACCACCAGTCCACCAGCCCCGGATAATTCTCTTCCAAAAAGACCAGTTCGCTGTAAGTCGCCAGCGCCTCGTCCAGCCAGGGGACTGTGCCCTGATCATTCGCCACGATGCTGTACCACCATTGGTGGGCGACCTCATGAGCGGTGATGAGCGTCAGGTAGCAGGCCGGGTCGCCGGTGTAGCTGCGGAACCACTCTCCACCGACGAACACCAGGCCGCTAAATTCCATGCCATCCGGGAAGTCGCTTTGCAGCACGACCAACCGCTCATAAGGGTAATTTCCATACAGGTCAGCGTAGAGTTCGACGGCGGCAGCAGCTGTGATCAGGGCGTGGGCCGGAGCATTGTATGTAGCGCCCGGCGGTGGTTGCGCGTCGTCTAGCGTGTAGACTTCGACCTGTATGCCGTTTGGCGCAGTGGCAACCGAGCGGTGGAACTGGTCGCTCAGGCTGATCGTCAGGTCGCGTCCGGCGGGCAGGGTGAATTCCCACGTCGTACCGCGCTGCCGGACCGCGCCCGGCCCAACGACGGTGAGGTCAGACGGGGCATGGGTTACGGTCAGCGTCACGTGGAAATCGGCGGCGGGGAAGACGCCCTGTTCGCCGATATTGATCGCTGTCGGGGTGAGCCAGTTCTCGCCGTCGAAATAGGCAGCGGTAACGGTCCATAGGCCCAGATTGAACTGTCGGTCGCTGTAGCCAAAGTAACCCCGACGCGGAAAATACCCCGTGCCCATACGTGGCGGATGTAGTGTGTAATCCAGATATAGCGTCTGGCGGCAGCCGGGCAGAAGCGCCGCTGGTAACAGAACGGTCAGACGCGGGCCGACGAGCGCCGATTCCGGCGGTGTGTTATCCTCGCCCAGCCGCACACTCTCCAGCGAGAAGACGCCCGGCTGGTCGTTAGGCGGCACGTAAAAGATCAGGCTTTCCAGCGCGCGCCCCGTATCGTTGCGGTAATCGATTTGCTGCCGGACGGTGACGACCCGTTCTGTATAGTCCAATGTGGCCGTAATGGTATAGCGAAGCGCAGCCTGCTGATCGGTTCCTGTGTCGCAGGTGGCAGGCGGCACTTCGGTAGCGAGCACTTCCCTGGGTTCCGTCGGTCGGATCGGGAGCGGCTGTGGTACGTGTTGGCTGGCGATGGGGAGCGCCGATGCTTCGCTGCCAAGCCGGAGTGGAGTGGCCGTAGGTGCGGGTGGTGGTAGGGCCGGCGGGGCGGAAGGTAGACAGGCTGTCAGGAAGCCAGAGAGCACGAGTCCCCAAAAAAGAAACTGCCACGCCATCCGTTTGCTCATGGGCAGGATCATAGCGCCCCGCCAGGACTTCGCCAAGCGGTTCAGACAGAACTCCCGCCGGGTCTAGAGGGGGTAAGGCCCGGCGGGAGTTCTTGCCAAAGGAGGAGACAGTATTGAGCGTTTCTGTCTTCTCTAACTATATATAGGCGACCAGACTGCCCAAGTGCAAAAAGGCCCGCCCTCATGTGACAAGTATCACCTTGAGAAAATTTTCACAAAAAATTCAGATGAGAATCGGAACAGTTGTCGGCGGCGCTCGTGTGGATGGGGCGGCGCGTTATTAAAATTTGCCCCGGAACACGGCCGGGCGTATCGCGCGGGGGTTTGCCGTGTTTAATGTGTCGAGTGCGCCGTTATTCAAAGGAGTAAGTTGATGCAGCAGTCGATAGGCAAACAACTGATTGGTCTCATCCGCCTGACCCGGTGGAAAGAGTATGTGCCGTTTACCATTCCGCTGACGGTGTTGGGGGCGCTCCTGGCGAATCAGGCGTTGGATTGGCGGCTGGTCGCCGTCACTGCTGCGAATATCCTGGCCGTCGCCTACGCCTTCATGATTAACGACATCGAAGATGCGCCTGACGATGCTGTCGATCCCGATCGGGCGGCGCGTAATCCGGTTGCGATGGGGGAAATTTCCAGGCGCACCGGCTGGGCGGCCTCTGGGCTGGTGGGCCTGGCTGCGGCGGCGCTGTATGCTTGCGGCGGATGGTGGGTGTTGGGCATCGGCGTGATCACGCTACTGCTATCACATTTCTATTCGTGGAAGCCCGTTCGCCTCAAGGCATGGCCGGTGGCCGACGTCACTTCGCACGCGCTCATGCTCAGCGGGCTGCTCTTTCTGGCGGGCTATTTTACCTATGGAATCGAGCCGGGCTGGGTGTGGCTGGTGGCGCTGGCCGCGATTCTGGTCTCCGTGTACGGTCAGCTGTATAACCAGCTTCGGGATTACGACATGGATAAAGCAGCAGGCCTGCACAACACAGCGATTATCGTCGGTGAGCGAGCGACCCGCCTGTTAATGTACCTGTGTCTGGGGGTAGGCGGAGTGCTGTTTGTGATGGCGTTGCTGCTCGGCGTGCTGCCGATCTGGCTGCCGGTTTTGGGCGCAGCGTTTTTCGGCATCGCCACGCTCATCTACCGCCCCGGCAAGGATATGCGCGGCGGCAAGGTTGCCGATACCAGTGGACACGTTCAGATCAATTTTTTGATTGCTGCCAATGCGACTGTTGGCGTCTGGCTGGTGCTGGCGCTGCTGTTCTGATTTTCTAGTCGGCGCAAGCCAACGCGAAAAAGGATGAGGCGCTCGCCTGATCGGGAGCGCCTTTTTGCTGCCGGCACGTCGCGGGGCGGGGTGTCAAACCTGGTCTGAACTGCCCCTGTTGTGTGGACGATGGTAGTACTGTAGAATGGCAGCAGTGGTTTGGGACCAGGTGATCAGAATGCTCTAATGAGCGCCACTATCCTGATCGTTGACGACTCACCCGATACGGTCGAAATGCTGTCCACATGGCTGCGCGTCGAAGGCTATCAGACCTTCAGCGCATATGGCGGTCATGAGGCCCTTGCCGTTGCTGCCCGGCAACAGCCGGATTTGATTTTGCTGGACGTGGCGATGCCGGTCATGGACGGCATCGAAACCTGTCGCCGCCTGCGCACGATGCCTGAAACTGCCGATATTCCCGTAATCCTGGTCACGGCGCGGAATCCCGCCGAGGCGCGTGCAGAAGGTCTGCTGGCGGGCGCGGTCGATTACATCACCAAGCCGGTTAACCTCCCCGATCTCAGCGAACGGATTGCGGCGGCCCTGCACGACCGGGATGTTCGTCTGCTGAACACATCGCGCCTGTTGGAAGAACTGGTCCATTCTGCCCTGGCAACGCTTCCCTGTGATTTGGCCTGGATGCTCGAAGTTGAAGAACAGGAACAACTGCTGCAAACCCGTGCGCTGGCTTCGGTGCAAGGCGACGGGGTGTTCGCTCAGCCTGTCCTGGAATCCGGCAGATCGCTGGCGGAACTCGAATTTCCCCTGTCTGATGAGGCCAATCCGCTGGCGGGCGTGTTGGCGACGCGGCGCGCCGTGCTCAACGTCCCCATCCGCCAGATGGCCCGGATCGGTGCAGGCGAGTTCTATCGCCTGTTTCAACGGCTCGGCCTGAGCCACGCCAGTTTGGTGCCGCTGACCGTCGGCAGCCGTGCGGTTGGGGTGTTGGTCCTGGCAACGGCGGAAAAGGCAGACCTGGAATCGCCGCGCGGCGGACAGGTCATTACGGCGCTGGCAAGTCAGGCTGCTATTGCACTGGATTACGTCCGTCTGGTGCGTCGCCTCACCGAGCAGGAAGAGCTGATGCGCGCCGAGCAGGCTTTTCGCCAGATGATTTTGGATACGATGGGCGAAGGGCTGGCGGTGATCGGGCCGGCAGGGGAGATCGAATACGCCAATAACCGCCTGCTGCGCATGACCGGCTATACGCACCAGGAAATAGATGGCCGTTCTATTGACATCCTGTTTCATCCCGAAGACCGGGCGCAGTTGAAAAGTGCGCTGCTAAAAAAACGCGGCGCAACGATGAAGTTCGACCAGCGCCTGTACACCAAAACCGGCCAGGAAATCCCGGTGGTCCTGTCGCGCTCGTCGTTTACTGCTATCGATCCTAACGCGGCGGAGCAGGTGTTGGTGGTCAGCGACCGCACCGAACAGAAGCGCCGCGAGGAGGCCCTCCAGCTTCAGAGCCAGCGCCTGCAGGCGTTGAACCAGGCCGCGCGAGTCATGACCGCCTCTCTCTCGCCGCACGAAGTGATCACCCGCATTCTCCATGCTGCTGTCGATGTGGTCGATGCTGAAGGAGCTTCGATCCTGCTGCGCAGCGCCGAAAACCCTGATGAGTTAGTCTTTATGGCGGCAGTCGGGCCTCAGGCGGACATGGTGGCCGGCCTGACCGTCCCTTTGGGACAGGGAATCGCCGGTTGGGTTGCCCGCGAGGCCCGTAGCCAGTTGGTGGCGGATACCAGCAAGGACGACCGCTTTTACCGGGACATCGATCAGTCTACCGGGCTGGCAACCCGTTCGCTGGTAGCGATTCCTCTCATCGTGGCCGAAAAAGCCATTGGCGTGCTGGAAGTGATCAACAAGCGCGGCAGACCGTTCGACCTGGAAGATGTCACCCTCCTGGAAGGGATGGCAGGCACTGCTGCCGTCGCTATCGACAACGCCCGTCTGTTCAACCAGACTCGCCGCCGCCTGACCGAACTGGGCACGCTGCTCGATGCCAGTGCAGCGGTATCTTCGACGCTGGACTTCGGCAGCGTGCTCGAATTGATCGTCCGGCGGCTGGCAGATGCCCTGCGCGTTCAGCGTTGCATGATCATCTCCTGGGATCGATCCTCGAATACATTGGGGTCACTGGCCGAGGTTGTTCACGCCAACTGGCCGTCTGGTGAAGGACCGATCAGTGATCTGGCCTATCTGCCGTTGCGCCAGGCTGCCTTGAAATCAGGTCTGCCCATGCTGGCGCATATGAGCGATTCGCAGACCGAATCGGCTGTTCGCGCCGAATTGGCGTGGGCCGACCAGCAGGCGGTGTTGGGTATTCCGCTATGGATCGGTGGGCGTGTGGTCGGGCTATTGATGCTTTACAGCAACCTGCCTGACCACCACTTCGATGAGACTGATGTGGCCGAGGTAGATCGCCTGGTTCGCCGTTGGGAGGGGAATCTCAGTCCGTCGGCTACGGATGGCTGGTGTCATCCACAAGAACTGGCAGCTCTCTCGGATCAACTGCTGGCGTTGCGCGGTGTGACGTGGGTTGCTGTTGAGGAGTGGCTTCCCGATCAGAACCGGACCTGTCGCCTGTCGGAGTATGGCTTTGCCGCCTGGACGGACCACAAGAGTTCCCCGCGCAGCCTGGACGATTTTCCGACCATCCGCCGGGTGCTGTCGGTTGCCCATCCGCGCGTGACCGGCGTTTGGAGCCTGCCAGCAGGCTCTCCTGAACGCCGATTCCTGGAACGTCTGGGAGGCCAGGTTTCCCTGATGGTCCCGCTGATCGTGCGTGGCCAGACCGAGGGGGTCGTCAATTTGATCGACACGAACCCGGAGCGTGTCTTTGATACAGAAGAGGTGTCGCTGTGCCAGGGGATTGCCAACGTGGTCAGCAACGCTATCGAGAATGCTCACCTTTACCAGAGCCTGGAGCGGCGCGCCAGCGCGTTGGAAGCGGCTTACGCTGAAGTGCAGCAGGCAGACCGCCTTAAAGACGAATTGATCCAGAACCTTTCGCACGAAATTCAGACACCGCTGTTACACATCTTGGGTTATGTCGAGTTAATGTTAGACGACGCTTTCGGCCCGCTCAACCCTGAGCAGCGCGACAAGCTCCAGTTTGTTGCCCAGCGGGCACAAGACCTGGCGAACCTGGCGAAAGACATCATCTCCGTCCAGGCGCTTCAACAGGAGACAATGACGCTGAAGCCAACCGACATCGGAGGCATCATTCGCCATGTGGTGAACAACCGCAAACTTCAGGCTTCCAGGCAGAATGTCGTGTTGGAGGTTCGGGCGGCTTCTGATCTGCCATTGGCGATGGCTGATCCGGGCCGCCTGACCGAGGCGCTCAGCCATCTCGTCGATAATGCGATCAAGTTTAGCCATCAGGGCGGGATCGTCGAGATCACGGTCAGTAGCCAGCCAACGACGCTGGCCGTTCGTGTCCAGGACCAAGGGATTGGTATTCCGGCGGAAGCACAGCAGCATATCTTTGAGCGTTTTTACCAGGCAGACGGCAGCTCAACCCGCCAGTTCGGTGGAGCCGGCTTGGGACTATCCATTGTGCATGAGATTGTTACACGACACGGCGGGCAAATCTGGGTGGAAAGCGAGCCGGGCCGGGGAAGCACCTTCACCTTTACCGTGCCGCGCGCCGATACGGTGTCTTCATCCGATCAGGCGGCGCGCTCTTCTGCACTGGAAGCAGACCCGGTCTAAAACACCAGGATACACTGATGCCACAAATTCACGCTGTTTTGAACAACGCCTATATCCTCTTTTCCATTTTGCTCGGCATCTGGAGTGCCATACAGGCCGGGCGCAACCGACCGTTAGGTGGGCAGTTCTGGGGTGCCCTCGCTACGAATACTCTGCTGGCAGCGCTGACCCTGGGCGTGGCCGTGATCGCCGCGCTGATGGGCATTCAGCCTCATCGCGGTGTTTACTTTCTCTACGCGATTTATTTCGTGATCGTCCTGCCGGGAACGTTCGCCCTGTTGCGTGGCCGAGATGACCGCACGGCAGCTCTGATTTATGGCATTGTCACATTCTTCTCGGCGGGGGCTGCCAGCCGCGTGCCGCTGTTAACTGAACCCTGGATCATGCCCTGACATCACCTGGCCTTGCTGTTTTGCGTCGGGCGGTTCGCTGCACAGGTGCGGCCTGCGACACCTGTTTCGTCGCGCGTGTTTGGGGCCATGCTCAGGGTTATAATAAGCGTGATGGTTTCAGGCAAAGCACACGACGATCTGCTCGGCGCAGTACCAGGGGATGGCAGTGCGGCTGATTCTGACTCACGAGAACGCCGATTTCGACGCGGTGGCCGCGCAGTTGGCCGCGCACAAGTTGGATCCGGCGGCGCTGCCGGTGCTTCCGCGCCGCTTGAACTCCAACGTGCGGGACTTCTGGACGTTGTACCGCAGCGCCCTGCCACACGTCCAGGTAGACGAACTACCGCGTGGGACGGTCCAGGCGGTGACGGTGGTCGATACGCAAAATGTGATTACCTTGAAGGGAATGCGCGCGCAGACTCCGGCACGCATCATCGATCACCATCCCCCGCGCGATCCGCTGCCTTCGCACCACATATTTTCCGGCGAACCGCTCGGTGCAACGACCACGCTGCTGGTCGAGCAGATTCGGGCGGCCGATCTCAGCCTCGCGCCGCTTGAGGCGACGCTGCTCGCACTCGGCATTTACGAGGATACCGGCTCGTTGCTCTACGGCACGACGACCGCACGGGACATCGCGGCGGCAGCGTGGCTGGTGGAGCAGGGGGCCGACCTGGACGTAGTCCGCCGCTTTTTGCAGCAGCCGTTGAATGAGGGCCAGCAGCGCCTTTACGACTTGCTGCTGGCCGATCTGGTGGTGCGCGAGATTCACGGTCACTCGGTGGTCATCGCGGCGGCGCGCCTGGACGGAAATGTCGATCAGGTTGCTACCGTCGCCCATAAGCTGCGTGATACTCTGGATCCCAGCGCGCTCTTTGTGTTGGTCCAGATGGGGGCGCGTCTCCAGGTGGTGGCGCGCAGTACGGTGGACGAAATCGATGTCGGGCGCATCCTCAGGCGACTGGGCGGCGGCGGTCATGGGCGCGCTGCGGCGGCCCTGATCGAGACGGGCGACCTGGACGAAACCCGCACGCAGTTGGAGACATTGCTGGAAACGATGATCCAGCCTATGGTGAAGGTGGCCGATTTGATGTCCCGGCGCATCAAGACCATTGCAGCCGACGAGCCAATCCGCGCGGCGGCCCGTCTGATGCACCGGACCGGCCACGAGGGGTATCCCGTGTTGAATGGCAGGGAACTGGTGGGACTGCTGACGCGCCGTAGTGTGGACCGGGCTATGTCGCACAACATGGGCGATCAGCCTGTGTCGCAGATCATGGAAAGCGGGCGCGTGGTCGTCCACCCAAACGACTCGCTGCATTATTTGCAGCAGCAGATGATGCGCTCTGGCTGGGGACAGATTCCGGTCGTCGATGACGAGGGCACCCTGGTCGGCATTGTCACCCGCACCGATCTGATCAATCGTTGGGGCCAGCCCGCCGATGGTGCCGTGCGCCGGGCAGAGATCGTCCGGCGGCTGGAACGGGCGCTGTCTCCGGCATTGTGGGCGCTGCTGCGAGGCGTCAGTCAGCAGGCACAACAGATGGGCCTGGGGTTGTACGGCGTGGGCGGATTCGTGCGCGATCTGCTGCTGGCCCGCCCCAACGCCGATATCGATCTGGTCGTCGAGGGCGATGCCATTGCTCTGGTCCAGGCGTTGGTGGCCCGCTATGGCGGCTCGATGCGCAAACACACCCAGTTCGGCACGGCGACATGGCTGTTAGACGGGCAGGTGGCCCAGGCGTTTGGCGGTCCGGCGGGTGATTGGCCCACCAAGCTGGATTTTGTCACGGCGCGCGCTGAGTTTTATGAGACACCTACGGCCTTGCCAACCGTCACCCAGGGGTCGATCAAACTGGACCTGCATCGGCGTGATTTTAGCATTAACACGCTGGCGATCCGTTTGTCGCCGGAACCGCTGGGCCAACTGCTCGACTTTTGGGGCGGCGAGCGCGACCTGCAAGATGGCATGATCCGCGTGTTGCACAGCCTGAGCTTCATCGACGATCCCACGCGTATTCTGCGCGCGGCGCGCTTCGAGCAACGGTTTGGCTTTCGTATTGAGGCGCGTACTCTGAGCCTGATTGAGCGCGCCTTGCCGCTGCTGGACCGCGTGAGTGGCCCGCGCCTCAAACACGAGATCGAGCTGATCTTGCGCGAGGAGCGCCCGGAGCGCGTCTTCGGACGGCTGCAAGCGTTGGGCGTGCTGGCCTATCTCAGTCCCCAGATCGTAGTGGACGATTGGTTTTATGCAGCCTTTGAAGCCATCCGCTATCTCCGGCAGTCGCTACCCTGGCCTGGCCTGGAGACAATTGGGGAGCAGAAGGATGGGTGGTCGCTGCCTTTCTTTGTTGTGTTGACCTGTCGCTTTGATCCGGCAGAGGCCGAACGCCTGGGACGCCGTCTTCAGGTGCGGCGACCAACGCTGGAGGAGATGCTATCCGGCGTGCGCAGCTACCGGGAGATCGTCCCGGCGTTGCAAACACAGCCCCGTCCCAGCCAGGCCGTGCGACTGCTGCGCGGCCTGACGCCCTCCGGTCTGGCCGTTGCCTGGGCGATTGCGCCCACCCAGCCCGTCCGGGCGCAGATTGCACACTATGCGTCGGTCTGGCAGGCAGTCCGCCCGACTATGACGCGCGAAGAAATCCGCGCTCTGGGGATCGTTCCCGGCCCGGCCTACGGGCGGCTGTTGCGCCGTCTGCGCGACGCCTGGCTTGACGGCGAGGTACAGTCATCGGCGGAAGAACGCGACCTGGCGGCGCGCCTGGTTGCCGATGGGTGGGAAACGGTTGGTGGGTCAGATGGCTGAAAAGTTAACGCTTCACCTGGATGTGGTTTTTCGCCCGGCCCGCCTGGACGACCTTCCGAAATTAGAATGGTTCGGCCAGTATGCGCGTTACCGGCGGTTGTTCCGCCGCACCTTCGACGAGCAGCAGCGTGGTTTACGCCTGATGCTCCTGGCCGAAGTGAGGGGCTTTCCGGTTGGACAGGTATTTATCCACTTTTCCGATCGGGAGTGTCGGCGCAGACAGACCGACGCACGCGGCTATCTGTATGCGCTGCGCGTGCTGGAACCTTTCCAGGGGCAGGGCATCGGGTCGCGGTTGATCGCTGAGGCAGAACAAGTGTTACGCGCGCGCGGCTACCGCCGGGCGGTCATCGCGGCTGCCAAAGGAAACGAGCGCGCCCGGCGGCTCTACGAGCGTTTGGGTTACGCCGTCTATGCCGAAGATACTGGCGACTGGGATTTTGTGGACGATCAGGGCCGGGTGCAGCACGTCCACGAGCCGGCCTGGATGATGCAAAAGCAGTTGTGACTGCACGTTGTCGAAAAACCTGTTTTGGAAAGAGGGTGATATGCGCAAGCGCCCGTTCCGTCGTCGCCGGAGACCGGTGATTCAGGAAGTTCTTCCGCCCCTGGTGGCCTCCGAAGAAGCGGATGAGCCAATGGCGGTAGATGCCGCCGAAAATTCCGAAGCTGATGCCAGCGCGGACGATCTGAAGGCATCCCGCCGCCCGCGTGAACGGCTGGCTACGCGCTGGCGCGTGCTGCTCGTGATTTTGCTGCTGGCCGTTGTCGGTATACTGGCACTGACCGGCTTTCCAGGCCAGCTTCCGGCGGACGTGATTGCGCAGTGGCCCTGGTTGCTGGTGGTGATCGGCGGCCTGGCGTTGCTGGTCGGCGTCGTGACCGCCTGGCCGTATGGGACGCTCGGCGGCCCACCGGTGCTGGCGATAGGGCTGGTCACGCTGTTGGATCGGTCGCTTGCCGATTCCTGGCCGATAACGCTGACGGGCGCATTGTTGCTGGCGCTTGGCGCGGCAGTTATCTTGCGCGGCCTCACCATGCCCCGCTCAAGAGCTTGATTGGCGCCAGCGGCGGGATACGTTCCGCCGCCCGCTAAGGCACTGCTGTCAGCGCCTGATCCAGGTCGGCGATGATGTCCTCAATGTCCTCGACGCCGACCGACAGACGCACTAGGCCGTCGGTGATGCCCATCTTGGCGCGATCTTCCGGCGCGGTTTTAAAGTGCGTCATGCTGGCCGGATGCTGGATCAGCGTGTCCACCGATCCCAAGTTCGCTACCAGCGCGCACAGCCGCACGCGGTTCAGCAGCGTCACCCCGGCCTCATAGCCGCCTTTGAGTTCAAAGGACAGCATTCCCCCGAAGGCGTCCATCTGCGCGCGGGCCAGCGCGTACTGCGGAAAGGACTCCAGGCCGGGGTAATTTACCTTCGCAACGGCAGGATGTGCCTCCAGATAGCGGGCGACTGCCAGCGCATTTTCGCTGTGGCGGGCCATGCGCAGGTGCAGTGTCTTGAGGCCCTGTTCGGTCAGCCAGGCTTCCATCGGGCTGGCGACGCCACCATAGTCAATCAGGCTCGGTTTGAGAACCTGCTGCCATAGCTCGCCATCTGCCGTGATGATCGCGCCGCCCGTCACAGCGGCGTGCCCGGATAGGTACTTGGTGGTGCTGTGTAAAACGATGTCTGCGCCCATTTCCAGCGGGCGCTGCAACATCGGCGTGGCGAAGGTGTTATCTACCGCCACCAACGCGCCTGCCGCGTGTGCCTGTTCCACGACACCGCGAATGTCGGTGAGCGCCATCGTCGGATTGGCCGGGGATTCGATGTAGACCAGCTTCACCCGTGTGTTCCGCGCCAACGCGGCTTCAAGAGTATTCAGGTCCGGCCCGGTGAATGTGTCATGATGGACGCCGCGCCGGGGCAGTTCGCGCTTCATCAGGTTGAAACTGGCGCCATAGAGTGCCGCCTGGCTGATCACGGTGTCGCCCGATGCGGTCAGCGCGAACAGGACGGTACTTGTCGCCGCCATGCCGGAGGCGGTCAGCAGGCCGTAAGGACGCTCCGGCAGGTTGATTCCTTCGAGGGCTGCGATCACTGCCGCTGCCGCCTCAGTGTTGGGGTTGCCCCAGCGCCCGTAGATGTAACCGGCCTCGTTGCCCCGGAAAAGCGCCTGCCCGTGTTCTACATTGTCGAAGCGATAGCCAGAAGTCAGATAGATAGGGGTTGCCTGGGTACGAGTCTCGTTGACTTCGCGCCCGACGTGGATCGCCAGCGTTCCGGGGCCGGCGCGCTGCTTATTCATGAGAAGCCTCGATTCTGGTGCTTAATCTGTGCCTTGCGGTCAGACCTGCTCAGGGCATATGCCCCTGCCTGTCGCCGCGAATGGGTCTAGTATAGCATCCGGTCGATGGCTTCGGTCAACTGCGCCAGGTTGCGTACCTGGTGTACCTCAGTGCATAGGGGGGCGTATTGGAGCATATCGCTATCGCCTGTGCCCCACTGGGCGGGGTACTCCGGGTTAAGCCAGATGAGGCGACGCGCCCGGCGGCTGATGCGGGTGAATGTGTCGATGGCCGGATCGTTGAAGTTGTTGCGCCCATCACCCAGCAGGATCACCGTCGTGCGGCGGTCCACCGTGTCCATATAATCTGCCTCGAATTGCCGCAGGCAGTATCCCAGGTCAGTGCTGTAATAGCCCGGCGGCAGCCGTGTGAGCACCACGTGTACGGCCTCATCGATCCGCAGGGATTGCATGTCGGGGGTCACGTCTTCCAGGTGATCGATGAAGGCGAAGCTGCGCGTCTTTTGCACCTGGTCCTGGAGTTCGTACAGCAGCCGCAGGAAGAACTCTGCAACCGGGCGCATGGACGTGCTCACATCCAGGATGGCGATCAGCTTCGGTTTGAGCCGCCGCTGCTTGAGGTGCAGCTCAAACGGCACACCGCCGTAGCGCAAGCTGGCGCGGATGGTCGTTTTGGCGTCCAGTTTGCCTTTTTTGCCGCGTTTCTGGCGCAGGGCAGCGCGGCTGCGCAGGTGAGCCGCCAGCCGCCGCACCTGATCGCGCAGTGCGTCCATTTCGGCCTGGCTCAGCGAGCTAAACGGGCGCTGCATCAGGTCGTGGAGCGGCTGCCGCTTCTGATATTCCTCAATGAGGTTGTCGCGGATTTTCTGACCGGCAAATTCGCCAAGTTGTTGTTCCAGGGATTCCTGGTTTTCCGCTACTTTCGCCTTTAACTGCTCGATAGTTTGCGGGTCCATGCCCTGTTTGGCCAGTATTTCCCACAGCATTTCCAACAGTTCTTGAAGCTGTTCCCAGCCGAGTAGTTGCCGCATCCGGCGTGCATATCGCTGTGCCTGGTAGGGCGAGGTGGCCTGATTTATCCCGGCCTGGTTTGCCAGGTCTTCTAGCTCTTCTGGCGTAGGACCGTGCCCGCTGAGCAACCATTGCAGCAGCTGGCGCAGATCGCTTTGCAACTGTTGCAAGGCATCGCGCAACATCTGTTGTTGTTCAGGAGACAATTCGGCCTGAAGATTTTGCAACGGCGGCGCGCCCGCGCTGAAGTAAAGCGGAAATAACTCCTCGAACGTCTCGAAGCTGGTCGCATCCTTGATCAGGGTCGAACGCAGCCCCAACCGAAACAGGTTGCGGTCGGCGATGCCGGTGTGGGTAATGGCCTGCCAGGCGTCCTGGCTTTCGGCTATCGAGACGCGCACGCCGGCCACCCGGAGCGCAGCGATGAATTTAGCGATGCGGTCTTCCATGTCCGTTGCCTCCAAGGTTCAGCGCCCGCCGGGCGCGGGCCACGTCGGACTCGTATTTGAGCAGGACGGTCAAGGTGTTTTCGAGCGTTTCCGCATCCAGGGAGCGCGCATTGAGCGTCACCAGCGCGCGCGCCCAGTCCAGCGTTTCACTGACGCTGGGATTCTTCTTCAGGTCCAGTTGGCGCAACGCCTGCACTGCCTCAACCGCCTGGCGAGCCAGTCTGGGGGCCAGTTCCGGCACTTTGATCTGCACGATGCGTAGTTCTTCTTCGGTGTTGGGGTAGTCAATGTAGATGTACAGGCAGCGCCGCTTGAGCGCCTCACTCAATTCGCGGGTGTTATTGCTGGTAAGGAAGACCGTCGGCTGCTGTTTGGCGACGATTGTGCCCAGTTCAGGGATACTCACCTGGAAGTCGCTCAACACTTCTAGCAGAAAGGCTTCAAACTCGGCGTCTGCGCGGTCGATCTCGTCGATCAGCAGCACCGTCGGACAGTCATTGTTGATGGCGCGCAGCAACGGACGCGGTAGCAGGAAGCGTTCGGAAAAGAACACATCTTCCTCTGCTGCCAGCCGGTCAGCGGCCTCGGCCAGAGTTTGTGCGTCGGAGAGTAAATCGGCCAGCTTGTCGCGTAGCAGTTGGGTATAGAGCATCTGCTTGGCGTATTCCCATTCGTAAAGGGCCTTGCTCTCGTCCAGCCCTTCATAGCACTGCATCCGCACCAGCTCACGGCGCGTAGCGGCGGCCCACGCTTTGCTCAGCTCGGTCTTGCCGACGCCCGCTGGCCCTTCGGTCAGTACAGGCTTGCCCAGTTTTTCGGCCAGAAAGATGGCCGTCGCAATTTCGTCGGTGGCGATGTATTTCTGTGCGGCCAGCGCATCCTTGACCGCATCGACGGACGGGAAAACAGGCATCTGGAACATGAAGATTCTCCTGTCACGATAAATCATGACGAGCAAACGCTACGACGGCCTTCTGCCTCTCTATCTTATCCGATAATGCCAATATTGAAACTCTCTAAATCTGAGACTTGGGTGAGAAGCTCGACCGTGGAAAGGGTATGACAGGATGCCGCACGCGCACTGCCACGCGCTCTCCGACCGCGAATGTATCTTCCGGGCCGAGCCGGGCGATCAGCGACGTGCCGTCTGTTAGGGTGATGCCGAGGCGCTGATCGTGGCCGTAGAATTCGCACCATTGGACGGCGGCGACCGCTGCGCTGCCATTGGCCGGGGTCAGATGCAAAGATTCGGGGCGAATCAGCAGTTCGACCGGTCCACGCGCGGACGTGGTCAGAGGAAGATGGCCCAGAGAGCAACCTGCCCAGGCGCCGTCGGCATAGCCCTGTAGAAAGTTCGCCTCGCCGACAAAGGCCGCTACGGCGCGGGTGGTCGGACGATGATAGACTTGCTGTGGCGACGCCATTTGCGCGATCTGCCCATCGAGCATTACCGCTACCTCATCGGCCAGGCTCAATGCCTCTTCCTGATCATGGGTGACGAAGACGCAGGTTGTTCCCGCCGCTTTCAAAATGGACCGCACCTCGGTGCGCACCTGGAGGCGCAACGCCGCATCCAGGTTGGAGAAGGGTTCGTCCAGCAACAGCACTGCCGGATGTGGTGCCAAAGCCCGTGCCAGCGCCACCCGCTGTTGCTGCCCACCGGAGAGTTCGTGCGGCATCCGGCGATCACAGCCGGATAGCCCAACCAGTTCCAGCAGTTCGGCCACGCGCCGTCGCTTTTCGCGCATTGTTCCGCGCAACCCGAAAGCCACATTGGCGGCTACGTCCAGATGGTGAAACAGGGCATATTCCTGAAAGACCATGCCCACCCGCCGGGCTTCCGGCGGAACGCCGCGTCCCTGACCGGCAGCCCTTTGGCCGTTGATGCGGATGATGCCGCCGTCCGGCTGCTCGAAGCCTGCAATCAGCCGCAGCAGTGTGGTCTTGCCGCAACCGCTCGGCCCTAACAACGCCGCCAGGGTTCCCTGATACACGGTCAGATTTACTTGGCGGAGGACGACATGTCCGTCAAACGATTTGCTCAGGTCGGCGCATTCAAGGGCAGTGGGCATCAAGGGGTCTCGGCGGGTGGTGTAGGGCGGCTACAGGCCGAGCCGGTATCCCAGCGCCACGAGCAGGACGGTCAGGACACCGAAACCAAGTTCCTGAAAACCGATGGCCTTGGGCTTAGCCGGTCGACGGTAGCGTGACAGGCCGTGGGCGGCCCGCACGGTCAGAATTCCCATAGCGATGACGGCCAGCGTTGGCGCGAGTCTGGCCCCGTTCAGGGCCAATGCGGCCAGCAGGCCCGTCAGGTGGGCCAGGAGCGCAGAGGCAATCGGCGCATCCGGCTGTTCGCGCTCCAGGCGTAGCCGGGCACGCACGTACAAGATTGCCGGGATCGCCCGCACTGCCAGCAGCGCCCACAGCGCCAGCGCCGGGGCGAGTGTCCAGCCCTCTGCCAGTGCGATGCTGGCGCCAAACGCGGCCAGGCCGGCTGGACCGGTCAGTTCCGGCAGTACGTGGCGGCTGTTATTGGTCAGATCAAAAGCCAGTTGGATCAGCATAGCCGGTGCGGCGATCAGCAGGGGGACGAGCATGTCACCGCTCCTTGCCAGTGCGATAGCCAGCGCCAGGCCGGCGGCGGCTACTCCGCCATACAGCAGCATGAACCGTTCCGCCAGCCTGGTACGCATATAACGCCTGCCGCGCTGGCGGTCGCCCCAGGCGAGCTTGAGCGGATGACGCGCCAGGAACATGCCTGTGGCAGATAGCGCCAGCGCTGCGCCTGCCGCCGATGGTGCGACGAGTAGCCCCAGCGCCAGCGGCTCCACCAGAAAACTCCAGCCGCCGTGCTCGACCGGCAAAGCGACGGACCGCAGGCGAACTGGAGGTGAGACAGCCGTTGAATGCATCGTGTAACGCTCCCAAATGTTTTGCGCCGATCCTAATTCTAACGCGATAGATGCATTTCCAGGATCAGCGGCAGTGACAGAGCCGACGCGACGATCAACAGCAAAGCCGGCGCGCCGATCTGGGTGAATGCTGCCTCGTTCTGAGCCGTCCAGATTTTCGTCGCCAGCGTCTCGAAGCCAGTCGGCGCGAGCAAGATCGTGATGGGTAACTCTTTCATCACGCTCAAAAAGACCAGCGCCATTCCTCCCAGTGCGCCTGTGCGCACCAGCGGTGCTGTAATCCGCATCGTGACCTGCCAGGGACGCAGACCCAGACTGCGTGCTGCTTCCTCATAGCGCGGGGTGATTTGCCCCAGTGTGCTGCGAACGGCGCTGATACCCAGCGGCAAAAAACGCACGGCATAACCGTATACCAGAATCGGAAAGCTCTGGTACAACTCCGGCAGCAGATTGGCGGCAAAAAACACCAGCGCCAGGGCAACAACCAGGCCCGGCAGACCGCTGTTCAGGTACGTCAGGTTCACCAGCCAGCGGTGTAGCGCCGACGGCGAACGTACAGTCAAGATCGCCAGCGGAACTGCCAGCAGGCTGACAGCGACGGCGGTGGCGGCGCTGATCCCGATCCCGTTGAGCAGTGGGCGGAACAAGCTGTCGGCCAGAAAAGGCATTCCGGCGCGGATGCCCTGAAACATCCACGCGATCAGCACGCCGACTGGCGTCAGCAGTCCCAGCGCAACAACGCTGCCGCAGAAGAGCAGGGCAGGAAACTTCCACCCACGCAGCGCAATAGGCCGGATCGGACGGGGGGCACCTGCACCCCCGGCGCGGTAGTTGCGCCGGAGATTTGCGCGTTGTTCCAGAATCAACAGGCTCAGGGTCAACCCGGCCAGGACCAGCGACAGCACGGCGGCGCGGTGGCGATCAAAGGAGCCGGTGTACTGTAAAAAGATGGCGCGGGTAAAGGCATTATAGCGCATCAGCGATACCGCCCCGAAGTCGCCGAGGGTGTACAGCGCCGCGAACAACATTCCCCCCGCCAGCGCCGGGCGAAGCTGCGGCAGCGTTAGCCGCCGAAACACCGCGCCAGGCCCTACCCCCAGACTGTGCGCCGTTTCCTCCAAGGCCGGGTCCATGTTCAGTAGCGCCGACCGTACATTCAACAGCACGTAAGGATAAGTGAACAGGGTCAGCGTCCCCCATGCGCCGAAGAACCCGTAGATTGACGGCAAAGCAACTACTCCCAGTGGCGCAAGCGCCTGTTGAAGCAATCCACGTGGCCCAAACGCAGCAATGTAGGTCAGCGCCCCAATGTACGATGGGATGACCAGTGGCAGCGCTCCACCGATCAACCACAGGCGTCTGAAAGGCAGGTTGGTGCGTGTGATCAGCCAGGCGAAGGGAACGCCGATTAAGGCGGCGGTGACCGTCACCGCGCTGACCAGCGCCACACTGTTTCCTATAACAGTCAGTGTGCGTCCGTCCAACAGGTCGGCGAGTTCATCTGCGTCTGTGCCCAGTGCCCGCAGAACAAGATAGCCGGATGGCAGCAGCGCCAGCGCCGCGATCCCAGCGACAAACCAGGTCAGCAGATTGAGCGGGCGGCGAGACGCAGGGGCGGTGTGTAGGCCTGTCGCCCACTCCAGAGCGCGGTAGATCGCCGGGATGCGCAAAAATCGGTCAGTGTGCATCGGATGATGTGCGTGCGTTTAGGGCAGAGCGCCGGTGTCGTGTAGTAGATCGAGAGTGGCTTGCAGGTCGCTCAGGTCGCTCAGATCGATGGCCGGGCCTGTGATCTCGTCCAGCGGCCTGATGCCTCTCGCCGTCGGGATGTTCGCTACCAGGGGATATTCATACGTGGTTTCGGCGAAGTATTGCTGCGCTTGTTGCCCTAACAGATACAGGATCAGCCGCTGCGCCAACCCTGGCTGGTCGCTGCTGTTCAAAACTCCTGCTCCTGCCACGTTGATAAGTGCGCCGGGGTCTCCTGGTGCGAAGTAATGCAGTGCAATTGGCAGGTCTGGGTCCTGTGCCAGGAACTCGTACAGGTAATAGTGGTTCACCAGCCCAGCGGCGACTTCGCCGCCGGCGACGGCCTGCACAATGGTGTCGTTGCTGTCGTAAGCGATTGCGCCGTTGGCGACCATGTCCGAGAGCCATTGACGGGTGGCGTCTTCCCCAATCAGCAGACGCATGGCGGTGACGTTCGCCTGGAACGAGCCGTTGGCCGGTGCCCAGGCAATTTGCCCTTGCCAGCGCGGGTCGGTCAGGTCGAGGATGGAGGCGGGCAGTTCTGCTTCGCTCACAAGCCCGGTGTTATAAATCAACACCCGCGCCCGGCCCGACAATCCGACCCACAGCCCATCCCGCGAGGCGTAGGCTGCCGGGACACGCTCCAACACGTCGGAGGGCAGGGGGATGAGCCGGCCCGCGTCGGCCAATGCGCCCAGCGCGCCTGCGTCTTGGGCGATGAAGATGTCAGCCGGGCTGTTGTCGCCCTCTTCAAGAATCGTCGCGGCCATTTCTGCTGTGCCGCCGTAGCGAACCAGGACCTGCACGCCTGTTTCGGCGGTAAATTGATCGAGGATCGGGCCGATCAGCCCTGCGCTACGACCGGAATAAACGGTCAGCGATTCGGCGGGTGTTGTCTGTGCGCCCACAGGCATCTGAAGACCGAAGAGAAACAACGTGCTGATCGCTGCCATTGTCAGAGCCAGCCGCAGGCGTGGGTGGATAGACGGGAAACGGGCAAACATTCGGACACATCTCCTGATGAGGTGTTGAGAGGTTAATGGGTTATGTGATTTCCGATTGCCGTTTTATTTTATTGAGAACGGTTCGCAATTACAAGAGAAAAAACAATAAAAGAGATTTTATTTGTCATAATTTCGCCTGACATTTGTCATCAGTCGCCGTTGAGGTTTCCCGGAAAGGCGCATGATAGCGGGCGATCTCAGCCGCTCTGTTCCGCGCCTGTTGCTTCATTGAACCAGGCAATGAGAACGCGGAAAATGTCGCTCTCGGTGATAATGCCGATGACGTGACCGGCATCGTCTACTACCGGCAGCCCGCCGACCTTGTGGTCGTGCATCAGTTGAGCGGCCTCTTTGATTGTGCTGTCCGCGTGGACGATCAGCGGATTGGGCGTCATGATCTTGCTGATTTTGAGCTTGGCGAGCAGATAGTTCAGTTCCCAGATGTCCAGGGTAGTTGCGTCTGAAGGCCGGGCTTCCAGTACGTCGGTCTGCGAGACGATGCCGACCAAAACGCCTTCCTCGTTGACCACCGGCAGGCGGCGAATCCGCTTGGCGCGCATCAGTGCCGCTGCATCCGGCAGGGTCGTATCCGGCGTGACGGTGATGACATTCTTGCTCATCCAGTCTTTGACCAGGAGATTTTTCACGGGAATTCCTCCTTGCGCTCTTGTGGGTGGGAACTCGCCGATCCGTGTGCACGGCGCTCCTGAAATTCATTATCGGATCGTTTGCAGTGTGGGGCAACTGAAGTTTTGATCGGCGCGGGCTATAATCGGCAACAAGCGCCGCCTCTGCTCGTCAAGGAGTGCACATGAATCCGCAGCAGTACGCTATCGAGCGCCAGGACGAGTTCCTGGACGAACTGATCGATTGGCTGAAAATTTCCAGCATCAGCACCACGCCGGACTACAAGACCGACGTTCAGCGGGCCGCCGACTGGCTGGCCCGGCACATGGCCGGTCTGGGTCTGGAAACACAGATATTTGAGACGCCCGGCAATCCGATTGTTTTCGGTCGGCGGTTGCAAGCCGTGCCAGACGCGCCGACAGTGCTCGTCTACGGTCACTACGATGTGCAGCCGCCCGATCCGTTGGACGCCTGGCAGACGCCACCATTTGAGCCGTCTGTCCGCAATGGCAGTCTCTATGCGCGTGGCGCTGCCGATGACAAAGGGCAGCTATTTATTCACCTCAAAGCGGCTCAGTCGATTCTACACGCGACGGGAACGCTGCCCGTCAATTTGAAGTTTGTCGTTGAGGGGGAAGAAGAGATCGGCTCGCCCAATCTCAAGGCCTTTGTGGAGAGCCACCGTGACTTGCTGGCTGCCGATGTGGCGGTCATCTCAGACACACACGGCAACGGCCTGGACCAACCGACGATCATCTATGCGCTGCGCGGCCTGGTCTATATGGAACTGGAAGTGCGCGGCCCGGCGACGGACCTGCACTCCGGTATCTTCGGCGGCGCAGTGCACAACCCTGCTCAGGCGCTTTGCGAGATCATCGCCCGTCTGCATGACTCGGACGGCAGAGTAGCCATCCCCGGCTTTTATGACCGCGTGCGCGCCCTGGACCACGAAGAACGGGCCGAGATCGCCCGGCTGCCCTACACAGACGAAGACGTGCGGCGTGAAACCGGCGTACCTGCCTCCTGGGGCGAGGCCGGGTATACGTTGCGGGAGCGGGTCGGGGCGCGCCCCACGTTGGAGATCAACGGCATCATCGGTGGCTGGACCGGTCAGGGCGGCAAGACGGTGATCCCGGCAAAGGCGCTGGCGAAAGTGAGTTGCCGCCTCGTGGCCGATCAGGACCCGCTGGAAATCTTTGCCCTGATCCAGGACTTTGTGGCACAGATCACGCCCCCGACCGTGACCAGTGAGGTTCGCTTGCTGCCGGGCCGACACGGACACCCTGCCATCGTGGATCGCCACGCCCCGGCGGTTGAGGCGGCCATTGCTGCCTATGAGGAAGGATGGGGCGCGCGGCCTATCTTCGCCCGCGAAGGCGGTTCGATCCCGGTCGTGGTGGACTTCCAGCGTGTGCTCGGCGCACCGGTGATCCTGATGGGCTTCGGCCTGCCAGACGATAACCTGCACGCGCCGAATGAGAAGTTCTCACTGGAAGCCTTCCGGCGCGGCATCGCCACCGCCATCAGCTTCTACCAACGGGTGGCGCAGCCGAAGTGAACGTGGCGGCGGTGGACCCGGTCCGCCGCCGTTGTCTTTTGCGCCTGACGAGCGAAAACAGCGGAATTCCTATGAACAGCTCGATCCAGGCCGCCGCGCCGACCAGCAGCGCCCCCGGCCAACCTGATGGTGCGTACTGCATGATGACGGTGTGTTCCCCGGCAGGCATGAAGACGGCCCGGAACGACACATCGGCTCTGATGATGGGAGCAGCCTCGCCATCGATTGTGGTCGTCCAGCCGGGATAATAAGCATCTGCCAGGACGAGGTAAGCGTCCGTCGTGCTCGTGACTTCGATCACGACCCGCTCCGGCTCATGGGCAATGATCGTCGCTTCGCCTGTGCCGCCTATCCCTTCCGACGGTTGGCCCTCGGCCAGGATGACTGTCTCGAACGGATCGAACTCCGGCTGGCGCATCCGTTCCAGCGCGGCAGCACTGTCGGGGATCACTTCGGCGCTGTAGACCAGGAAGGCGCGCGGCGGCGCGTCCAGATTTTCGTAGATTTTCACGTCGCCGGAATGGGCCAGTTGCCAGCGCCCGCCCGGTGTAATTGTCAGGGTATGGAATGCGCCCGTTCGCTCATCGATCAGGGCCGCACCGCGCACAGTCAGCCCGCCGCCCTGCCCGGTCAGGCGGACGGTCTCCGGTGTAAAGGGTGTTGTCCATGAGATCACGGTCAGCGCATACGGGCGGTTTTCCAGAGGTGATGCGGCGGCAACGCTGCCGGTGATCTGCTCCCCGCCACCGGTGATTTCAACCTGGGCCAGCGTTCCTGCTGCGTCGTCGGGCGCCTCGTAAACCACGCCCAGCGCCGTCGCCTCGAAATCCGACAGGACGCCCACGGTGACCGACTCGCCTCGATTCAGCGGTGTGGCCCATCCCAGGTCGTAGAACACGCCGCCGTACCAGTCATCGCCCACCTTGTCCGTGATCAGGTAGCGCACGCCCATCAGGTCCAGCCAGCGCTGCTCAGGAATGGCGGGCAGGCTTTCGCGCAGGCGGCCATCCGGTGGCGGATCGTCCATCAGCAGCCGGGTGAAGTCGGTATAGGTCCCCAGCGGCAGGATGCCGCCGTCGTGCCCGTCCACGCTCGGCAGTTCCCAGACCATGCCCAGATTTGGCGCGATCACGTCCTTGAGCTTGGTCGCCACGATCAGATCGTACACGGCGTCAGAGGGAAGCTGTGGCCCGTAAATCGCTTCCAGGTCCGGCAGGTCGCCGGGGTCGAAGAAAATGTCGGATATGCTGAGGAAGCGCCCCGGCGGCGGCGTTTCGTCCTGCCGCGCCAGCAATTGGCTGATCGCCGGGCGCTGCGCGGCAAGGGCTTCCGGCGCGGTCAGGTGGGTGTAGGGCATCTGCTGCCCGGCAGCAAACAATTCGACCAGGGCCAGCGTGGCCAGCCCAACCGAGGACCACCGCCCTGGCGCGGCAATCAACAGGGCCAGCGCCAGTCCTCCCGCCACGATCCACCCGATCAGCGCGGCTGCCCCCGGCTGGACCGTTCCCCGGACCTGTTGATCGGCGGCAAGGGGAGAGAGGAATGCCGCCGCGATCAGCCCTAACACGACTCCGCCTGTACCGACCAGCAGGCGGCGCGGAACAGGTAAACGCCCGTCTCGCAGCCGCTGCACGGCATAGGCGGCCAGGACGCTCCCGCCGAGCGCCCACAGCGCCAGCCAGCGCGCCGGGACGCGGAACAGGTTAAAGCCCGGCAGTCGGCCCAGCAGCCAGTAGACGGGGTTCCAGCCGCCCAGCGCCAGGAACACACCCAACCCGGCCAGCACGATCCACACCTGCCAGTGGGGTTCTTGGCGTGCTGCCCATGCGCCGATCAGGGCCAGGATCAACCCTGCGATCCCGATAGTGGCGGCGTATTCGTTGTGCAGGGCCGTGTCATGGCCCGGCAGGAAGGCCCGCCCGATCAGGGCAGGGTGCAGCGAAAACGAAAAGACCTCATTCAGGCTCATCCCGCCGGCGCGGTTCGACAGGCGGCTGAGTTCCATCGTCGGGGCCACCTGGGGCAGCGCCAGGATCAGTGCCATCATCCCGGCGACGGCGAGCACGATCAGCAATCGGAAACGCTTGGCCACAAAGGACGCTGAGCGTGCAAAGAAATCAATGGGCCTGCTTTGCGTTCTTTGCGGTGAGCCGTTTTTTATTCGCCAGGACCACCACAGTGCTGCAACACTCATCCCCACCGCGCTGATAAACACACTCTGTGTGTGGCCACAGAAGAATTGCAGCGCCAGCGCGCCCGCCAGCAGCAGCCCCCACCGCCAGGACCGCGCCTGCGACAGGTCCAGCAGCAGGAACAGCCAGGGCAGCCACGACAACCCTTGAAGCTGGTTGATCTGCTCGACATGGGCGGTGAAGTGCCCTCCGACGGCAAACAGCGCCGCGCCGGTCAGTGCCGCCAGCGTCCCCAGGCGCAGCGGCCCGCGCAGCAGGGCGAACGTCCCCAGCCCACCCCACATCAGGTGGAGGATGATGCTCAGTTTGATGGCCGTGGGGGCATCCGGCGTCACGGCCCAGGCGAGCCAGTTGAAAGGGTAGAAAAGCCCGACCTGGCTGTTCGCCAGGAACGGCGCGCCCATGAACAACAGGTCGTTCCACAGCGGGAAGCGCCCCGCGCGGAAGGCTTCCGCTGCCGAATGCCAGTAGGGGTAAAAGTAGACGAAAGTATCCCCGCGCGCCAGGATTAGGTTGGTGAAGGCGAGTCTGGCGGAGAAGATCAGCACCAGCGCAGGAATCGCCAGCAGCGCGAAAAGGGCGAGTGTTCTTCGGAGGGTCATGGCGGAGTTAACCTGTAGACGGTGAAATGTCCGAACTGCGCGTCTGGCTGCGGCGCAAACCCGGCCTCGTTAAGCGCCACAAGCCAGGGACCTGTCCAGACCCAGTCCGGCGCGACGAAGTAGCGCGGCTGCAAGTCCGATTGGCGACGCGCGTCGGCGGCCAGGGCTTCCGGCGTGGGATAGTAGGTCAGGCGCAGCCACATGTCGCGCGGGCGATGTTGCCCCGTATACCAGCCGAGCTGCCAGCCTAGCCAGTGGTCGTAGACAATCGTTCCCGGCGGCAAAGTGTTCAGATAGGTGGCCACGTCCGCAATGCCGGTATAGGGTTCGTATTCATCTCGCAATGGTGTATCGCCCTCGCGCGCGCTGAGCGCCGTCGGCCCGATCACGACGATCAGCGCGCCCGCCAGAAGCAGCAGCGTCCTGGAACGGTGTTCTGCCGGCAAGAGGCGTGCCAGCCCGACCATCCCCCGCGCGATCAACAGCCCTATCAGCGGCACAAGCGTATGCAGGTAGCGGTTGTACACGTTGAACGCCACCAGCCAGTAGATCAACAGGTAGCCCAGGATGTATGTCGCCAGCAATACATCGACGGTCGTGCTGCGACGGCGTGGCGTGCGCACGAGGCGGGCTGCCAGCGCCGCCGATCCTATCCCGCCCAGACCAATCAGTCCAATTGGGCTGCCGGTGTTCTCGGCGGTAAATCGCAGCCATGCTGCCAGCCGCGGTGCGACTTCGTCCGAGCGGATCAGGCGGTCCGGTGCGTTGTTTGCCGCGCCGAGTGCCCACCAGTCAGAGGCGTCCGATCCGCGCGCCGCACCCCACATAAAGATCAGGCCAACGACAATCAGCAGCGGCAGGGTGAAACGCAGCAGAGCGTGCGGCAGTGAGAGCACCTGCCGTATCTCGACCGAGCCGACCACGACGATCAGCGGCCAGAACTGCGCTGCCGACTGCTTACATGCGAACGCCAGTCCGGCGCACAACCCGGCCCATCCCCAACGGTGTTTTGCCGCTGCAAGACAGGCCAGCAAAACCAACCAGCTTGCCTGTGGATCGGTGAATGCCGTCCCTGCCAGGGCTGCGTCGGATGGGGACAGGGCCAGAAAGAGGGTCGCCAGCGCCGCGACGGCCCGATCCCGGTACAGGTGTGAAGCCAGCACCCAGAGAACGGCCAGACTCAGAATGCTGGCAAGGAAGTTCGGTATACGTGCTGCCCATGCAGATGGCTCGGTGAACAGCTTGAAGCTGAACGCGGTCAGGTAAAAGGTCAGCGGTGGCTTGTCTACAGGACTGCCGATCAACAGCGGGTCGTTCTCGTGGCTGATCTGGCGGGCGAATGTGGCATAGAGCGCTTCGTCCACGTGAAAGGGCCTCTCCTGCCACCGGAGAGGCTCCCGTACCCACACGCCGAACAAGATCAACAGCAGGGGCAGCCACAAACGACGGGCTGTGGCCTTCTTCATGATGACACGCTATGCGGTCAGTCGGTGAAGCGGTAGCGTAGCAGCGTCCAGGCCGCAATCGGGCCGTCATACCATTTGATCTTCTTGCCTTCCGTCCACTCGCGCCCGTTGTAGCTGATCGGCACTTCGTAGATGCGGTAGCCGCGCTTAAGCACCTTTGCCGTGATCTCCGGCTCGAACTCGAAGCGGCGTGATCGCAGAGGAAGCTGCTGTACCACCTCGCGGCGGAAGACCTTGTAGCAAGTTTCCATGTCGCTGAGGATGGTGTTGTAGAGGATGTTCGTGATCAGGGTCAACATCCGGTTGGCAACCATGTTCCAGAAGAACATGGTCTTGGTCGGACCACCGCGAAAACGCGACCCATAGACGACCTTTGTGATGCCTTCCTGGATCGGACGCAGCAGCGAGGGGTAATCGCGCGGGTCGTATTCCAGATCGGCGTCCTGGATCAGGAGGATGTCGCCAGTGGCGGCGGCAAAGCCGGTGCGTACTGCTGCACCTTTGCCCTGGTTGACCTCGTGAAAGATGATACGCACAAGGGGGTCGCCTTGCAGTTTGTCGCGCAGGATGTCGCGTGTGCCGTCTACCGAGCCATCGTCTACGATGATGATTTCGTGGGCCAGCTCCATAGCCTTGACGCGCCTGACGATCTCCTCAATGGTCGCCTTTTCGTTATAGCAGGGAATGATGACTGAAAGTGTCAAAGGTTTAGTTTCCACAGCGTTTCTTTTCCTTGTGTGAACGTCCACTATTTCCTAAAATCCCCAGGATTGTGGCATTATATCCAAACGGTTTCACGTGGGCAACCGTCGGTCAGGCGCACGGCCAGACCATCCCACTTTTAATCTCGCAAGTTTTATACCTCGATCCTGCCCGCGCGGATGACGGTCAATTCCAACAGCAGGCGGATCAGTCCCAGGCGAAACAAAAGACCGGACACGACCAGCCCTGTTCCTACCCAGGGGGCAAGCCCCCACAGGTATGCATAACCAGGCCCAATCAGGGCAACGACGGTGATCGCCCGGAGCGTGACCATGACTCGACTCAAGTCGGACATCCCTGCTGTCGTCGTGCCGGACATGGTGAAAAGGAAGTTGGTGGTGGGCAGGCCGT
>Ga0209018_1000867_pt1 | contig 26637 bp, 24 predicted proteins | sample YNPBryBLVA2012_FD_185814 | JGI IMG/M metagenome (GOLD analysis project Ga0209018, IMG submission 185814) | Anoxygenic and chlorotrophic microbial mat microbial communities from Yellowstone National Park, USA - YNP Bryant BLVA 2012 (SPAdes)... ...
TAACAAACAGTAATTCTCCAGAACCAAGTACGGGGGCGGTGCCCCTGCGACCGCTAATTTTGAATAGAGGTGCCCAAATGATTAAACCCCGGCGTGAGTATTGAGATAATTTTGCCACATTTGCTCTAACATTTGATCAAATTCCTGGGCAAATTGCCGCCCATTCCAGAGGGGAGAAGTGCGCCGGGACAAATACAATTTTTGGCGAATGTTTTGTCGTAATTTGGCATCAGTCCCCAACCGCATCCCCCATTCCACATATTCTGCCCCATTCCAAGCAATCCCTTCTGTAATTCCGCAATTGACCAAAAAACTATAGCTATTGCGTGCCGCATATTGCTGTCCCACCCGGGTCACCAAAGGCACCCCCACCCACAAAGCCTCTAGCGTCGTCGTCGCTCCATTGTAGGGATAGGTATCCAGAACCACATCCGCAATGCCCATATTCGCCCGATGGACATACTCATTCACATCCCGGGCTAAGAATTTCAAACGGTCTGGATTCACCCCCATTTCCTGCGCTAAATCACTGAAAAATTCTTGAATCCCTTGCTGATCCCCAATGCCCTTGAGGAGTAGATAACTGTGGGGAACTTGTTTGAGAATTTCCAACTGCAAACGCACCGTTTCATCATGACGTTTATAACTGGCTTGGGCACTATAAAAAATGGTGGCATCCCCCGGAATTCCCAAGTCTTCCCGGCGCAACGTTGGCACCCCAATTTCAAAGCCATCCACCCCGATATAGCAGTGGGGTAACCGCCACAAAGTTTCCTGATAATGGGCTTGGGCATCCGCCGGTAAAACATAGGGGTCAACCACAAAATAATCCATCGTGGGAATCCCCATCGCATCCCAACCCAGCCAACTGACCAGCACTGGTGCCGGTTTTTGCGCCAACACCACGCCAACCACATTCAAAGTGACACTATCTAAATCAATCAAAATATCTATTTCATCGTTATAAATATGCTCTGCCATAGCATTCGGGTCACGGTAATAGACACACCCTTGACATTTGGGTAATAAAAATTCATGGGCAAATTGATCCGGTTGATTCACCAGCGCATACATATAAAATTCTAATTTTTTGTGGTTCATATAGTTGATGTACCAGCGCATCAACCACCCAACCGAATGCTTCCGTAGGGTATGGGAAAGAAAACCAATTCTCAATTTATCCCGCCGCCTAGGTTGATGATTAAAAACCCTACTCTTTCTTTGGATGCAGGTGGTAATCAGACCAATAAATTTTTGTTTTAAGTATTGATTATTGGCTAAATCATCCCGTAGGTACGGCAATAAAAATGGCACATTAAAGGGTGCCCGAATTGTCCGTTGAAGCATATCATTGATGGTGTCAACATCCTGTTGTACAACCTGCTCAAGGGTCTGAATATAACGCTGACCAACTTCCTGATATTCCTGCTGTTTTTTTCCCCGAATATGAATCAAACCCTGGAGCATTTTATCAATCGCATCCAATTGATGTAAAAAAGTACCATGCTGTTGGGCTAATTCCGTTAATTGACGGGCTAACTCTAAACCAGTGCGATATTCATTCAGATGGTAAAATACACTTACCAAAAAGTAATGGTAATCGCAGTTATTCGGTTGTTGTTCAATACACCATTCTAGGAGATGGCGGGTAAACAGAGTGTTTTGTTTTTCATGGTGCTGAATCAGCGCACTCAGAAAAATGATATGGGGGAAATTATCGATCCATTCAACCCCTAAATCTAATAATTCTTTTTGCCAAGGTTGGATGCTTTGGTCTTTAATTTCTTTGAAGATAATATGTAGGGTATTTTTAAGGGTTGTTACATTAATCTGCTCCGCTGGGGTTTGCTTGATGTATTGGGGGAGTTCCAGTTCTTGCAAGCGCGTAAAGTTGTGATTAATTGCCAACAATTCAGCAAATAACAGTAAATTCTCAGCATTTTCCGGTGCTACTTCCCAAATCCATTGTCGCAACCAACAGGCAAAAGGGGCATTATCATGGTATTCCGTTGCAATTTGATCCAGCAAATAAATGATTTCTTGGCAGGCTGATTCAGTCAAATTCAGCATGGCTTGGAGCCAAAGTTCCTGAGCCGCTTCCACTTCTTCTTGCGCCAGAAAAGCAATAATTCCATAGGCGTAGGCGGTGGCATTATCCGGTTCTTGGGTTAAAATCTTTTGCGCTAAATCACTGAGATCAGCATATTCTTTTTTCTGTAGATAGGTTTGCGCTTGGGTAACCCAGGGTGTTGCCATGACCATTGCCCTAAAAATGATTTGCCTGCTTTTATCATAGTCGCTCCCTGTGTCCCCGAAACGGCTATGATAAAGATGGTTTGTCGTCGGATACCGTTATGATTCACCCATTTGAGATGCCTGTGCTGAGTTCCACCATGACTGAGGGGAAGGTGGTGGCGTGGTTAAAGCAGGTGGGAGATTTTGTCAAGGCTAATGAAAATATTGCGGTGGTGGAATCGGATAAATCGGACATGGAGGCGGAGTGCTTCCATGATGGGTATCTGGCGGCGATTTTAGTACCTGCGGGGGGTCAAGCGCCGACGGGGCAACCGATTGCCCTGATTGCGGAGACGGTGGAAGAAATGCAACAGGTGCAACAAAATCCCCAGCAGTACTTAGCCCAATTGCCAACCCAACCGCAAACAGCGACTGAGACGGCGAAACCTCCCGTTAACCCGGAACCGGAATTGGCAACGGCTACCCCAGCGACCAATGGGCGGGTGATCGCATCCCCCCGGGCGAAAAAATTAGCCCAAACCTATCATTTAGATTTAACCCAGATTAAAGGTAGCGGTCCCTACGGGCGAATTGTGGCGGAAGATGTACTGCAAATTGCATCTCCTCCGTCCCGTCCAACCCCATCTGCCCCTGCGGTCGTTATTCCTGCCTCACCACCAGCGGCTCCTGCCTCCCCTCCCCCGGCAACGGTGACCGGTTCAGGCACCATTACCCCCCTCAACACCCTGCAACAGGCGGTGGTACGGAATATGGTGGCGAGCTTGGCGGTGCCAGTTTTTCGGGTAACCTATGCCATCACCACCAATGCCTTGGATACTTTGTACCAACAAATTAAGGGCAAAGGGGTGACGATGACCGCATTACTTGCGAAAGCCATTGCCCTGACATTGACCAAACATCCCCTGCTCAACAGTCGCTATACCGACCCAGGTATCCAACAACCGGAGGGGATTCATGTGGCGGTGGCGGTGGCGATGGAAGATGGCGGACTGGTAACGCCCGTGTTAGCCAACCCTCATCAACAGGATATTTATAGCCTCTCCCGCTCCTGGCAGGATTTGGTCAAACGTGCCAAGGCGAAGCAACTGCAACCCCATGAGTACAATAGCGGTACATTTACCCTATCCAACCTGGGGATGTTTGGGGTGGAGCAGTTTGATGCGATTTTACCCCCCAATCAGGGGGCGATTTTGGCGGTGGGGGCGGCGCAACCGGAGGTGATGGCACTTGCGGATGGCTGTATTGCGGTGCGGCGGCGGATGCGGGTCACCCTCACCTGTGACCATCGGGTGATTTATGGTGCCCAGGCGGCGGCTTTTTTGCAGGACCTAGCCAAACTCATGGAAGCGGAAACTCAATCTTTAGTGTTGTAAATCTGCGCTTCTTGATAAATAAGTTTCTGTACCGAACCCACCACCGGATTCACCTCTACCCCTCGGGTTTGGGGATGGGTTAAATGCGCCTGTTGTTCCTGTTCCATCATCAGCACATCTTCCCGAATTAAACCTTGCAGAAAACCTTTCGCCGCATTAAAACAGCGATTTTTTACCCAACGGCGAAACCAGATGGGCAAGCGATGCAAATCCCGAAATGTCCCTAAGGAAACCGTATGGATCAAATAGGCACGGGTTTGGGTGGCACTCACCGGCGCAATCAAACAATAGAGGCGAAAATCATTGCCCAACCAGGAATGCCAATGGGGATATTCATAACGCACAATTAAGGAGGTTAAAAAGCCCCGTCGCAACCAAGGAATAAAAAGTTGAATCATTGACCAAGGGCGGTTAATTTGGAAGTAACATTCCGCCTGATATTCCGCTTCCACCCAATCAGAACCAACCTGTTTTTTCTGTAAGATTGCCTTTCCCCAGGGTTGAAAATTCCGGTGCAAATGACCGTGATACATATCCATTAAATTTTCTACCAAAAATGAGAAATGCGCCCGAAAATTCATCGGTGCCACACTGACCACATAATTCAAATGTTCCCATTCCGGTATCGCCAGGGGTTCCTGGTTCTGCGCCTGGATTGGATCGCCGGGAAACAACCAAATAAACCCATGCCGTTCCTGAACCGGGTAGCTCCGAATACGACAGGGAGGTAATTTCTGACTTTTATGCAAATAGGGAATATCGGTACAATGCCCCGTGCCATCAAATTTCCAACCATGATAAATACAGACAATATCATTGCCTTGCACATAACCGCTACTCAGTTTTACCAACCGATGCGGGCAACGATTTTCTAATGCCTGCACCTGATGATCATGGTTCCGAAATAGCACAATATCCTGACCCCAAATTTGGATCGCCAATGGTTTTTTCCGCACTTCGCTACTCAGTGCCACCGCATACCAATGATTCAGATTAACTGCCGCTGACCGCAAGGATTCTGGCCGTGGGACCCCAGCGAACTGTTGCATCTTTGGGTTCGATCACTCTTCAACAAATGCAGGATAACATTTTTCGGCTGTAGGTGAATGAATGTTACCAACAACAGCCATTTTCTACCCGTTGATGGTTGACCGGGAGTTCCTGGGTGGGATTAACTGGCGAGTGAGTCATCCGATAGCTGGTGGGTCGGAGTCATTTCTCTCTCTCTGGGACAAGATATGGGCAACCTGACCGCAAATTCCGTGCGCTTGTTTTCACTGGTTAAACGAATCGTGCCACCCAGACGTTCGACCAATTTTTTCACCAATGCTAAACCTAAGCCCGTACCCCCATATTGCCAGGGGTCATGGGTAGGAATGCGGTAAAAATTATCAAACACCCGTTCCTGTTCGGCGGGGGCAATGTCCACCCCGGTATTGATCACCCGGAAACAGCAAAAACGTTCCGATTCTCGCCTAATTGAAAGAGTAATCGTTTCCCCCGCAGGCGTATATTTGCAGGCATTGTGTAAAAGTTCTTGCAAAATTCGTTCTAAAGACTCCCGATGGGTATTGAGTGGGCAAAATTCCGTTGGTAATTGCACAGTAAATCCTTGGTTTTGGGCTTGGGTGCGTTCCTCAATCGGGGGTAGAATTTTATCTAAAACTTCCCGCACATCCACCTGGGTCAATTCCAATGTCAATTCATCCGCATTTAACCGGGCTAAATCCAATAAGTCATTGATCAGATTGGTTTCCCGTTCAGTAGAACTTTTAAGTATATCTAAATAGCGAGCAACCCCTAGTTCAGTATCAGCTAAAATGCCACTTTTTTGTAATTTCAATTCCAGCATTTTTAGTCCCATTTTGATATTGTGCATGGGGGAGCGCAATTCGTGAGAAACAGTGCTGAGAAATTCATCCTTGAGCTTGTTGAGTTTCTGTAGTTCGACCACCTGTGCCTGGGCCGCTTGATACAATTCTGACTGACGCAGGGCAATCGCCAAATGCAAACCAATGTGCTGTAAAAAATCTATCTCATCCGTTTGCCAAATCCGGGGACCACTGTTTTGATAGGCGGCTAACAACCCCCAGAGTTTATTCACCAAAAAGACCGGCATAATCACCAAAGCACGGGCTTGGAATTTTTCTAATAGGTCAATATGACAAGGGGTAAAACCCGATTGATAAATGTCATTGCTCACTAAAATATAATGCTGTTGGAACCGCCCACCCTGGGTTTCTTCCAAACAATGATCAGATAGGGTAGATAAAGGTTCAGTCACGACCGACACCCAACCCGGTGCCACCGATTCCGCTAAGAAATAACCGCTCCAATCCGGGTTGAATTTGTAAAGCACTACCCGGTCACATCCCAAGTTCTGGCGGGCTGAATCCAGCACCACCTTCAGCATTTGTTCAATACTTGGAGCTTGGTGAATCGTTTCAATAATCAAGCGCAATAAACCTTCTTTTTGGACTTGCTTTTGTAAAATTAAAGTGCGGTCATGGATGCGTTGCTCTAGTTCTTGGTTGAGGGTTTGGAGTGCTAATTGGGCTGACTTGCGGGGGGTGATGTCCAAAAATACCGAATCCCAAATGGTACTCCCATCCGCCTGCCGTTCCGGTTGCCCACACATTTGTAACCACTTGATCTGACCTTGGGGTGTACGAATGCGAAACTCTATCTCGATTAATGACAAATTTTGGGCAGATGCCTGGGTTGCTTGTTTGAGGGCGGGTAAATCTTCAGGGACAACTAAATCCCATAGTTTTGGTATATTTTGGATCGCTTCCTCAGCGGTCACGCCATAGACTTTTTCACATCCGGCACTCACATACAGCAGGGCTTCTCGTCCGTCCTGCCAAAGCTGATACCGCCACACGGTAACCGGTAGATTGCTCAAAACGTTGTCTAAAAGTTTCTGTTTTTCCGCTAGCGCTAATTCTGTCTTTTTTAGCTCAGTAACATCTACTGCGACACCCAAGATTTGGCAGGGTATGCCTTGATCATTGCAACGCCAAACACGCTCCTGGCTGAGAAACCACCGCCATTCTCCAGATTTGGTACGCATCCGGTAAGCAATTTCTCTTCGCCCATCATCATTACCTTGGACAAGTTCCCTATTGAATGCTTCCATCCTTGGTAAATCCTCTGGATGGATTAACTGAACAGCCAACTGATTACCCATCGCCTGAATTTCTGCGACCGAGTAGCCCAGCAGTAATTCAATTTCAGGATTAGCAAAAACATTCCTTCGCTCCACCAAATCATAGATGTAAATGATTGCTTGAGTAGCTACGAGAATCCGATGGAGAAATTCCGCTTGTTGTGCCAGTTGTAGCTCAGTATTTTTCTTCTCTGTAATATCCAATAAAATCCCATCCCAGTAGGGTTCACCTTCGCTCTGCTGGCGCATTTCTGAGCGTCCTTGTAGCCATTTCAGCTTGCCTGAAGGCGTGATTATCCGCCATTCACAAAACCAACTGCCCTGGTTCGCAACCGCTGTTTGAATTGAAGACAATAATAAATCTAAATCCTCTGGGTGGGTACACCTCATCCACGTTTCCCTCGAATTAGCCTTGATTTCTTCTACAGTGAATTCAAAGATGTCCTCAGCACCACTACTTAAATAGCTAAAGGCATCGGGATGTTCAGGAGTCGCAGGATGGTAACGATAGACCATGCCTGGGATATTTCCTAGCAGGGTACTGAATCGTTCTTGGCTTTGCCGCAATTCCCGTTCCGTTTGCCGTAAAAGCGTAATATCCCGACCAATGGATTGAATGCTTAATAAATGCCCTTCATCATCAAAAATTCCCAAGTTTAACCACTCCACTTCCAAAATTTGTCCCTGTTTACCCCGCACAGGATTGATATAGGAAAAAATGGGATTTTGGGGGGTTAATTGGCGAATATGTTGCTCTAAAATCTGCAAATCTTCAGGGTTCAGCACCACCTGCTCCCATTTCATCCCTACCAACTCGGCTGACTCTAAGGAATAGCCGAGCGCTTCATGCAAGCATCGGTTGGCAAAAGTGATCGTTTGATCTGGCAAAGAATAAGCTAAAAAGTCAGTTTGATATTCAACGATTTGCCGATATTTTTCTTCATTTTTGGTCAGGATGAACTGGAGTGTTTTCTCTTCGGTAATGTCAGTAAATATCGCAATAAAACCAACGGTCATGCCATCGGGATTGCTAAGAGCTACCGATTGTTCTCGCAGGTAAATGACAGAACCATTTTGGCGTTTGAGCCGGTATTCTTCTTTCTGGTAGAGCGGGGGTTGAGTCCTTCTCAGCCAAGATTGGATCACCCGCCCCCGATCCTCTGGATGCAGGACTGTTATCCACCCCTCTTCCAATAATTCATGGGGCGGCATTTGAAACAATTGTTCCGCCAGGTATTCATTGACATAAATGAAATCCCCCGCCGGGTTTCTCAGTGCTACACCGATGGGCAAAACATCGAGTAAAAAATGATAGGGTTCATCCGCTAATGTCGTTTGGTGAAAAGCAGGCTTTACCGTTGCCGTATGTTCCCATCCAGTGGCGGCGATGACCAAACCCAAATGGGCGGTGAATAATTCCCCTTGAGCAGTGATGGATTCCGCCGGTGGTACCAGCCAATGAGCCACCAACCAACCCCATTTTTGTTGGTGAACCATGACTGGGTAAAACCAAGTTTCCCCATTCGCATTTGAACGTTTTTCCACCTGCCAAGCATCAGGTAATTGCCCAGGGTGAAACGTTTCGCCACTGCTCAGTGCCACCTGTTCATTGCGGTAGAGCGCCAGATGCTGTCCCCCCCACCCCTGTTGCAATTGTCCCAGACTGTCTCGCAGTACATTTGCTACCACATCCCCCGCTTGGATGCGGCGAGTAATTTCCGTCAACAGTGCATAAAATTCCGTATAATCCACAAGCACTTCACCCATCCCAGATGTTTCTGATCTTACAGTATTTTTTTTATGGATGTGGTGAAAAACATTTTAATTATTAAGCATAGAGATACCCTACGGATGAACAAAGGTTACTAAAACCTTGATCCCAATAACTGAGGATGCGTAAAACAACCTGTACCGCTGGTGCCCCCATCCTTTTGACACAACCCATCAGAATTTGTTACCTTAAATAAAATTTAAGGAACGTTGATCATGGAGGCACTCATCCCGATTGGGCGGGGCAAGCTAGCACGGCGGGCTTACGGTATTGACGAAATCGCCCTCGTTCCGGGGTCAGGCACCCTCGACCCAGCCTTGGCGGACACCACTTGGTCCATAGGCGGCATCGTGCGGGAAATTCCCATCATTGCCAGTGCGATGGACGGGGTGGTGGATGGGAATGTGGCGGTGCGGCTGACGGAGTTGGGGGCATTAGGAGTTCTGAATCTGGAGGGGTTACAAACCCGTTATGAATCCCCAAACCCCATTCTGGAGCGGATTACCCAGGTGGGCAATGAGGAATTTGTGGGGCTGATGCAGGAATTGTACCAGGAGCCGATCAAGCCGGAATTGGTCATCGCCCGGATTCAGGAAATCAAACAACGGGGGGGCATTGCCGCTGTGAGCAGTACCCCTGGACGGGCAACCACTCTGGCTCCCTTGGCGGCGCAGGCGGGGGCGGATTTGTTTTTCGTGCAGGCGACGGTGGTCTCCACAGCCCATTTGGCTTTGCCGGGGGTGGACTCCCTGGATTTGCACCGGTTTTGCCAGGAGTTACCCATGCCCGTGGTACTGGGCAATTGTGTCACCTACGAAGTGGCTCTGAACCTGATGAAAGCGGGGGCGGCGGCGGTGTTGGTGGGGATTGGTCCGGGGGCAGCCTGTACTTCCCGGGGGGTGTTGGGGGTGGGGGTTCCCCAGGCGACGGCGGTGGCGGACTGTGCGGCGGCTCGGGAGGATTACCACGCCCAAACGGGTCGCTACGTCCCGGTGATTGCCGATGGGGGGCTGGTCACCGGCGGGGATATTTGTAAAGCGATTGCCTGCGGGGCGGATGGGGTGATGATCGGTTCCCCCTTGGCCCGGGCGCAGGAGGCTCCTGGTCGGGGCTACCATTGGGGCATGGCGACCCCTAGCCCAGTCCTCCCCCGGGGCACTCGGATTCGGGTCGGCACCACCGGCAGTTTGGCGCACATTCTGCGGGGGCCAGCCCTCCTGGATGACGGTACCCACAACCTGCTGGGGGCGTTGAAAAACAGCATGGCGACCGTCGGTGCCAAAAACCTGCGGGAGATGCAACAAACCGAGGTGGTCATTGCCCCGTCCCTATTGACTGAGGGGAAAGTCTATCAACGGGCACAGAAGCTGGGCATGGGCAAATAACCGCAGTCCATTTATCAGTACAAATGCTGTTCACTGCCCCCTAAAGCTGTGGTTTCAACGTACTAAAGGAACCGCCTCGGTGCTGATCCTGAAGAAATACTGACAGGGGACTGGTTGCGCCTGAAAAAATTTGTTTATAATGATAGAGTGCGGAGACGCAAGTTTCCGTTCACTCCTCACACCACACTCTGGCCTAAGCTGGTGCTTAGGTCTTTTTTTGTCCATTTTGGGTCTGGGGGTACCTTGGGGGGAAACCGGTAACGCCAAATTTTTATGATAGGATCAAAAATGCGGATTTCAAAATCATTCAGAGGATGGATGCTTATGTCAGATGCAGCCCCGGTCACGGATGCAACCTTTGAGCAGGAGGTAATTCACAGCCCGATTCCGGTGCTGGTTGACTTTTGGGCACCCTGGTGCGGGCCATGTCGGATGGTGGCGCCCGTGGTGGATGAAGTGGCAAAGGAATTTGAGGGTCGGGTGAAAGTGCTGAAACTCAACACCGACGACAATCCCAAAACCGCCAACGAATACGGCATTCGCAGTATCCCGACTCTGATGATTTTCAAAGGCGGTCAGAAAGTGGACGTGGTGATGGGGGCAGTGCCCAAAACCACCCTGGTCAAAGCGTTACAACAGCATTTATCGGCATAAAGGAGTACGGTTCACCATGGCACGGCGTTGTCAATTGACCGGCAAGCGGGCGAATAATGCCTTTGCCGTTTCCCACTCCCACCGGCGCACCAAGCGGCTCCAGGAGGTGAATTTGCAGTGGAAGCGGGTTTGGTGGCCAGAGCGGCAACGCTGGGTACGGCTACGGCTTTCCACCCAGGCGATTCGCACCCTCCAGCGGCGGGGCTTGCAGGCGATGGCCCAGTCAGCGGGGATTGACCTGAATCAACTGTGACCCCCCCTTTTCGCATCGGTAACGGGTACGATATTCACCGCCTGGTGCCGGAACGGGCATTGATCCTAGGGGGTGTTAATATTCCCCATACCCTAGGTTTGTTGGGACATAGTGATGCGGATGTCTTGACCCATGCGGTGATGGATGCCCTGTTGGGGGCGTTGGGTTTAGGGGATATTGGGCATTACTTTCCCCCGGATGACCCGCAGTGGGCGGGGGCAGATAGTGTGATCCTCTTGACCCAGGTACGGCGGTGGGTGGCAGAGCAGGGCTGGCAGGTGGCGAATGTGGACACGGTGGTGGTGGCGGAGCGACCCAAGCTCAAACCCCACATCCCGGCGATGCAGGCACGGCTGGCAGAGGCGTTGGGGGTAGCACCAGCGCAGGTGGGGGTGAAGGCCACCACGAATGAGCGGTTAGGGCCGGTGGGACGGGAGGAAGGAATTGCCGCCCATGCGGTGGCTTTATTAGTTCCTATCAGGAGTTGACGGATTGGGGAAAGTTGATTAAGCTTGGAAGCGTCAAACCATTGGTTTATCGCAGGTCACAGCCTTAATTAGAAAGCGAGTGCTACGATTAAGCCAGGGGGATGGGTGGAAAATTCTTAACTTTTTGTTGAGGCGCATGGTATGAATAAGGAAGAGTTAGTCACTGAAGTTGCCTCGAAAGCGGGAACCACGAAAAAAGTGGCAGAATCGGTTTTAGATGCTACCCTCGAAGCGATCATTGAATCCGTGGCGGAAGGGCAAAAGGTGACGCTGGTGGGGTTTGGCTCCTTTGAGGCTCGCAAACGGCAGGCTCGGGAAGGCCGCAACCCCGGCACGGGCGACCCACTCCACATTCCCGCCAAGACGGTACCGACGTTTTCCGCAGGCAAACTATTTCGGGAAAAGGTGGCCGACGGGGGTAGCAACGCCCAGGGGTAAAGCCCCGCTTGGTTACAGGGCATTCCACAGCTTGGGCAACTCGGTCAGGGGGGTGTGGTACCAGGCCTTTAGCTCCGCCAATTCCCCCTCCACCGATTGGGTCTCCGGCCAATCCGGGTGACTGTAGCCCAATTCCCTCAGCCCGGCAATCCATACCTGGGGGCTGACCCAATGCTGTTGTCCCAGAGCCAGGAGGTTCCAGGGGTGGGGGCTAGGCTGACGTAGGGTCTCCCACACCCAGCGGTGTACCTGTGCCACCGTCGGCAGGGGGGGGATGTGGGCATGGACGTTATGAACATAGAGAATGTTGGGTTGTGCCACCGCCACCAACCAGCGCAGATAAATGGGGGCCGGGGGTAAGCTCCAGAGAATCAACGCCCCATAGGTGCCCCGGGGACGGTCGTAGTCCAGATGGGGGTGATGCGGCAATTCGGGCCGTTGATAGCCATACAAAAGCAGTTTTTTATCCGTATTTTGGCATAACAACTGTTCCAAATTCTCCAAGGGAATGCACTGGGGAATGTAGGCAGGCGCAGGGGGTGGTTTGATTTCCAGTTGTGGGATGGGGTAACGCACCCCCAGGAGTTGGAGTTCCAGGGTCGTCTGTCCCTGAAATTCGTTGGGGCGGAGGGTGTAGGCCATGTCCACCCATTCCGGCAGGGGCAAATGGTGCGCCCAATGCCAGGCCAGGACTTTTTTCTCCCCCGTCCCATCCGTCACCGTCAATTTGGCGTGATTTTTCTCCTTGCCCATCACCTGTTGCGCCACCACCCGCACCCGCTGGCTCCAGAATTGGGGGGCTGGGTTCGCCATCCCGTAGGGTTGCAACCGTTGCAGTTCGTCATACAATGTCAGGGTCAGTTCCCCCAACTGCGCCTGGGCGTGCAATTCCACCAAGGGACGGAGATGGTGGGGCTGCAAACACTGGCGACCAAAGCTCTGGAGCCGTTCCTGCCACTGGGGAAAATGCGCCGCCGCTAGGGTAAATCCCCCCGCCGCCCGATGTCCCCCATACCGTTCCAAAAATTCCCCACTGGCGTGCAAGGCTTCATACACATGAAATTCAGGAATCCCCCGGGCGGAACCCCGAATCACCGTCTGCGCCTCATTTTCATACGTCCCCAAAAACACCGGCACCCCGTACCGCTCCACCAACCGGGAGGCGACAATCCCGATCACCCCGTGATGCCAACCGGCCTGCACCAGCACCAGCACCGGCTCCTGGGAAAAATCCGGGGGTTGCTGTTCGCAAATAGTCATGGCTTCCTGCTCAATTTGGCTACACAATTGCCGCCGCAAAAGATTCGTCGCCTCACATTCCTGCGCTCTCTGCAATGCTAGGGTTTCATCTTCAGTAGTAAATAATTCGATCACCACCTGGGGGTCGCCAATCCGCCCCACCGCATTGATCCGCGGCCCCAACTGAAACCCCACATGGTCCGGGTTTAACTCCTGCGCCGTCCCCAACCCCGCCACCTGAATCAGACTGCGTACCCCCAACAGCCGGGAATGGGTCAACAACCGCAAGCCCTGCTGTACCCAACGGCGGTTGATCCCCGTCAAGGGGGCAATATCCGCAATCGTGCCTAATGTACAAAGTTCTAACAACGGCTCGGTCAAATCCTCCCCATAGCCCAAGCGTTCCGCCACCCCCAACCCCAGCAAATAGGCCACCCCCACCCCCGCCAAACTGCTGTAGGGGGAATCCGCCGGGATCAACCGGGGGTTCAAAATCGCATGGGCCGGGGGCAACTCCGGCGACGGCTCGTGGTGGTCGGTCACAATCACCGTCATCCCCAACTCCCGGGCGAGGGCAATCGGGGCATGGGCGGCAATGCCGTTATCTACCGTAATAATAATATCAATACCTTGTTCATAAAATTCTTGGACAATCCGTTCGTTAATCCCATATCCTTCCCGCATCCGACTGGGAATGGCATAATCCGCCTGCGCCCCCACCCCCCGCAGTAACCGCAGTAATAACGATGTACTGGTCATCCCGTCCGCATCATAATCCCCGCAGATGGCAATTTTCTGTTTCTGTTTCGCCGCCTCTGTCAAAATATCTACAGCTACGGGCAAATCCGTAAAATCCGGGAATGGGGGGGGAAGCGGTTCCTGGTGGGGGTCAAAAAAAGCCTGAATTTCTGCCGCCGTCTGCAACCCCCGGTCAAACAAAATCTGTACAGTCAAGGGGGATAAACCCAGTTCCTGCGCCAATTTCACTCGTTCAGGGTAGGTCGGACTGACCAACCACCGTTGTACCGGCCACCTCATCCCAGCGCACCTCAGGACTGTACCTGCACTTTACCACGATGCAGTTCGATACTAATCTGCCCCGTAAAATCGGGAATGGGGGGAGCCACCTTGGTCACCCGCAAGGTCACCGCCTGCACCAAAGGAAATGCCAAAACCTGCTGGGTCAGCACCTGCGCCAGCCGTTCGAGGAGTAAAAACCGCTCGGTTCTAATCGTCGTTTGAATTTGGTCAATCACCCCCCGATAATCCAAAGTATCCCCTATGTCATCCGTTTGACCCGCTGTTTCCAAGCACAACTCCAAACGCACATCCACCGCAAACCATTGTCCCAGGGTGCGTTCCTCCGGTAACAAACCCGTATATCCATAGGCACGGATATTATTTAATACAATCGTGTCTGGCATCACTCATGTATCATCACCAAGGGACTAAAACTATCTTATCGGATCAGCTTAAAAATGGTCTTTGCGTCGGCGTAATTGGGTAAAGGTTGCCAGGGCAGATTGTGTCCCCATCGCCTGTTGAATCCTCGGTTGATCCCAGCGTAAAAAAGGATTGATTTCCCTTTCTAAACCTATCGTACTGGGAATGGTAGCCTGTCCCTCCCGGCGCAACTGTTGCACCTGTTCGGCATAATTTTTCAGGGCTATATTCTCCGGTTCAATGGTCAGGGCAAACCGTAAATTATTCTCCGTATATTCATGGGCGCACCATATCCGAGTATCCCCAGGCAACGCACGAATTTGCTCCAGAGAATTAAGCATTTGGGCAGGGGTGCCTTCAAACAAACGACCACATCCCCCGGAAAATAATGTATCCCCAATCAAGAGTTCCCCCGGCTCTTGGGCTGTGGGCACAAAATAGTAGGCAATGTGGGCGCGGGTATGCCCAGGCACAAAATAAATCCTGGCAGTTCTATCCGCAAAATTTATCTGATCTCCTGCTTCTAAAAATACATTTTGTCCGGGAATCCGACCCCGGTCCTGCGCCCCCCCATAAACCGTTAAATTTGGGAAATAATGCAACAAATCCTGATTGGCACCCACGTGATCCCCGTGATGATGGGTATTCAAAATAGCGGTTAATTCTAATCGTTGCGTGCGTAAAAAATCCAGAACCGGTGCGGGTTCCGCTGGGTCAACCACCGCCGCCTGCCCCCCCATCTGATCCCAGAGGACAAAAATGTAATTATCCCGCAGAGCCGGTAGCCGTTCAATCCGCATCTTTTGCCAATGCCTATCGCCAGTGGTACCCTAATCAATATATCACAGTGTTACGGTCATTTCAGAGTTATGAATTTATTTAAGAATATCTCTCGCAAAAGTACGGAAAAAGACATCGAACAAAAGCTCATTATTCCCCTGTTAAAATCTTGGGGTTATCAGGAATCCGATTGGCAAAGGGAAGTATGGCTGGGTCGCAAACGAGCTGATTTTATCCTATGTTTACCCACCGAAACCCCATTTCAAATTCCCTATCTGGTGATTGAAGTTAAAGCACCTCGATGTCAAATCAACAATCAACTTTGGCAGTTATATGATTATTTGCGCCATAGCCAAGCCTTATTTGGTTTGCTCACCAATGGTTGGGAATTTCAGTTGTTTTATCAAAATCATCAAGACATCATCTCCCTATGCCGATACAATCAACAGGAATTTGCCGATAACTTCCAGCGGTTGCGTATCGTTCTCGGTCGTCCCACTAGCGTACAGGTCAGTCAATATCTCCAAAAAACTCGTATTGCGTTTCACCAACAGGTTATGATGAATTTGTACAAGTTTTTTCCCGCCAGTGCCCTGACTCCTCCTAATCCCATGACAGCTAATGCCCCTAGCCCGACCGCCCCAACTTCAGCTATTATCACTACCGTATTTAACAACAAAGGTGGGGTAGGCAAAACCACGACCACCATTAATATGGCTGCCGCCCTCAGCCATTTAGGCAAACGGGTTTTACTCATTGATATTGACCCACAGGCAAACTTAACGACGGGTTTGGGCATTGACCCGTTATTAGATGTGGAACAACAAGACAAAAAAGACATTACCCACCTGTTGACTGAGAATAGTGTGAACGTTGCGGATACGATTATTTCTAAGCGTTGGAATAAAATTGTTTTAGATATTGTACCTTCCCATATTCGTTTGAGTGACATGGAAGCCACTCTAATACAGATCATTGATGTTGACCGGGTTCTGGCAAAAAAATTGAGTAAAATTCGTGCAAATTATGATTACATCTTTATTGACCCGCCCCCATCCTTTGGCAAAGTCAATACGATTTCTTTGATGGCTTCGGATAATGTTTTAATTCCGACCCAATTGGCACCTTATCCGATTCGAGCCTTAGAGTATGTCATGAACCGGATTATGGCTATTCGTGCGGCACGGGATGGACAATTAAACGTTTTAGGTTTGGCGGTCAGTATGTACAATCGCTCCGCTACCAAACAAGCCTACGAAATGCTTCAGGAAATGAATCGCATCTTAAATCATCATCCCCTGGGTGCGATGGTGCTAGTCTTTCCTGAAAATACTTGGATACCCCAGCGCAACATTGTCGCCAATACCCCAGGGAAAGGTTATCCTTTGGCTTGGGCAGAGTATGATAGTAACCTCAGTACAAGTGAGAAAGAAGCGGCTCTGGATGCGTTTAATGCCTATTTAGAATTAGCAAAGTATGTGATTCAACTGACAACCCCTTAAGACTACTCCTGGAAATCATGATGCATTACTCCGAAGCCGAACGTCAAAAAATTATTGAATACCTGAAAGTTAAACCCATTCATCATGGGCAACTGGATATATCGCAGATTTATGTGCCCGAAAAACAAGTGATTCCGCCACTAGATGGATATGTGGAAATCATCAATCATTTTCAGGCTAATTTACATCCGATTGTTGTCCGGCGGACGGATCAATATGGGGAAGACCAGGAGTATGAGTTAATCTATGGCGGGGATTGGTATCAAGCGGCTAAACGAGCAGGTCTGAAAAAAATCTGGGTTTGGGTATTCGACCTCACCAATGAACAAATTACCCAGATTGAGCAATTGCTGAATACAACTGCCCAGCCCCAGCAACATTCATCCGCACCTATCGTTCACTTATCTACCCAAGAAGTACGCATTCTGCTTGCGGAAATCATTGACCAAAAATTCAATATACTCTCTCAACAACTCGAAGAAAGACTCCGATTGGCAGTACATAATTTCGAGAACCAAATCAACAAAATCCTCGACCGTTTACCCCCACCACCACCGCCCAAGAAACACATCCATGAAGTTACATTAGCAGAGCTAAAACAACATCCTAAACCTGCTATTAAACGAAATGCCTCAGCTATTTTTAATTTCATCCAAAATCATCCTTCTCTGAGTAATTTAGAGGATTTAACCCAGGTGAAGGGTGTGGGTAAAGAAACGGTGAAATATCTTGCAGAACACTACTCGATTTAACCTTATTTAACCTTTGGGACCACTGCGGACTTGGGCAAAAATCGGGCAGGGAAAGCGGACTTAGGCCAGGGATTCGGGATTCCCGGCGGGTTGACTGCGGAGATAGTGCAAAAAATCCAGCAATTCCTGGTCATTCAAATCCTGGCGACTGTTCCGGCCATAGGTGCGCCGCAGATACTCCCGCCCCTGGGTATTACTCCACCCCAACCGCTTCATCTCCGCCGTCGTCTGCGCCAAAACGTCCAACATATCCAGCTTGGGGGCGGGGGCTTCCACCATCGCCGGGGCAGGGGTCACGCTGGTCACCGCCTGGGTCTCAATCGTAGCGGCGGGCGGTGGTTTCCCTTCCGTCGGGGGTAAAACGGGACGGTTGGGTTCCTTCACCGGGGGTGGGGTTAACCCCAAGGCCACCAATGCCCGTTCCCTCGCCCGGTCCTCTGCGGCTTCAATCGTCGTTCCCCCGCCCAGCCCCGTCGCCAACGTCACCCCGCCCACCTGCACCGTCACCCGCACCAGGTATTGCCCCTCATGGATTTGGAGCAATTCACTGTTCAGGCATCCCAGGGGATACCGCTGGCGAAATTCCCCCAGCACCGCCGTAATTTGAGTTAACTCTGGCCGGTAATTTTGCCGATGAACTCGCTAAACTCCTGCACCACTGCCCGGCGGGATTCCGCCATCACCAGATAGCGGGCGGCAAACCACAGCCCCAGGATTTCCAACACCGCCGGTAGGAAGGGAATGGCATTGATGATCCCCAACACCCCCGATACCAAGACCAGCACCAGCACCGCCAGGGAAATCAGTACCACACCAGTGATGGTCTTGCGTTGCTCCGCAAAAAACGCCTGCACCTTGTCCCAGGTCGGCCCCAAAAAACTGAGGGAATCCGCCAACGTTTGCCGTAATGAGTCCACCAACGAGCCAGCTTTGTCCGCAGGGACTTCCGCCGGTTCCGCACTCGCTTCAACACTGGGAGCCGTTTCCTGGACTTCCGGGGTCTGCATTTCCGATTCCATCAAACCTACCTCATAAAACACCGTTTGATGCGACTTTACCCTCCCAGTGACCGTTCCGGCAAGCCCTCGGGCAGTGACAATTCTTAAAGCATGACCACCTTTACCGGAACATACTGCTCACGGAACTGTCCTCATGCACCCGCCAAATCGCCTCCCCAATCACATTCGCCACCGAAAGGATTTTCAACTGGGGAAAATGCTTGACCGGGGGTACGGGAATCGTATTGGTCACCACCACCTCCGTAAACACGCTCTCCGCCAAAATCTCCGGCGCTCGCCCCGACAGGACCGCATGGGTGGCACAGGCATATACGGATTGCGCCCCCTGTTCCATGAGTAACCGCGCCCCCTCCGTCATCGTCCCGCCCGTGTCAATCATGTCGTCCACCAGGATCGCCGTTTTCCCCGCCACATCCCCGATGATGTTCAAGACCTCCGCCACATTGTGCCCCTGGCGGCGTTTGTCAATGATGGCTAAAGGCGCATCGTTCAGTTTTTTGGCAAATGCCCGGGCCCGGGCCACCCCCCCCACATCGGGAGAAACCACCACAAAATCCCGCAATCCCTTACTGACAATGTATTGCTGAAGCACATTGCTGGCATACACATGGTCAAAGGGAATATCAAAATAGGCTTGAATCTGCGCCACGTGCAAATCCATCGCCAAAATCCGGCTGGCCCCCGCGCCGGTAATCAAATTCGCCACCAGCTTCGCGGTAATCGCCTCCCGTCCCGCCGTTTTCCGATCCGCCCGGGCGTAGCCATAGTAGGGAATCACCGCCGTAATCTGCCGTGCCGAAGCCCGCCGACAGGCATCAATCATGATCAGCAATTCCATCAGGTGGTCATTCACCGGGTGGCAGGTGGGTTGCAGGAGGTACACATCACAGCCCCGCACCGACTCCTGAATTTGCACATACAGTTCCCCATCCGAAAACCGCTTGCGGACAATCGGCCCCAAATCCACCCCCAGGTAGCGGGCAATTTCCTCCGCTAAGGGCACATTGGCCGAGCCAGCCAACAGCCGTAACCGACTGTGGTCATTGGTCACCGGCAGGGGTGACGGCAGGGGATGGGGGGTTTGCAACACGGCTGTGACTTGGAAATGCTACCTGACATCCTACCATTTCCCCCTGGCAATGGCAGGGCAAAAGATGGCGCTACCGCCGGGGTCGCCGCCGTTTCAGGAAATCAGGAATATCAATTTCTGGGGGGGGTTCCTCCGGTTTGGGCTTCACCTCCGGGCTGGGGGTGGGCTGGGGCACCGGGGTCACGGAACGCAGGGGTGGGCGGGGCAAAGGCCCAGTGCTGGGCAGGGTCGGCTGAAACCCCGTGGCAATCACCGTAATCCGCACTTCCCCCTGCAAACGGTCATCCAAGACCGCCCCAAAAATGATATTCGCATCCGGGTCAACCACGCTGTAAATGGTTTCCGCCGCCGTATTCACCTCGTGCAGGCTCAGGTCACTCCCCCCGGTGATGTTGAACAGCACTCCCTTGGCCCCTTGGATGGAGGATTCCAGCAGGGGGGAAGCAATCGCCATATTCGCCGCCTCCAGCGCCCGGCCCTTCCCCGAACCAGTGCCAATGCCCATCAGGGCTGACCCGGCATCCGCCATGATCGCCTTCACGTCCGCAAAATCCACATTCACCAACCCCGGAATGGTGATAATATCCGAAATGCCCTGCACCCCTTGGCGCAAAATATCATCCGCCACCCGGAAGGCTTCCTGCACCGGGGTAGATTCCCCAATGGCGGTCAAAAGGCGGTCGTTGGGAATGACGATCAACGTATCCACCCGGCTCTGGAGCATACTGATCCCCTCCTCCGCCTGCGCCGCTCGCCGTTTGCCCTCAAAGGTAAAGGGACGGGTGACAATCGCCACGGTCAAGGCCCCCAATTCCTTCGCCACCTCCGCCACAATCGGCGCCGCCCCCGTACCCGTGCCCCCCCCCATCCCGGCGGTGATAAACACCAAATCCGACTGATCCAGGGCGGCCATAATTTCTTCCCGGGACTCTTCGGCGGCCTTTTGCCCAATCGCCGGATTGCCCCCGGCCCCCAGCCCCCGGGTGAGTTTTTGGCCGATCTGGAGTCGCTTGGTATTGACCAGATGGTTGAGGGCTTGGGCATCCGTATTCACGATCCAAAACTCGATTCCCCCCAGATTGTCCGCCACCATGCGATTGACCGCATTCCCCCCGCCGCCACCGACCCCGATGACCTTAATCCGAGCCAAACTGCTGGGGACAATCTCGTTGCTATAACTCACAGCATTAACCTGATGATAAATTTGCCCAAGCAGGGAGTTCCCGTCTGCCCCCACCGCCGGGGGAGCCACGATTCCAGCCTCAACGTCCGGCACATCACACTCATATATAGACATTATCGGTTATGGACATTATCTGCCAATGTACCCCATTTGCTCCAGGCAACCGGAACAATTTTATCCCTAACATATTAAGGGGTAACTTGTAAAAAAGAAACCATCGGTGGCACCATCTCCTTCCCCACACGTCCACCCGTATTGTACCCCCTGCGCTCCCTAACTCTATGGACATTCGTGAATCCCTGGGGATGGCCACCCGCACCCTGGCCGCCAACCGGTTACGCAGTTTCCTGACCGTGCTGGGAATTGTCATTGGCAATGCCGCCGTGATTGCGATGGTGGGGCTGGGCCAGGCCGCCCAACGCTATACCCAGGGGCAATTTGCGTCCTTGGGAACCAATGTGCTCTTTGTGGTGCCGGGGCGGGAAGATGCCCGACGGCGGGGAATTCAACCCCCGGCGACCCTCACTTGGGAGGATGCCCAAGCCATTGCCACCCAGGTCCCGGCGGCCCGGTGGGTTGCCGCCCAAATCAGCGATAATTTTTTGGCCACCTACGGCAGTCGCACCACCCGCACCAATGTCACGGGCACGGAGGCGGATTTTTTCCGGGTACAGAGTTTTGACCTGGCGGCGGGGCGGTTTTTTAACGAACTGGATGTGCAACGGCAAAGCCGGGTGGTGGTACTGGGGAGCGATTTGGCGGTGAAATTATTTGGCGACCGTCCCCCCCTGGGCAACCGCATCCGCCTGAGCAATCTCAGTTTTGAGGTGATCGGGGTACTAGAACCCAAAGGGGCATTTCTGGGCAGTAACCGGGATGATGCGGCTTACGTTCCCCTGACCACGATGGCCAACCAACTCACCGGCCGCCGTTCCCCCTATGGCTTAACGGTGGGGTTTATTTCCATCTCGGCCCGGGACGAGGCCAGTGTCAGTGCCGCCCAGTTCCAGATTACGAATTTATTACGCCGTCGGCACAAAATTACCGATGAGGATGATTTTTACATCCGCACCCAAAAAGAAGCGGTGGCGATTGCCGGGAATGTCACCGGGGTGTTAACCATTGTGTTGGCGGCGACGGCGGGTATTTCTCTGCTGGTGGGGGGGATTGGGATCATGAATATCATGTTGGTTTCCGTGACCGAACGTACCCAGGAAATTGGATTACGCAAGGCGATTGGGGCGACGGAACGGGATATTTTGCAACAGTTTTTGCTGGAAGCGGTGGTGCTGGCGATGGCTGGGGGGGTGTTGGGGACGGCGGTGGGAACGGCGGGGGTGGTCGGCATTGCCCTGGTTACGCCCCTGTCTGCCCAGGTATCCTGGGGGGCGGTGGCGCTGGCGGTGGGGGTATCGGGAACCATTGGCTTGGTGTTTGGGGTCGCCCCGGCCCAACGGGCCGCCCGGTTAGACCCGATTGTGGCTCTGCGGAGCGCCTAGGAGGGAATGGCAAAATGGGGAATTTAATCCAGTTGGAGCGGGTCAGCAAAACCTACGGACAAGGAGATAGCCTCGTTCATGCCCTGCGGGAGGTATCCCTGACCATCCAACGGGGGGAATACTGCGCCATCATGGGCACTTCCGGCTCCGGCAAGTCCACGGCGATGAATATCATCGGCTGTTTAGACCGCCCCACCGCCGGGGATTATTACCTCCAGGGGGAAAATGTAGCGGGTTGTACTTCGGCACAATTGGCACACATCCGCAACCGGCAAATTGGGTTTGTGTTTCAGCAGTTCCACCTCCTGCCCCAACTCACCGCCCTGGAGAATGTGACCCTGCCCCTGGTGTATGCGGGGGTACCGCCCCGGGAACGGCAACGGCGGGCGCGCCTGGCTCTGGAACAGGTGGGGCTGGGACATCGCTTGGAGAATAAACCCACCCAACTCTCCGGCGGGCAACAACAACGGGTGGCGATTGCCCGGGCGATGGTCAATCAACCGGCTTTACTTCTGGCGGACGAACCTACGGGGGCTTTGGATTCCCGCACCAGCCATGAGGTGATGGAACTGTTTGCCCAACTGCACCAGGCAGGGGTAACGATTGTGATGGTGACCCACGAACCGGATATTGCTCGCAGGGCGGAACGGATCATCTGGTTCCGGGATGGGCAGGTGCTTCAGGATCATTTGCGCCCGGAAGATGTCCAGCACGCCATCATGACAATGTAAGTATAAAATTAGTATCAAATGTTAGAACCAAATGAATTATTTTGGACAAATGACTCTATAATGGAAGACATCTGTCGTTTTAAGGTCAAGGGATGAATGCCACCGATAGCAGAACCCTGGAAATTCTGGGGTTGGAGGTACCCAATGAGTTAACATCAGTGAGACAGGCGATTCAGTCGGGATTTCCCCCGGAAGTTTTACCTCGGATCGTGAACTATTTGCAGTTGAAATCGGCGATGGTGCCGAAATTGGTGGGAATTTCTGAGCGTACCTTGACCCGGAAGCGGCATCATCAAACCCGTCTTGATCCAATTAGCTCTGACCGGATTTATCGCCTTGCCCGGATTGTGGCGCAAGCAGAAGCGGTTTTTGAAAATCGAGAAACGGCGCAAGCCTGGCTCAAACGTCCCAATCCCGCTTTGGGGGGAGGGATTCCTTTAGATTTTCTGGATACGGATGCCGGTACACTTGACGTGAGCAATCTGTTGGGGAGGATTGAACATGGGGTCTTGAGTTGATGCAGATTTGGCGCATTACCAAAACAAAATATGCCACCAGCGCATTTACGGGTGAAGGAGCAAGACAATTTGGGGGACGGTGGAATAGCCAAGGAATTGCCGTTGTTTATGGTTCTAGTAGTTTGTCACTTGCCGCTTTAGAAATGTTTGTTCACATGGAAATTTCTGATGCCAATTATTTATCACTAGTGGCAATTTCTGCGACCATTCCTGAGACGTTAGAAAAAACAGAAATTACTGCAACCATGTTCCCTGATAATTGGCGAAGTTTTCCAGCCCCCAGTAGCCTTGCCCGTTTGGGTGACAATTGGGTTAGGTCAAATGCCACAGTGGCGCTGATTGTTCCTGCCGTGATGATTCCCCAAGAAAAAAATATTCTACTTAATCCCAATCATCCTGATTTTTCGCAAATTCAAGTCCATGAAGCACAACCGTTTTCTTTTGATTCGAGAATGTGGAAATGAAAACCCCACCCCACCTATACATTGCCATCAGTGGACACGGACTAGGGCACGTCACCCGCACCCTCGCAGTGATTCAGGAATTGCTGGCGCTTCAGCCCCATCTACAATTAACCCTGGCGACTGAAGTACCCCCAACGGTTTTGCAACGTTATTTGGACAAGCCATTTGCTCATCGCCCGGTGCGATTGGATGTGGGGGTGGTGCAACAGGATAGCTTGATCCAGGATGTCCACGCAACCCGCTCAGCTTTAGAAACCTTAGCCCAACAAAGCGAAATGCGGGTGCAACAGGAAGCGGATTATATGCAAAAAACGGGGGTGAATTTAATTTTTGCCGACATTCCGGCACTGGCGGGTTTGATTGCCCAAAAAGCGGGGATTCCCTGCTGGATGGCGAGTAATTTTGGCTGGGATTTTATTTACCGTAATTGGGGGGATGACTTTCGGGACTTAGCCGACCAATATGCCCAAGGGTATCGCTATTGTCAGCGGTTATTTCGTTTGCCTTTTTGTGAAGCAATGTCCGCATTTCCCCATAAAATAGATGTGGGTTTAACCGGACAAAATCCCCGTTTTCCAGTGGAGATAATTCGCCAGAAACTAGATATTTTCACCCCACCGGAACGCACGGTTTTATTAGCATTTGGCGGTTACGGTGTGCAGGGGGTTCCCTACCAGGATTTCGACCAATTTCCCGATTGGTGTTTCCTCAGTTTTGACCCCCAAGCCCCCCCGTTACCCAACCTGCGCCGGTGTCTGGACAGCCCCTATCGTCCTGCGGATGTGATGCCCTTGTGTGGCAAAGTGGTGACCAAACCCGGTTACAGCACCTACTCGGAAGCCTATCGCTTGGGCATACCCATCTATTCCCTGGAACGGCGGGGTTTTGCGGAAGCGGATTTATTGCTGAAGGGGTTGGCAAAGTACTGCTACCATCGGGTGATCCCCGTCGCCGATTTTTACAGCCATCCCTGGGAATTTTTGCGCTGGGAACCCTTGCCCCCCCAAGCCCCAGAGCGGTTGGCGACCGATGGGAATTCCCGGATTGCCCAGGCGTTGTCCACTGCCCTTGGCTCCTGAAGGAACCCCCTGACCCGGAAAAAAGTCTTTACAATTATTAAAGATATGAAAAATTCCCTACCCCGCCAGGATGCCTATGGCTCCCATCAGTTTTGTTGGTAAAACCGTTAAGGTCGTTCCCCGGTGGTTGGTCATCGCTGGGGTGGCGGTCTTGATCCTTTTCGGAGCCGGGCTGTGGGTGCGGGGGAACCGCCAACGCAATCAACCGGATATAAGTACTTTGACTGTACCTGTAACCCCCCGGAATTTAACGGTGCGGATACCGGCGAGCGGCAGGGTGGAGCCACAGCAACGGGTGAATCTCAGCCCGAAGGTGTCTGGGCAGTTGGTGGCGTTGAATGTGGAGCAGGGACAGCGGGTGACCCGGGGGCAGGTGATTGCCCGCATGGATGACCGGGAATTGCAAGCCCGTCGGCAACAAACCCTCGCCAATTTAGCCCAGGCGGAAGCCCGACTGCTGGAGTTGGAGCGGGGGAATCGTCCCGAGGAAATTGCCCAGGTGCGGGCGCAGGTGGCGGCGGCTCAGTCCCGTTATGAATTGGCACGGCAACGGCGGCAACGGAATCAGGAACTTTTTGCCCAGGGAGCGATTGCCCAGGACACCCTAGATGCGGCAATTACGGAAGAGGCGACGGCGGAAGCCACCTTGAAGGAGACCCAACGCCGGTTGGATTTATTGCAAGCGGGGACACGGGTGGAAGCGATTGCCCAGGCACGGGCACAGGTAGCCGCCGCCCAAGCCCAACTGCGTACCATCAATGTACAGATTAGTGATACGGTGATTCGGGCACCCTTTGACGGGATCATTACCCAGAAATATGCGTCCGTGGGCGCATTTGTGACTCCCAGCAGTTTCACTTCCGCCACGTCTTCGGCGACTTCGAGTTCGATTGTGGCATTAGCCAGCGACCTGGAAATTATTGCCCGGGTGGCGGAGACGGACATCAGCCAGATTCGTCCTGGGCAGGCGGTGGAAATTCAGGCGGATGCCTATCCAGGGGAAACCTTTCGGGGGCGGGTGGCGTTGATTGCGCCGGAAGCGGTGGTGGAGCAAAATGTCACTTTTTTTGAGGTGCGGGTACAACTGGTCACGGGGCAGAATCGCCTGCGGTCGGGGATGAATGCGGATGTGGTTTTTGTGGGGGAACAGTTGCCCCAAGCCCTGACGATTCCCACCGCTTCAGTGGTGACGGAACGGGGCAAAACCGGGGTGCTGGTACCCAACCGCCAGGGCAAACCCCAGTTTCAGCCGGTGGTTTTGGGGGTAACGCTGAATGAATACACCCAGGTCTTGCAGGGCTTAAAAGCCGGGGAACGGGTATTTATTGACTTGCCCAAGGGGACGGTGCCGGAGAATTAGCCAGGATTTTTAGGCACACTTGGGGAACGAATGTTCATAAAAATCTGGGGACAATACCCAGGCAAAGGCAGTTCCCTGTAGAGAGTTTGTTATACTATAGCTAAGCAGGTAAAGGTTGGCATATGGAGCAGATGACTGAATCTATAAGATCATGAAGATTTTGGGTTGTAGATGTCATGGTTTTTCTAACT
>Ga0209018_1000868_pt1 | contig 26604 bp, 18 predicted proteins | sample YNPBryBLVA2012_FD_185814 | JGI IMG/M metagenome (GOLD analysis project Ga0209018, IMG submission 185814) | Anoxygenic and chlorotrophic microbial mat microbial communities from Yellowstone National Park, USA - YNP Bryant BLVA 2012 (SPAdes)... ...
ACTTAGCATAGCCAAGCAAATTGACATTCGCCCTACCCAAGGAGTCAGCAGTCCATGATAACCGCCTTCTCCGCTCTCAATCCTATCCTGCAAGCCCTGCTCGCCACTTTGTTCACCTGGGGCGTCACCGCAGTCGGCGCAGCAGGCGTCTTCTTCCACAAATCCGTCAACCGCAAGCTGATCGTTGCCATGCTGGGTTTTGCCGCCGGGGTGATGATCGCCGCCAGTTACTGGTCCTTGCTCGCACCCGCTATCGAAATGGCCGCCAATGGCCCTTTGCCGGCGTGGCTACCAGCGGTTTTCGGCTTCCTGCTTGGAGGCGGCTTCCTCTACGGCATAGACAAACTCTTGCCCCACCTCCATCTTGGCTTGCCGCTCAGCCAATCGGAAGGTATCAAGACCTCCTGGCAGCGCAGCGTCTTGCTGGTTCTGGCCATCACCCTGCACAACTTCCCCGAAGGGTTGGCGGTAGGCGTGGCCTTTGGCGCCGTGGCCGCCAATCTGCCTGCCGCAGACCTGGCGGGAGCAGTCGCCCTGGCTATCGGCATCGGCCTGCAGAATTTCCCCGAAGGTCTCGCCGTAGCCATGCCGCTGCGCGGCGAGGGCCTCTCGCGTTTCAAGAGCTTCTGGTATGGTCAATTATCCGCCATCGTCGAACCGATCGCCGGCGTGCTGGGGGCAGCAGCCATGGTGGTCATGCGTCCCATCTTGCCCTACGCCTTGAGTTTTGCCGCTGGCGCAATGATTTACGTTGTGATCGAGGAATTGATTCCCGAATCACAACAAGGCGAAAGCACCGATATTGCCACATTGGGCGCCATGCTGGGCTTTGCCATCATGATGCTGCTCGATGTCGCCCTCGGCTGAAAGCGAGTGGTTATGACAAGCCTCGATCCTCTCTATACTGAATTTGCCCCCGTCGAACGCAAAGACAAGCGCGACGTTGAACAGCAAGCACTCATCTTCGAACGCTTGAATCTGCTGGGCGAATTGCTTGACGCCGTACCGGTCATCATGATGATCTTGAACCAGAACCGCCAAATGGTCTATGCCAACCGGCAATTGGCTGTTTACACCGGCGCACAAGATACTCGCTCCTTGCTGAGCATGCGCCCTGGCGAAATTCTGGGGTGTATACGCAGCTCGCTCAACCCTGGCGGTTGCGGCACTACCCGCTTTTGCCGCGAATGTGGGGCGGCGCGCGCCATCATCTCGTCCCTCAGCGGCGCGCAGGCCATTGAAGAGTGTCGCATCCTTCGCGACAACGCCGCAAAAGCTATCCAGGCGCTGGACTTGCGGGTTTGGACCACGCCCATCTCGGTTGACGATCAACACTTCGTTGTCTTCAGCCTCACCGACATCGCCCACGAGAAACGGCGCGAGGCGCTCGAACGAGTGTTCTTCCATGACGTGCTCAACTCTGTAGGTGCTCTACAAATGGCCGCCGAACTACTGCCTCAACCAGCGGCTGACGAGAATTTGAGCACCCTTGACCGAACCATTCAGACGACCTCCCGCCGCATCGGGCTGGAAATCATGGCGCAGAAGGAATTGCTGGCCGCAGAAAACAGAGAGCTGTCTGTGCGGCCTGAACCGCTCTCTGCACACGACTTTGTGGCCGATTTACTGGCCACCAGCCGCTCCTTGCCGGCAGCCAAAAACCGCTTCATCAAGCTAGATGAAACACCTCGGGACATTCGCTTTGTCAGCGACGCCGCCATGCTGGGGCGCGTGCTCGGCAATATGCTCAAAAACGCTCTGGAAGCCTGCCAGCCGGGAGAAACCGTCACCCTCACCTGGCGCGACGATGCAGGCAGCCTCCTATTTTCGGTGCACAACCCCGGCTATATTCCCGAAAACGTGCAAGTTCAAATCTTCCAGCGCTCGTTTTCCACCAAAGGGCGGGGGCGCGGCTTGGGCACTTATAGCATGAAACTGCTCAGCGAACAGTACCTGCAGGGGCAGGTGTGGTTTACGACCTCCCCCCAAGCCGGCACCACTTTCTATTGCCGAATTCCCCTGCGGCTGAAAACCGCCGAAGAAGAGACATGAGCTGTAAGCGAGGTAAACTGCCAGCAGCAAACGGCCAACTGACAGCCGCATGCGCTCAGTCGCGCTCCCCTGGCTTCTCCACCACCACCCAGGCGGTATAACCCTGTGTTTCGATGCGCGTCAGCGCCTGCGGCGGGAACAGCGCCGCAATGCGCGACGGCGACAAGAAATGGCTGCGCATCAGCGCCAGTTTTTCCACCACAGCCACGATCTTGACAACCAACGTGCGCACATCCGGCTCCTCGATGACAATGCGCCCGCCAGGTTTGAGCACCCGCCACAACTCCTCGGCCGTCGCCGGCTGATCGCAAACATGGTGCAGCGCATCCACCATGATCACCCGCTCGAATCGCCCCGACGGGAAAGGCAAGCGCTCGGTAGGCGCATTGACAAGCCGCAAACCCTCCTTGCGGCGTCCCTGGCGCAACATTCCCCACGAGAGATCGGCCACCACCACATGGCACGCCTGACAACGCACCAGTTGCGCCACACGCCCCGTGCCCCCGCCCGCATCGAGGATATAACTGCGCGGCGGCGCGGCGAGCAAGGCCAGGAACTTGTCGCGCTCACCGCTGGGGATGGCCTGATCATAAATAGGAGCAAGAATGGAAAAATGATCGAAAAGCGGCATGGGACAATTATACCGGCAAACCCCAAAAAACCAATGTGATTGTGTGGTAGACTGTGCCCCGTGAGACGTGCCGCTTTCATCTGGCTGATGATCCTAACCCTGTTGGCTGGCTGCCAGCCGCAGAGGGGTGCTATCCCCATCGAGCAGCCACCCCCCTGGGGATATGCCGACCTGCGTCTCCTCGACCCGCCCGATGCATCTGCCCCCTGGCAAGACCTGGCTGCTGTTTACTTGCGCACCTGGCGCGGTGAAGTACAAATCCGCCTCGACCTGCTCGATTCTGCCCCCCCACCCGACTACGACCTCTACCTGGCCTTCGACACGCAGGCAGGAGGCAGCACGAGCCTGCCCATCGCCGCCGTCCCTGGCATTCCCTGGGACATGCTCATTGTCATACCAGCCAATGGCGGCATCACGGTTGCCGCGGCAGACAGCCGCACCCTGCAAGCCGCCCGCCTGCACACCTTGCGCGACACAGCTCTCGATACCGTATCTGTCCACTTCGACGAGGCGCTGCTGCCCACGAAGCGTTTGCCCTTCAGCCTGCAAGTGTTTGTCACCTCGCCGCAGAGCCGCACGCCCGCCGACAGCAGCTCCCCTATCCGCTCAGACGCCCCTCCGCCGCCTCCCATCCCTTTGCTCATCGCCTTCGACGAGACCTTCCCGGCTGTCACACCGGCCCAAGCGTTACGACGCTGGGACGGCGCCCACAGCGGCCCCAACCGGGCACGGCACGGATTGCGCCACCTCTTGGCCGCCGTCGCCGAGAACCGCGTGCCGGTAGCTTTACTGGACCTCAATGCCCCCTCCGCCCTCTCGGCGCTCGATTATGTGGGTGGACTTTCGACCGTGCAGACGCTTGCCAGCCAAGGGCTGCTGAGTCTGCCGGCAGTAGACGTCGCTCAAAGCTGCGTCGGCTTTGAGTTAGCGGCTCGCCCGGTAGGCATCCCTGCCGACAGCGCCACGCTCAGTGCCGCCGAACCGCAGGTTACCCCCCACGGGCTATCACTGGAGCTTCGACGCCTCCTGCTGGCACAAGTGGCCTCGCCCGAGCAAAGGCAAGCGGCCATTCAGGTATTGCACGCCAATCTGGTGCAATCGGCCTGGGGCGAACCGCAGGCAGCGAAAGCCGCGCTGCATTACATCGCTCAGCACCCCTGGCTGCGGCCGCTGGGGCCGTATGACCTGGCAGAGCCTTCGGCGACAACTTCGAGCCAATCGCTAGCCGCCGTGCCGCCGTTCTTGCAAGCCGCCCTGGGCCAAGCGCCGCCCGGCCTCATCCGCGACGCTGCCTGGCAAATGGCCGCCATGCTCAGCGCCCCAGCCTCTCCACCCTTACAACGACTGCACACCGCCTACATCAACCAAACAGGGCATCTGCTGGCAGCCGCACGCTGGAATGCCGCCCCGGCACCCCGCGCCGATTGCATCGAAGACGTGGACTGGGACGGGCGCGCCGAGTGCATCCTGGCCAGCGAAAATTTCTTTGCCATCCTGGAGACAGACGGCGCTCGGATGAGCGTGGCCTTCAGCCGGCAAGGCGACGGCGTCCATCAAATCATTGCCCCCTCATACCAATTTGCCGTTGGCTTGAGCGACCCTGCCGAGTGGGATAGCGCCCGCGGCCTGGCCGCCGATCCCACAGCCATTCCCGGGGCATTCAGCGACAACCTGCACACTTGGGACACCTACATCCCCACCGCCTTGCCCGGCCAAATCAGCTTTTCTCTCCCCGATGGCTCACTGCACAAGACTTTCACGCTCACAACAGACGGTTTGCAAGTGAGCTACCGTTCGGAGGCCCCTCTATTGACGCGCATCCCCCTGGCGGTAGACGCCTGGGAACGATTTGGGGCCGGCTGGGGCCGGCGCTATGAAAGCGAATCCATCGCCGACGGCTGGCTGTGGGGGCTTGAACCAGGGCCGCGGCTGCGCCTGCAAACCGACGGCGAGCTGAACTTCCACGCCTTCAACGATAGCCAGGCGTTCATCACCCTGCCCGAAGACCCCAACTTCGATTACGGCGCCGGGCATTACTTGCCGTTCCCCCTGGCACTGGCCGAAGTTTACGGCCGCCAGTTCGAGGTAAAAATCGCCCTACTGCCATGAAAACGCCTCCAGCTCAGCCATTGGTAAGCTAACAAAATCCCCTCTCCCAATGGGAGAGGGGATGGATAGATCGCGAAACTTGCCGCTGCTCGTTGCTACCGCTTGATACCCGGCAGATAGAGGCGATGGTAAACCCCTGTTAGAGCTGTAACCGCGGCAGAAACCTGACTATCCCAGCTGGAGGTAGCCGTCAGCGTCACAGCAACCGCTGCCCCGCCAGGAGCGTCCGCCGGAATGTGGACCAGCAGGGTGACCGTGATGCCCTCACCGGGGGCCAGGGGAGGCGTGCTAGCACCGTCGAGGAGAGTAGCAGCCCACTCGCCAGAGACCGCCAGCGAGAAAGTGTCGGTCACATTCCCCATATTCGTCAGCAAAAAGTGATAGGTCACGCTGCTGCCGGGCGAGCCGCTGGCCGTTTGCGCCTCGCTGAACGCTGGTGCAAGCTGCACATCAACGGCAGTAACACCCTGGCTGGTAATTCGTAAACCGGGTACGTTTCTCGAGACAGCAGTGATGACGAAAGTATCGCTGCTAGCGCTGCCGAGCGCCGGGGCATCCACCTGTATCGTCACAGACACTGTAGCGCCAGGGGTTATGGTCACAACCTGCGAGCCAAGGATAGTCGTAGGCCAGGCAAAACCGCTCAACGACAGGTCAAAGGTATCGGTGGTTGCGCCGGTGTTGGTGATGAGGAAAGTGTGCCAAACGCTCTCGCCCGGCAAGGCCTGTTGCGGGAGAGACGCCCCGAAAAGGACGGTTGGTGCGCAGGCGGTGAGAGTGACATCGTCCACATACCAACCTTCGTAAGCGATGGCGTTGTTTGTACCCAGGCGGAAGCGCAATTGCACACTCCGACCAGCGAATTCATCCAGGTCAACAAGCGTTTGCGACCAGGAACGCGGCTTGCCGCACCAGGCATTCAGACCGGCAAGCGGGTTTTGCGAGCCAGCCGCCACCGGGCCGTCGTAGGGATTGGTCAAGAGCTGATCTTCGAGCTGTAGCCACGTTTGGCCGCCATCAGTGGAAATCTCCAGGATGCCGCCGTCATAACAGCCGCCGCTGCGGTTTTCCAGTCGCTGATAATCCCAAAACGCAAAGGTGAGCGGCGCTTGGCCGGAGGGCAGATCAATCACCGGGCTGAGCAATTGCTGGTCGCTGACAAAGGAGACATCTTGAGCGAGGAACGAAAAGACGCCGCCGTGATACCGGACATTGGAGAAGTTCCAGGTATCTGCGGAGCCTGTGTGGCTCCAGCCAGGGGCTTGGCCCTCGAAAGCGGCAGATAGCAAGGTAACGGACGACGTTCCCATAGCGCATTGCCCAGCAGAAGGTTCAGTGAGGAAGCGCGCTGCCGGCGAAAAAGCGCTCTCGCCACAGGCGTTGTGTGCGCGCACTCGCCAGTAGTAAATGGTATTCGGCAGAAGATCGGCGTCGGGGGTGAAATGGTCGTCTGTCAAATCCGTTCGATTGATCACCAGTTGGGTAAAGGCTGGGTCGGTAGCCACCTGCAAATCGAAACGGCCTGCCTGGACAGCTTCCCAGGCAAAGGTGGGGCGCAAGGGCTGGTTGTTAGCATCCGCCGCGGGGGAATGCAACACCGGCAGAGAAGGCTCGGTTGTGAAGACGTTGAGCGTAAGCAGGGTCGTGGCCGAAATTTCCGTTGTTTGGCCCAAGACCGCCAGGGGATAAACACCGAACGAGGTCGAGCCATCTCCGCTAAGCGTAAGCTGGCTGTTGCCAGGCAGAACGAAGGAGGGCGGAGAAAAAGTGGCAGAAACACCTGCGGGGACGTTTTGGGCTTGCAGGGCGATGGTTTGTCCGGCGGAGCGCAGGGTTTCGGCGGTAAGAGTTGTGGTGACGCTGTCAGCCTGGCAGAGATTCACTTCTGCCGGATCAGCAGTGAGGGTCAAATCGGGGCCTTCGGGTTCGAGGAGAATTTTGACCGAGCCTTCACCCATGATGTTGTAGGCTTCGTAATAGTAACGAGCGCTGGATGGGTAAAAGGCTTCGACGTGGGCCAAACCGTAATCGGTCATAGTCCACACATCGGCGCGCACGGGGCCTTCGGCGAACAAAGAGTCGAACATAGCGCGTTCGAGCACATCGTCCTCGCCCCAATAGGTATTGTGCGACGCGCCCCAGAACACCAACGCGCCCTTGCCGTCTTGCAACACCCAGGTCTCAGCATAGGCTTCAGGCTGGTTGAACGAGCCGGTAACGCAAGCATGGCTGGCGACGAAAGGGAAGAAGCCGTAGTCGCTCAGATTACGCACATCGGTTTGGGAGAACGAGACACTGCCATCAGCCCAGCCGGTCTCGCTGCCGTGGCCGGAGTAGATGATAGCCCAACGACCATCGTTGGCGGCATTGCGGATATTTTGGGCATTGCCGCTATGGGTGATGCAGTAAATTTTGTCCCCGCCCGGCTGGGGATTGGCTGGGAAGATGCCGGTGTAGCCTTTGGGCTGGGTGTAGGTGTTGATGACATAATTGTGCGTGCCTTCGGCGACAGTGTATTGGTCGCAGGTGGCGATATAGGCAATCTTCTTCAGCCAAGGCTCGTTGCCGGTAAAGCCGTGATAGGTCAGATATTTATTGACCATGATGGTCGCTTGGGCAGCCGAACGCACGGGAAAACGGCCGCGCCCCAAATCGGGGTGCCAATCGCTGGCGCCGTCCATGGTGAAATAATACAGGTCAGTGTACTTGCCGCTGGCCTGCGTGCTGTTCCAGGCGGGGATGGTATCGGTATCGCCCACCAGCAAGACATAACTCGGCGGTATCGGCCAGGTGGTGTAGGCCGTTTGGATATAGGCTTTGATTTGCTCCTTGGTGGTGGCGGGGATTTGCGAGAGCTTGGTGATAGTCACCTGAAAGCCGCGCGCCTGCTGAAGGGTCACGAAGGGGGACATGGCATCGTAGTAAGCGTCGGCGGTGATGATGAGGTAACCAATGGGGGTGGTGGGCGAGAAGAGGCTGGCGCCGCGCCCCTGGTTATAGTTCAAAACCTGGCGGGAAAGGCGGCTATCGAACTCAGGCGTGGCGTAGCGCGCCGCGTTAGCGTGAGTAAGCGCCATGTCTGCGTCAGCCAGGTTGATGCGGAAGTCCACCTGCGAATAGAAACGCAAACCTCCATCAACAGGATTATAGGCCACCGGCCAGACTTCGACGACGAGGATACGATGGCCGCGCTCGATAAAGTCATCGGTTATGGCAATGGGCGAGGCAGGGAAGTAAGCATCTTGCGCGTAAATGGCAGCATCGGGAGCGGCAAAGGCGGCTGCCGAGGGGTCGGTGCATTTGCAAGCCGGGGGCTGAAGTGGAGCAAGCGGGTGGGGCAATCCCAATTGGCTCAGGCTGGTCTCGACCAATTGCGAACGCCCCATCTCGAGGGTGGGCTTTGCCCCAAAGGGGATTTCCACATAACGCCGCAGAACCGGCAAGTCGGGCGCTCCAACGTGTGCGCCCACGCCAAAGCCGTTACCGCTCAGGTGCGTGTACGTCACGCGGCCGATCTGCCGGCTCGAGACGCGCAAACCGTCGAGGCGCGCCGCCAGGTCAATGGCGTGCTCGTTTGCCGCGGTGACCTGCAAGTCGGGCGCGCCGCTTCCGTCGAGGGAAATGCCGCTGTTCGGCGACGTCGGCGAAGGCCCAGCAGCAGTGGAGATGGGCTGCGCCCGAACAGAGCGCTCGAACTGCCCGGTCAACATGACTACCAGGACAGCCATCCCCCAAACGATGAAACGTGCAATTTTTTGGAGCATAAGATGGTCCTTTCTAGGTTGGGAAGGTATGTTCAGGTGGCCCCGGTCCACTCAAAGTATATCCCAAGCAGGATTATCCTGCAATCGGTTCTTTGGTGAATTTCTTGCTTGGCTTCTATTTTGACATATTTGTAAGCCATTTCTTGGCCAAAACACTTGAAATATTTGGGCAAAACACTATAATAGAAGTATCCTAGCACAGAAAGGAGGTGAAAAACGATGTTGTTCGCACCGAAGGAGAAAGGTCAGGGTATGGTTGAGTACGCATTGATTATTGTTCTGGTTGCTGTTGTTGTCATTGCTGTCCTCCTGCTCCTTGGCCCCTACATTGGCAATGTATTCAGCACCATCATCTCTTATCTCTAAACCCTAATCTTTCACAAGCAACATAAAGCCTTGGGTCAAACCAGGGCTTTATGGTTTTAAGGGGAAGCGTAAGCAACGCATCCTGGGCAAGGGGGTTACAATAACATCGAAACCCTATCATCCAACGGAGGCTTTATGACCCCTACCGACCTATCCAGACGCGGTATGTACTTCGAGGAATTCGAGGTTGGACAGCAAATCGTCACAGCCGGGCGCACGATCACTGAGAGTGACATCGTTGCTTTTGCCGGGCTATCGGGCGATTACAATCAAATTCACACGGACGCCGAATTCAGCAAGAACACAGCCTTTGGGCAGCGAGTGGCGCATGGGCTGCTGGGCCTCGCCATCGCCTCAGGCCTGGCTATGCGCACAGGCGTCCTCGAAGGAACCGTCCTGGCTTTCCGCGAAATCAACGAGTGGAAATTCAGCAAACCGGTCTTTGCCGGCGATACCATCCACGTGGTCCTCGAAATCCGTGAGACGAAACCCCTGCCCCGGCTTGGCGGCGGCGCCATCGTGATTGCACTGGATGTCAAAAACCAGCGCAGCGAGACGGTGATGAAAGGGACATGGACGGCGTTGATTGCCAGCCGCCCGGCTTGAATCACTTGCTGCGGGGATGATTTGGAGGGCACACCGCTCTCGGCAGGGGTCATCTTGCTCCAAGTTCTATCCAGGCAAAGCACGCACAGCCGTGTTATACTATCTCATCGAAGCGCTTCGATCATATTTCCTGGATAGTTGGTTCTTATGAGCAACACCAATCCTCCTCCTGCCCCCCCACCCTCGCCCGACAACTGGCAGCCACCCGCGAACGGCCAGGCGGAGCCTGAGCCGCCGCTCAACTTTCCCGAAGACACTCAGGCCGAACTGCTCAAAGCGGCTGGTTCTGGCGTAGAGGGCTTGCTGGGAGCCAGCGAGCCAGGCGGGCAGCCGCTGCAAGCCGCGCCGGAGGCAGCAGAAGCGCCTTTGGCCAAACCGCAAGCCGAGGAAACACCGCCCCCGGCAGAAGCGCCTTCAGCTAAACTGCCAGCCGAGGAAACGCCGCCGCCACCCGCCCAGGCGGTCACCATCCCGCCGCCGCCACCATTGGGCAACACGCCGCAAAGTTCCCCTCCCGCCTTAGGCACCCTGGCCATGCCGTTGCCGCGCCGCGTGGACGAGATTGATGTGAACGCCACGCGGGTAGCGCCGTCGGCGTTTGTGCCTCCTGCCGAGCGGGCAACGACGATGCCGCGCCCGCACGAGTTGCCGCCGCTGCGCCGCCCAACGCCAGGGACAGGCAGCCCACGAGCGAGCCGCCAACCCCCCGTCTCTGCCAGCCGCCCCGCAGCTCCCCCCTCATACAACCAGCCATCGGCGGCGGTCAACTATCCACCAGCTCGCCCCGCAGCCGTCCCACAGCCAGCCATCAACTGGAAAAAGCCTATCGGTTGCCTGCTGCGCATGGCCCTTGCCAGCTCGTTCGTCTTGGCATTGGTGGCCTGCATTTTGCTCTCTTTCGGCGTCTATCAGTATTACGCTGCTACCAAAGACCTGCCCGATGTCAACGGCCTCAAGGAAAAGGCTTCCAGCTTCGAGACGACGCGTATTCGCGACCGCAACGGCAACGTCCTGTACGAAATTCTCGATCCCAATGCCGGACGGCGCACTTACATTACGCTCGACAGGATTTCGCCGTACCTGATTGCTGCCACGATCGCCACCGAGGACAAGCATTACTACGCACACCCCGGTTTCGATTGGACGGCCATCCTGCGCGCCTTCGTGCAAAACGCCCAGGGGGGCGAGACGGTTTCGGGAGCGTCTACGATCACGCAACAGTTGGCACGCACGCTGCTCTTCGACCCCGAGGAACGCAACCAGCGCACTTACATCCGCAAAGTGCGCGAGGCCCTCCTGGCGACTGAAATTACCCGCCGTTACTCCAAAGACACAATTCTCGAGCTGTACCTCAACGAAATCTATTACGGCAATCTGGCCTATGGCATCGAGGCCGCCTCTGAAACCTACTTTGGCATACCGGCCAGCCAGCTCGACCTGAGCCAGGCCGCTTTCCTGGCAGGTTTGCCGCAAGCTCCCGGCATCTACGACGTGTATACCAACCGCGATGCGGCGCTGCGCCGCCAGCAGGATGTGTTGCGTTTGATGATGGAAGCCAGCACCGAGCAAGGGTGCATTGATGTCTATGTAGCGGATAAACTCCAAGAGGTGTGTGTGAACGCCGCCGAGGCCATGGCTGCTTACAACGCCATCCAAAGTTATCCGTTTAGCTCGCCCGACATCCCCATGCGTTATCCCCACTGGGTGACCTATGTGCGCGCTCAGCTTGAGGCGCGTTTCGACCCGCAAACAATCTACCGTTCGGGGTTCGATGTCTATACCACGCTCGACCCGGCGCTGCAAGATGCCGCTGAACGCATCGTCAGAGAGCGAGTAGCTGCCCTGGCGGGCAACAACGCCTCCGATGGTGCGCTGGTGGCCATCCAGCCTGCCACCGGCGAGATATTAGCCATGGTAGGCTCAGCCGATTTCTACAACGAGGCTATTCAGGGTCAGGTGAACATGGCAATCAGCGCCACCCGCCAGCCTGGTTCAGCTATCAAACCGATCACCTACCTGGCGGCGTTCGAACGCGGCTGGACACCAGCCACGCTCATTTGGGATGTGCCGACCGATTTCACCCCCTCCGGCAACCCCAACGATCCGGTGGGGCTTACCTATCATCCGGTCAATTACGACGGCGCTTACCACGGGCCGCTGCGCCTGCGGGAGGCGCTGGCCAACTCCTACAACGTCCCGGCGGTGAAAGCGCTGGAGTTCGTCGGCATTTACGACAACCCGACCACACCCGAAGAAGACGGGATGATTGCCATGGCGCGGCGATTGGGCATCACCACGCTGACGCGCGGCGACTACGGCTTGTCGTTGACCCTCGGCGGGGGAGAGGTGTCTCTGCTGGAGTTGACCTCTGCCTATGGGGTCATCGCCAACAGCGGGCAACGCCTCCCGCCGGTGGCCATCACGCTCATCAAAGATCACAATGGCAATGTGGTGGATGAATACAAAACACCGCCGCCCATACAAGCCATACGGCCTGAACACGCTTATCTGATGTCGTCCATTTTATCGGATAACGAGGCGCGGGCGGCCATGTTCGGCGTCAACTCGGTGCTGGCTTTGCCTTTCGTCGCCGCTGCCAAGACCGGCACGACCAACGATTTCCGCGACAACTGGACGGTGGGTTATACTCCCGATTTGGCTGTGGGGGTGTGGGTGGGCAACGCCGATTACACCCCCATGCAGAACACCACCGGGCTTACCGGCGCGGCCCCCATTTGGGCTGATTTCATGCAATTTGCTGTACCCCGGCTGACAGGGGGGAATCCGCACCCGTTCGTGCGTCCACCGGGCATCGTTGATCGCGTGATCTGCGAGGTTTCGGGGGCCGAACCGTCCTCCTGGTGCCGCCAGCAGCGCAGTGAAATCTTCGCCGCCGATCAACCGCCTCTGCCCAAGGAAAAAGATTTGTGGGCCAAATTGCCATTGGATACGTGGACGGGGCTGTTGGCCTCGTCGGCCTGCGGCAATTTCGTCAGCGAGGAACGCGTGGTGAATATCACCGACCCATGGGCGATCCGTTGGGTGACTGAGGACGCCCAGGGGCAGACGTGGGCCAACGAGATGGGCTTCGAGCAACCTCTGCGCTTTGCCCCCAGCCGCGAATGCCGTTCGGACGACCCCCACCCCATTCTGGCTATCCAATCGCCAGCAGAAGGGCAAACCATCACCGTCAGCCCGCTGGACATCATCGGAACAGCGGGAGCATCGTTGGATTTCGAACGCTGGGAGCTGGCCTATGCGCCAGGGCGCTACAGCACCGGCAACGATCCGGTCAGTTGGGAACTGCTCGCCAGCCGCGGAGACAATATCCAGACGCCGGGGACACTGTACACCTGGCAAATCCCGGAGGGGCTTTCAGGAGAGGTGACCGTGCGGCTCATTTTGTTCAGCACCCGCAACACCTACGCCGAAACTTTCGTGCATCTCATCCTGCAAGTGCCCACGCCCACGCTCACACCCACCCTCACGCCCACGCTCACGCCCACTCCCACTTTCACGCCTACACCCACGGTCACCGAGACGCCCAAGCCCACCGTGACGCCGTCCGAGACGCCTACACCCACCCACGAGGCGACCGACATCATTATCACCCAGCAGCCATAGCTATCGAGGGAACAAAAAAAACCGCGATAAACATGGGAGGGCGCTTGCCTTAGTCGGGCGCCCTCCCCATTATCATACCAAGCGCAGATTTTTATTTCTTGCGCAGTAAAGCCCCTACCCCCTGGATCAGGGCCTCCGCCTGGTCAACAGAGGCGTTGCTCAAAATGGCATCCACCTGGCCAGCAAGGGGAGGCGGGAGTTTTTCCTTGAGGAAATTCACCACCGTCTCCACCGCCACTTTGGCTTGCGCCTTGTCAATGCCCGTTTTCTTGACCACCAGTTCAACTAAATCGTCCACCTCTGCATCCTTTCTGTTATCGTGCCTGATTGCCCAAGAGGATAAACAAAGCAGACTTCGGCCGTAAAGCCAAAGCCTGCATTCGATCATCAAACATCAAAGCATCTCAGGCGCCGTGCGACTTCAAGTACTCAACCGCTTCGCCCACGGTAGTGATCTTCTGGGCGTCCTCATCAGAGATTTCGCCGCCGAACTTGTCCTCGAAAGCCATAATCAGCTCAACCAGGTCGAGCGAATCAGCTTCGAGGTCCTCGCGGAAACGAGCTTCCATGTTGATCTTTTCCGCCGGGACGCCAAGCAAATCTACGATGATGTCCTTTACCTGAGCGAAAATTTCTTCCGTGGATGACATGATCAAGCCTCCTGTGTCGAATTTTTAGCCCAACAGGGCAATTTTATCTCTGGTTGGTAATCTGTCAAGGCCGTTGACAGGCTCTAGCCAGGCTGGTAAGATACCTCGCGTCTCTAAACCCCTCCATCAGGTGGAAGTTACGCTATCATGCCCGACAATTCGTTGACCAGTTCGCGCAAATCGGATCATATCCGCATCAATCTGGAAGAAGATGTACGCTCCGGTCTGACCACTGGCCTGGAACGTTATCGCTTCATTCACCGCGCCGTGCCGGAGCTGGACCTGGAGGCTGTGGATCTCAGTCTGAGCATTTTTGGCAAGAAACTGCGTGCACCGCTGCTCATCTCTTCGATGACCGGTGGGGCAGCAGAAGCAGAGCGCATCAATCTCGCCCTGGCAGAGGCGGCCCAAGCGGAGGGCATCGCCATGGGGGTCGGTTCACAGCGCGCCGCCATCGAGGACGAGCGTTTGGCCGAGACTTTCCGCGTGCGGCGAGTGGCGCCAGACATCTTGCTGTTTGCCAACCTGGGAGCGGTGCAGCTCAACTACGGCTATGGCATCGAGCACTGCCAGCGGGCGGTAGAGATGATCGCTGCCGATGCTCTCATCCTGCATTTCAACGCCTTGCAAGAAGCCGTCCAGCCCGAAGGCGACACCCGCTTTGCCGGTTTGCTGCGTAAAATCGAAGCGGTATGCGCGGCGATGCCTGTGCCGGTGATTGCCAAAGAGGTGGGTTGGGGCTTCAGCATGGCCGATGCGCGCCGGTTGGCCGAAGCTGGCGTAGCGGCGATTGATGTCGCCGGGGCAGGCGGCACATCCTGGACGCAGGTAGAAATGCACCGCGCTGCAAATGACAGTCAACGGCGCTTGGCGGCTGCTTTCGTGGACTGGGGCATCCCCACAGCCGAAGCCATCCGCAATGTACAGCAAGCGGCCCCTGACGTGTTGATCTTTGCCTCCGGCGGCCTGCGCAATGGGAGCGATATTGCCAAATGCATTGCTCTGGGCGCTTCTCTTGGCGGCATGGCCGGGCCGTTTCTCAAAGCTGCCGCTCAATCCACGCAGGCGGTTGTGCAGACCATCCGAGAATTGCGCCGCGAGATGCAAGTGTGCATGTTCGCTGCGGGCGCTGGCGACCTCCGCCAGCTCCAGCAAACCCCTTTGGCCGAAGTGATCAACCGCTAACAGATGAGATAAGATCTCAAATGGGCGGCATTCGGTTTCGCAGGACGACGGGACCTAGGGCTGTTCGATTGGGCACAGTCAGGGGAGCGTAGCGAACCCCGAACTACCGTACTTTCCATGAGCCGTCGAATCGCCAGGCTAATTTCGCTCATTCTCGGTGCGTGTGTGGCTGGAACGGCCATCGTCTGCTCCTGGTGTGGGCATTCGTGCTGGTCGCCGGGATCGTTTTTCTTGCTGCAGGGGGATTAGTGGGATTGGGAATAGATACCTTACGTCGGCAGATGCGCAAACGGCCCTATCGCCTTCCTGAAGGCGTAACGATAGAAATGGTTTTGCACGAATCGCCATATAATCTGGTGCGGGGGCGAGCGACTTGGGGGAACCAGATTACGTGGTGGACCGGTGAGCTGGTTGAATGGGAAGACCCGGACGGCGCAGAGGCGTGGATCATCCGACAGTATTTGAAACAGCGGCGAGACGAGCGACAAAACCGGACTTCGGGGTAAAATAGGGGCGTTCAAGGAAGAAAAAGAACTGAGCCTCAGTGCTATTGGGTTTGGCCTGCTGACCCTGTGGAGCCTGCTTCATCGCCTTTGAGGAAATTGTCACATCCGGCTGAAAGCCATGGTTATGTCCCTACGAACATTCATCCAAATGATGTTACCTGCGGTGGAAGATGAATTACGCCGCGCCGTGGCCAGCGTGAACGGCACAGGACTGGACGAGTTGCATCACATGCTGGCCTATCACATGGGCTGGGAAGGAGATGGAGCCGGCCCGCAAGCAAGCGGCAAACGCATCCGCCCCCTCTTGGTGCTGCTCACCACGGCGGCAGGCGGAGGTCGCTGGCAAGCGGCGCTCCCCGCAGCCACAGCCGTCGAGCTGATTCACAACTTCTCGTTGATTCATGACGACATCGAAGACAACAGTCCGCTACGACGCGGCCGCCCCACTTTGTGGAAGTTGTGGGGCGTCCCCCAAGCGCTGAACGCCGGCGACGCCATGTTCACGTTAGCGCACCTGGAGGCGTTGCGCCTGGAGACAACGCTCCCCAACGAAAAAGTCATCCCGGCCTTGCGTATCATCCAAGAGGCCTGTCTGGCCCTCACCCAAGGGCAATATCTCGACATTGCCTATGAGAGCCGCCAAAATCTCAGCGCCAAAGATTACTGGCCGATGGTCAGTGGGAAGACCGCCGCCCTGCTGGCCGCCTGCACCGAATTGGGGGCACTGGCAGCCGAACTGGACCTCGAGCGGCAGGCGCACTATCGCCAGTTCGGCAGACTGCTCGGCCTGGCTTTCCAGGCGCAGGACGACATCCTGGGCATCTGGGGCGATGCCGCTTTGACAGGCAAATCGAGCGAGAGCGACCTGGTCGAAGGGAAGAAATCTCTGCCGGTGCTGTATGGGTTGGAACGCGGCGGGCCGTTTGCCAAACGCTGGGCCGAAGGGCACATCTCGCCCCAAGAAGCCCCTGCCCTGGCAGAGCAGCTCGAAGCCGAAGGGGGGCGCGCTTTCACCCAGGATGCCGCCGACCAATTGACACGCCAGGCGCTGCAAGCTCTGGACGACGCTCAGCCCAGCGGCGAGGCCGGAGCAGCCCTGCGCGAATTGGCTCTCAGCCTGCTGCAACGACAGGCCTGACGAGCGGCGGTTACCCCACCCACCGCTCAGGCGCTACTGCGCCGCACCAGCGCGCTCACGCATCTGCGCCCGCAGCGCCAGGGCATCCCGGTCAATGAAAAACAGCGCTCCCAGGTAGATGACGAAACACAACAGCCAAGCGGTGATACAAATAGCCAGGATAGCCGTCTGCTTGGTCGTGGCCAGGGCAATGGCGCCAGCCAGCGTGGGAGCAATTGCCGCGCCACTGTTTTCGACGAAATATTCCAGCGCTTGCGCCGTAGAGCGCACTTCGGGAGGGGTAATGTCGAAAACGGTAGCAACCACATTGGGAGAGGAAAACGGCATGAACAGCGCTGCCAGGCACATCCAGACAATGAACAAACCGCGCCCCTCGACCGGTGTGAGGATAGCCAGCGCTAGAAATACCGCCCCCATGATCACCCCCAAACTGGAGACAAGAATACGGCCTTTGAGTGTGCGTTTGAACAACCAATCACCCAATGAGCCACCCACGAAATAGCCAGCCGCCAGCACAAGGATAACCGGCCCCATGGTGAACAGCACCTGATCGTTGCTGTAACCGCGCTCTTCAATCAAATAGCCGAAGAAAAAGAAGGTGATGACATTCCAGGGGAAAACGCCGGCGAAACCTTGCAGAAAGACGAACCACATGGTGCGCTTTTCGAAGATTTGCCGGGCGGCTTGCCACGAGAATTTGAACTGCGCTATCTCCTGCATACCTTCGAATTCTGGCTCAGCTTTCCCTCGCGGCATTTCTTTGACACCAAAGAAGATAATAACGGCAATCACAATACCCAGTGAGCCAGTGATATAGAACGCCGAGCGCCAACCGCCAATCAGCGGAGCTATCATCAACGCCAGCACCATACCGACCAGGTAACCGATCGGCTGGGTCAGTTGTAACAAGCCGTATACCCGCCCGCGCTCCTTGGGGGTGAAATAATCCGCTATCAGGCTGTAAAGCCCAGGGTAGGACGAATCATCAATACCGGTTGAGGCGCGCGTGATCAGCAGTTGCGGGAAGGTGCGCACAACGGCGCTGAGCCAGGTGGTGGCCCCCCACACGAAGGAAGCCAGCGCCAACAACCTGGCGCGGGAATAGCGATCATACATATACCCCCAAATGGGATACAAAACTGTCGCCACGATCAGCGACCCCGAATTGATCAGCCCCCATTGCAAATCGTTCAAACCAAAGGTCTCGCTAATTGGCGTCTGCATCGAGCCAATCATCAGTTTGTCGGTCTGGTGTAGAAACATGAACAGGAAGAAAACTACAACAACGAAGAAGCTGTAAAGACGACCCTTTTTCATCGAATAGTCTCCTCATGCAAACAGAATGTCACTCAACTCAAGCTCGATTATACGCCCATCCATTACCACTTGGCATGATGTTCTTCGACGAATCCCCGCAGGCCCTCCAGGTTGATCCTCTCGCCGTCGTCGGCGAGGAAGGTGCCGCGGTAAAAGCCAAAGATTTGATGCACCTCGCTGGAGAGCACCAGCAAATCGGTTTTTGCCACCCGTTCGATAGAGGGGACGAAGTCGAGAGCGAGACGACCATCGGGAGATGTCATCTTCCAGGGAGATTTCAAGCAATGGGGGTCGTAGGCAAAATCAACAGCTCCCAATTTATGAATGCGCCCATCGAGAACGACAGCGTTTTCGGTAGCAGCGGAGGTATCGCCAAAACCATAGCCCAGGTTCAGACCCAGCGTGCGGCCATCAGGCAAAAAGGCCGAGGCGCTCGCCCACACCCAGAAGGAGCGGTAAGCCCAAATGCCGCGCCCCCAATCGAGATTGCCAAGCGCCGTCTGCGGTTCAAGTTCGAAGCGTTCACCGGCATATTCCACCCAGCCGTGGGCAGGCAGGCAATTGGCTTTGCGGTTGTGGTAAAAACGCTTACCCTCGATGGGGATGACGATATTCATGGATTCGTGCTGAGGGGGCATGTGCAGGAAAATTTCGGCGGCCAGATAACGGCCAGCAAATCTCTGCCAGTTGATTTGCAAGCGGCGGCCTTGCGCCTCGGCGTCGAAGATGAGGCGGACGCGGCCATTGTCGAAAGTGCTTTTGCCCTCGCTGCTGTTGAGCGGCAGGTAAACGCGGCGTCCCAAAGGCAGGGTAAGCGTCTCCTCGTGGCACTCGCCGCTCTCGAAGTTGACCACATACGCAAACACCTGCTGTAGATAACCAATATCGGCCAGCGTGAAGGAGAAGAAGCGCGTCGCAGTGGTGACGCCATAATAATCCCAGCGCTTGATGCGCCAACGGTGAAAGCCGCGCAAGGGATAGACGCGGGCAGCTTCCAGGTTACAATCCAACAACGGCTGGCGCGACCAGCCGACTTGTTTAAGATTGCCTTGCGGGTCGAGCAGAGGAGAGGGCGTGGTGAGTTCGTTCGGTGGGGGATGAGTTGCAGGGGAAATCATTCAGCCTCCGTCGTCGGAAGAGAGTCATGGGCCGGCTGAAAACTAACCGGCCCAGGGGCGCAACGCGCCAGCACAGCAAAAGCCAGCGCCGAAAACAGACCAATGGCCATGCCACCATACCAGATCGTCACGGGGCCATAGTGGTCGTTGAGGAATCCACCGATAACCGGCGCAATGCCCTGAGCGATCGGCCAGGTGAGGCCATAGATGCTCATGTAACGCCCACGCATATCTACCGGCGCCAGGTTGGCCACATAAGTAGAAGAGGTCGGCACAAGGATCAGTTCTCCCAGCGTCATGATAACCATCGCCGACCAAAAGCCCCAATATCCCACAGCCAGCGAGACACTGCCCGCACCCAGGGCATAGAACAGTGCCCCCAGCGCCATCACCCACAAGGGGGGATAGCGCTTGGTGCGGGCGGTGATCAGCACCTGGAACAAGACGACCATCATCGCATTGGTGGTGGGAATCCAGCCATATTGGTTTTCGGGCACGCCGAAATTCTGCTTGGCGTACACCCCCATCAGCACCCACATGAGCACGGCAGTCATCCAGTTGAGGGTAAATGCGCCGGTAAAGGATATGAAAGGCAAATCTCTGATGATGCGCCAGTAGCCGCGCAGCAATTCGACGAGCATACTCTGGCTGGCGAGCCACCCCGCTGCCGGCCGCAGCGAGGCAGGGCGTTCGGGAAGCGTCTCGCGCGCCAGGATAGCCAGGAGCAAGCCGTAAGCGCACATTCCCACAGCCCCCAGACCAAAAGCAATGCTGTAGGAGGCTGAAGCGATGAAGCCGCCTGCCGCCGGGCCAATGGCGACACCCACGTTGTTGCTCAGCCGCAGCAGGGCGTAGGCATCGGGGCGCTTTTCGGGGGGGATGAGATCGGCCAGCATGGCGTCGCCCCCCACGCGGTAGAGCGGGTTGAACGCCCCACTGAGAACCATCAGCCAACGAAAGGCAGACAGCGTCTCGGCCTGAGCCATCAACACGTAATACAAGCCATTGACCATCAGGCTGACCACCATCACCCCCTTGCGCCCCACACGGTCGGTGAGCGGGCCAGCGATGAAGAAAGACGAGACGAAGCCGGTCGCCGCATTGATGGTGAGCAGAAAAGCCACATCGGTGAGAGGCAGGTGGAGTTTACCGCTGACATAAATCATCAGGAAAGGCCAAATCATGCTGGCCCCTACAGTGCTGACGAACATCCCCACGAACATCAACCAAAATTGGGCCGGGTAGCGAGCGAGCAAGTTTTGAAAGCGTCGAAGCATGGCTGAATTATAAACCATTGCGGGCTTTGGCAGATTCTCTGCCAAAGCCCGCCGGGCGTTTATAGCGGCATTCAGACAAAAAGCAAGCCGTTAATTTGCAGAACGCTAATCCTTGCGCATTAGAGGCAAATACAACCCATAACCCTCTGTGGTGAAAGTCCACACCACGGGCGTCTGCAATTGATTGCCGCCAGCGTCTTTGACGCCGCTGATCGTCACCCTATAAGTCGTGAGGACATCGAACGGCTGCGCCGGGGCAAAAGTGACGGTTTTTGTGGCGGGGTCGTAAGAGAACGCTCCGCTCACATTACCGCTGGGGCCGCTCACGGTAAAGGTAGCCGCCACGGTCATGGTATGGCTCCACGTCACGCGGATGGTATCGGTCAACGGCACGCCGAGCGCGTTGGGGGCCGGGTAAACACTAACGACCAGCGGATCGCGCCAGTCGCGCACCGCCTTGTGGGTGTCGGGGCCGTTGCCCCAATCGGTAGCGGTATCGTCTACCAATTGAGTGCCATCCGTGCCCCAAGCGGCCACCATATTACGGTTGGCGTAGCCGGTGATCGTCCCCCACGCTTCCACTCGATCCCAATTGCCGCGCGTATACTTGTATTGAGCGGCGCTGCCGTCGGGCAAATCGAGCGTGATTTGCCACAGATTTTCAGCAATGCGGTTCATCGGCAAAGCGCCGGGGTTCCACGAGGCCAGCTCGGGCAAATCGCCGACGATATAGACGGTGTCGTTAGGCGGCGTGTAATCGGGGACGCGCACGGTGAAGGTGACAGCGACCAGTTTGGCCAGGGGCGTTGCGCTCACCTGGTTGGAGTACCCCGAACGGTTGAAGGAGGTGTCCAGCGCCTGCAAATGGTAGTAGTAGGTCTCGCCGGTTGTGACGGCATCGTCGGTGTAGATTGTGGTGGGCGCCAGGATGCGGGCAACGACTGTCCCTAGGGTGCTGCTGACCGTTGAGCGATAGAGATCGTAGGCGTAGAGTGTGGGGTCACCTTCGACGGGGTCCCACGTCAGCTCGATGTAGCCCGCCGACCAGTCGCTGAGATGCAGGTTGAGCGGCGTTGCCGGGGGGGTAGTATCGGCTGAGGGCAAGACATGCAACACGCCGGGGGTGACCACGCCGGTGGGCGTGATCAGGCCGCTCAGGTCAGCGTAGAGCCAATCGCGTCCGCCGGTCGTCGAGAAGCGATAGGCATAGTGGAAATCGCCGATCTCTTCGGGCACGAAAGCGGCCACGAACTGGTCTGCCCCATTCGTGTCGGTAAAGAAAGCGGCATCCATCCAGTTCGTCCACGAGACGGGCGCTTGGGTTTGCGGGCCAAAGCCCGCCTGCGCCCACAATCCCGCCGTAGGACCATCGAGCGAGGTCACGCCTGAGATGAGCGCCGAAGCGTAAATTGGCTCGGTGGGCGTCAGGCCGATAGTGTGAGTGATAGCGGCAGGGCTGTCGAGCAAAGTCTCGGTGACAATGTGATGGGGAATGGCGCTGACTTCGTTCGAGTATCCGCTGCGCAGGCCGGTGAGGTCGCTGTGGCTGACGACGACGTAGTAGTAGGTAACGCCGTTGGTCAGGCCGCTGTCAGTGAAATCGGTTGTCGTGGTGGTGCCAACCCATTGGTAGCCGCCGCCAAAGAGCAGGCTGCGGTAAACATGATAGTGGGTGGCGGCAGTAACCGCCGACCAGTGCAGGTCTACCTCGCCAGCGCGTTCGTCAACCACAGACAGGTCACTTACCGTTTGCGGCGGGACGACGTGATCGGGGACGAGCGTGAGGATAGCGCCGTACAGGCCAGGCACGTCAATGACGATCTGACCGCTGCCGCTCACGGTGTAAGGGGCGTTGCCGTCCAGCGCGTTTTGCAGTTGGTCGCCATAGGCCAGGTAGCCGCTGACATCCAGGGTGACCGTTTGGGTAGTGGTGTGGCGATTGACGATAACCACGACGATGTCAGAGCGATCAGGCATCATGCGGCCATAGGCATAGATGTTGTCGGCGTCGTCAGTGAGCAGTGTGTCGAAACTGCCGGTGCGCAGGGCGGGATGAGCGTTGCGAATGCCGATGAGGGTGGCGTAGTAATCTTTCAAGGCATCCTGGCTGGCTTGGTTTTGCAGGTGAACGTAGTAGGGCAGGCCAAGGCCGGAATCCAGCCAGGGGAAGGGCTGGCGGTTGTAGGGGTCGTCTTCCCATTTGGCGTTGCCGCCGCCGTAATTGACATAAACCGGCGGGCCTACCAGCCCCACCTCGTCGCCGTAGTAGATGGTGGGGGCGCCGGGCAAGGTCATTTGCAGCAGGGCCACGCCCTTGAGTCTGGCGATGGCGTCGCTCCAGTCGTAATGGGGGTTCCAGTAGAGGCTGGTGTTATTCTGGCTGGCATTTTCATCGAGCAGGAACAGCGCCCGGTTGGTGTCGTGACTGTCGAGCAGGTTCAACATGGCGTAGAAAGCTTCGGGGGCATAGCGTTCCTGCAAGTTGCGCAAGCGTTCGTCCAATTCAGAGGGGGAAAGGGGCACCAGGGGGCCTGCCGAACTGCCGGTGTTGTGGTCATTGTCGTTGAAGGTTGTATCGCGCCAGAAGCTGAGTATGGCCGAGCCGAAGGGATAATTCATGGTGGCATCCCATTCGGGGCCGAGTGTCCACGGGCTGGCATTGCCCCATTCTTCGCCGACGATGTAGGCATCGGGATTGATTGCGTGCAGAGCCGAACGGAAACCTTCCCAGTAGTCATTGGTCGGATCGCCGGTAACGCCAGGGTCTACATCACCGGCCACATCCAACCGCCAGCCGTCGGCCCATTGCACCCAGTAGGGCCCCACCGAGTTGACGCTGTCGCTCCAGATGTGGGCGCGCACTTCGGGATTGGCAGCCCTGAGCTTGGGCAACGAATCGTATCCGGCCCAGTCGGCGTAATTGGCCGAGAGGGGGGTGCCGTTCGAGCTGGTGCATTTTCCGGTGCCGGTATAGACATCGGTAAAGTAGAACCAGTCTCGATAAGGCGAGTTGGGGCTTTCGCAGGCGCCAGAGCCGTCGTTGGTGCCGGGCGCAGTGGGGTTGCCGCTGGCGTCCCAGCGGCTGTAACGGTCGAAATAGATGCTGTCGGACGAAACGTGGTTGAAGACGCCGTCGAGGATGAGGTGGATGCCGAGCAGGTTGGCTTGTTGAGTGAGCGTGATGAAAGTTGCCAGGTCGCCAAAGTTATCGTCAATCTGCAAGTAATCGGTAGCGTCGTACTTGTGATTGGAAGGCGACTCGAAAATGGGGTTCAGGTAGATGGCTGTGATACCCAAGTCGTGGAGGTAAGGCAGCTTTTCGATAAGGCCCTGCAGGTCACCGCCATAGAAGTTCTTGCTGTAACTGCCGGTGCAGGGTGTGGAGGGCGTCCGCGGGTCGCAAACGACCGTGTTCCAGTCTGCGCCGTTGGAGCGCACAATCGTACCGCCCGGCTCGTTGTAGAAGAACGAACCTGCCGGAGGGTTATTGCTGGGGTCGCCATCGCGGAAGCGGTCGGGGAAGATTTGATAAACGACGGCGTTCTTGACCCAATCGGGAGTTTGGAAGGCTGGGTCGTACACGGTGATCTGCCAGCTATAATCCTGCGACTCATCATAAGCGCTGCCCCACCCACCTTGGCGCTGGCCATTGGAGGCTAAGTCGTCCTCGTAGTAATCCACATCGCTGCCGTCAATAGCAACGAAGCGGTACCAATAGACGGTGGGGACATCGCTGGCGGGCAAGGTAGCCTGCCACCATTCGTAGGTGCCGTCATCAGCGGCGATGGACATGGGTATGAGGGTCTCGACGTTGGTGCGGTCGTTCCACAAACGAATCTTGGCCTGTGTCAGGTCGCCGGAAGCAGCCCGCAGGCGCAGAGTGACCGCGGTTCCAGTGGTCACCGCGCCGCCGGGCAAGCGGTAGAGCGGGTCGCGGCTGTTGTGTCCCAACTGGCCCCAGAAGACATTGTTATCGTGGTCGGCACCCATCTGGACATTGCGGATGACTTGGACGGTATTGACGCCGTCATCTGCGAAGACGGTGATGACGTTAGCGCCATGTTCGAGGGTGACCGGCTGGGTAAAAACGCCAGAGATGTCAACGGTGGGGGTGAAGAGCGCCGTGCCGTTGACATCTACCGTCACGGCCACGCCCAATGTGGGGCTGACGGTACCGCTGATGGTCAAGTCGGGGTCGCCAGTGTAATAGCCGTCTGGCGGGAAGGTGATATTGAGTTCGACGGGGGTGTAGGGGGGATATTGGGTCGAATTGGAGAGGACGCCCTGGGTGGTCCAATCGGTAGCGTTCCAGTCATCGGGGGGGTCATTGATCGTGTCCTGGGGATTATCGGTGGTCGTGCCGCCGGTGGACCACACTTCGACCCACATCTGGCTAGGATTGCCTAACTTGGCCTTGGACATGCGCCATTCGAGCACCGAGGTGCTGCCAGCGGCGCGGGCAGCTTCGTCAATGGAGCCGTTCTGGCTCCAATTGCTGCCGCCCCACTGCCAGAACTGCGTGCAACTGCTGTTGTAGCTGCCGCAATCCACCCAGGAGTACAAGCCGTATTCAGGTTTATGGGGGTTGTTCACCACCACATTGCGCCCCCAGGCGTCCTGGGTAGCGCCGCTGTTATTGTTGGTCGTGTCCACGTAGATGATGTATTTACCCCAATTGGTGGTGACGATATTGGCGTTGATGGTGAAAGCGAAGTAGAAATTGGCGGCATCCTCGGCCACATAGAGTTGGCCTAGATCGAGGTTGCTGCCATGGACGGCGTCACCTGCCGGGTCGCTGGCCAAAGGTGCGCCGTAGGCGGGGTCAATGACGCCGTCCACGATGATATTGGGCGCCAACGGCTGGGCCGAGACGGGGTCGAGGGGCGGGTTGAGCAAGCCGCCCAACAAGATCACCGCAGCAAGGGCGCGCCAAAAGTGAAAGAATTTCAGGTTCATCGCAAATCTCCTCGTGAAGTGAAAATAGGGTATGCAAAAGGGCCTGCCCCTGCAGGACAGGCCCGACGATACACGGCTCAAAGATAGCACCAGCCGGAAGACATGCAGAAATTATAACCGCAAGCGAGCGAATTTCCAGGCATCAATGCCGCCCCAGTTTTTGTTCCAGGCGTGCCTTCACCGTGGGCCACTCCTCGGCGACGATGCTGTAATACACTGAATGACGCACAACGCCGTCAGACAAAATCATATGATTGCGGAAGAGGCCTTCGCGGACGGCTCCCAAGCGTTCGATGGCGCGCTGTGAGCGTTCGTTGCGCGCATCAGTCTTGAATTGCACGCGAATACAGCCCAGCGTCTCGAAGGCGTGGCGCAGCAACAGGTATTTGCATTCGGTATTGACTGCAGTGCGTTGATATTCGACGGCATACCACGTCCCGCCAATTTCCAGGCCGTGATGCGCATGGCGGATTTCGAGGTAGCGGGTGGCGCCAATGGCGCGGCCGCTGGCCAGGTGGATCACCGCAAAGGGCAAATCGCTGCCGCGCGCCTGGCGGGCCAGCATATCCTCCACCCAGGCGCGCATGGCTGCCTCGCCGATCACGCGGCCATAGAGCATATATTGCCAAATGCTCTCGTCGTTGCCAGCTACCGTCAAATCTGGCACGTGCGCCAAGGAGAGAGGCTCCAGGCGGACAATCTTACCGCTCAGGGTCACAGGTGCAATTTCCAACATCGTTTTCCTCGCAAGCACGCAAAGTTCAAGGCTAAGAACAGATCGCCATACTAGGGTCAGCGAGTTGCTGCCAACACACCCCAAAAATTATACCGCGCCACAGGTTGCACCTGCCGCTGGTGCGCCCCGGCGCGCCTGAGCTAACGGGGGACTTCGTTTCTAAACTCATAGAATCCTTCAGTTCGTTTTGATGCTATAATTTCGATGAACCATCAGCGGCTTTCTTGGGAAACGTCGTCGCGCCGCTCAAACCTTGGGGGCATTGTCATTCGAAGGAGGCAGCCTATGAAGAGGAGAACGTGGATTTTCGTGTTGGTTTTGTTCCTGCTGGCCTGTGGATTGCTTCAACCGCCGAGCGTATCTGCCCCGCCGCCGCTGGCCACCGCCCTCCCGGCGACGTCTCCGCCCGAGGCATCCCCGCCGGTAACGCACCCGCCCGAGGCATCCCCGCCGGTAACGCACCCGCCCGAGGCATCCCCCACCCCATCCAATGCGCCGGCCGCATCTGACAAGTGGTCGCTGTGGGTGAACGGCACGCAACTGCGCGGGGCAAACATCTACCAGCGGCG